>ERZ507073.1822-NODE-1822-length-11962-cov-3.922902_pt1 | contig 11962 bp, 9 predicted proteins | sample MGYA00512290_ERZ507073 | MGnify/ENA metagenome assembly ERZ507073 | reverse complement strand
ATTCGACATGGCAAAGCTAGTATCAAAGGTATACGGTGATGCACTGTTCGAGGTCGCAGTGGAGAGCGGCAGGCTGGATGAGATCTGGGAGCAGACCAGAGCCATGCAGACCGCACTGGAGGAAAATCCGGAGCTTTTCGCGCTGATGCGTCACCCGAAGATCGTAAAAGAAGAAAAAGTAAAGATCATCGAATCGATTTTTACCGACGAGGTGTGTGCAGAACTGGTGGGACTTTTGCGCATGATTGTGGAAAAGGATCATTTTGCACAGATCGGGAAGGTTTTGGCGTATTTTGATGATCAGGTCAAAGAATATAAGAGTATCGGGACTGCATATGTGACGACTGCAATGGAATTATCGGATGCGCAGAAGGCAGCAGTGGTGAAACGCTTATTAGAGACCACAAAGTATGTAACATTTGAAATGCATTATGAAGTGGATTCCGCGATCATAGGCGGAATGATGATTCGCATTGGCGATCGTGTCGTTGACTCAACGGTCAGGACAAAGTTGTACGATCTGACGCGCGAATTATCCAAAATACAGTTGAAAGCAGGTGAATGCGCTCCATGAATTTAAAACCAGAAGAAATAAGTTCCGTCATCAAAGAACAGATCAAACGGTATGCAGCGCAGTTGGAAGTAGCTGACGTTGGCACCGTAATTCAGGTGGCTGATGGAATCGCACGTATTCACGGTCTTGACAATGCAATGCAGGGAGAACTTTTGGAGTTCCCGGGCGAAGTATACGGAATGGTATTGAACCTCGAGGAGGACAATGTGGGTGCCGTACTTCTCGGTTCCCAGAAGAACATCAACGAGGGAGATACGGTAAAGACAACGGGGCGTGTGGTTGAGGTCCCGGTTGGCGATGCCATGTTAGGCCGTGTCGTAAATGCATTGGGACAGCCGATTGACGGCAAAGGACCGATTCAGACATCGAAATATCGTCAGATCGAACGTGTGGCATCGGGAGTTATCTCCAGAAAATCCGTAGACACACCGTTACAGACTGGTATCAAGGCAATCGATTCCATGGTTCCGATCGGAAGAGGACAGCGAGAGCTGATTATCGGAGACCGTCAGACCGGAAAGACAGCGATCGCGCTGGATACCATCATCAATCAGAAGGGACAGAACGTAAAGTGTATCTATGTTGCCATCGGACAGAAGGCATCGACAGTTGCATCGATCGTTAAGACCCTCGAAGAGTTCGGCGCCATGTCTTATACGACCATCGTTGCATCGACGGCGAGTGAGCTTGCACCGTTACAGTATATTGCACCGTACGCCGGATGTGCGATCGGTGAGGAATGGATGGAGAACGGACAGGATGTTCTCGTTGTGTACGATGATTTAAGTAAGCACGCAGCGGCATACCGTACACTCTCCTTGCTCCTCAAGAGACCACCAGGACGTGAGGCATATCCGGGAGACGTTTTCTACTTACACTCAAGACTGCTTGAGCGTGCAGCAAGACTTTCCGATAAGCTGGGTGGCGGTTCCCTGACCGCGCTTCCGATCATCGAGACGCAGGCGGGCGATGTATCTGCCTATATCCCGACCAATGTTATTTCCATCACGGACGGTCAGATCTACCTTGAGACAGAGATGTTTAACGCAGGTTTCCGGCCGGCTATCAACGCAGGTCTCTCCGTTTCACGAGTAGGCGGTTCTGCGCAGATCAAGGCGATGAAGAAGATTGCGGCGCCGATCCGTACCGAGCTGGCACAGTACAGAGAGCTTGCGGCTTTCGCACAGTTCGGTTCCGAGCTGGATGCGGATACGACGGAGAAGCTGACGCAGGGTGAGCGCATCAAGGAGATCTTAAAGCAGCCGCAGTATCAGCCGATGCCGGTTGAGAAGCAGGTTATGATTATCTACGCGGCAACCAACAAATATCTGATGGATATTCCGGTTGCGGACATCCTTCCGTTTGAGAAGGCGCTGTTCGAGTATGTGGATACGAAGTATCCGGAGGTTCCGGAAGCGATCCGCACCGAGAAGGTAATCAGCGAAGAGACAGAAGCAAAGCTCATAAAGGCAATCACAGAGTGCAAGGCAGAGTTCACAAAGTAGACGGCAGAAAGGCGGTGTGCGTATTATGGCCTCGATGAGAGACATAAAGAGACGTAAGAGCAGTATACAGAGTACACAGCAGATCACAAAAGCCATGAAGCTGGTGTCTACCGTGAAGCTGCAGAAAGCCAAGAACCGTGCAGAGCAGACAAACCCGTACTTCCAGTATATGTACCGGACAGTGACTTCCATGCTGGCGAAGTCCGGCACGATCAATCACCCGTATCTCAAGAAGGGTGAGAGTGACAAAAAAGCGGTTGTGGTCATTACCTCCAACCGTGGACTTGCCGGAGGTTACAACTCCAACATTGTAAAACTGGTGACCGGAAGCGAGGACATCACGACAGAGAATGCGAGAGTCTACGCCATCGGTAATAAGGGAAGAGAAGCTCTGGAGCGAAAGGGCTATGAGATTGCAGCAGATGGATCTTCGATTATGGAGTCCCCGTCTTATGAGGATGCGGCGGAGCTCTGTAAACAGATTTTAAAAGCTTATACGGACGGAGAGATCGGAGAGATCTATCTTGCGTATACGCATTTTAAGAATACGGTGAGCCATGAGCCGAAGCTGATCAAGCTTCTTCCAGTGGAGTTCGATGAGGACGAGATGCGGGAAGCAGCGGATGAGAAGGTGCTCATGAATTACGAGCCGAACGAGGAAGAAGCGCTGGATATGATCATTCCGAAGTATGTCACCAGCCTGTTTTACGGGGCACTGGTGGAGGCGGTTGCGAGTGAGAACGGAGCCAGAATGCAGGCGATGGATTCTGCGACCAGCAATGCGGAAGATATGATCAGTGATCTGACACTCAAATTCAATAGAGCGCGTCAGGGCTCTATTACGCAGGAACTCACGGAGATTATTGCGGGAGCGTCTGCGATATCCTAGGCGGCAGCAGTGCAAAAGTTCCAGCGCCGGATGGCGGTGGAAGCGCGAAGCTGCATAGCAGGATTTGGTGATAGAAAATAACAGACAAGGAGAAATAGCGATGGCAAATAATAGAGGCAGTCAGGATTGCCCGGGTAAGATTACCCAGATTATTGGTGCCGTTCTGGATATCAAGTTTCCGGAAGGCGCGCTGCCGGAGATCAACGATGCAATCCGCGTTCCGTTAAAGAATGGTGGTGAGCTTGTCGTTGAGGCTTCCCAGCATCTGGGTGATGATACGGTCAGATGTATCGCCATGGGACCGACGGACGGACTTGTGCGCGGTATGGAGGCAATCGCCACGGGCGGACCGATCAGCGTGCCGGTCGGAGAGAATACGCTCGGACGCATGTTCAACGTTCTGGGTAATCCGATCGATGAGATCGACGCGCCGAAGGATGTCGAGCACTGGCCGATCCACAGACCGGCACCGGCATTCGAGGATCAGGCAACGTCGCAGGAAATGCTTGAGACCGGTATCAAGGTCGTAGATCTTCTCTGCCCGTATCAGAAGGGTGGTAAGATCGGACTCTTCGGCGGTGCAGGAGTAGGCAAGACGGTATTGATCCAGGAGCTGATCCACAACATAGCGACAGAGCATGGCGGATATTCCGTATTCACCGGTGTAGGTGAGCGTACCCGTGAGGGTAACGACCTGTACCACGAGATGCAGGAGTCCGGCGTATTGGACAAGACCACCATGGTATTCGGACAGATGAACGAGCCCCCCGGAGCAAGAATGAGAGTCGGTCTGACCGGACTGACCATGGCAGAGTACTTCCGTGACAAGGGCGGAAAAGATGTGCTGTTGTTCATCGACAACATCTTCCGATTCACCCAGGCCGGAAGTGAGGTATCCGCACTGTTAGGCCGTATGCCTTCCGCAGTAGGATACCAGCCTACATTACAGACAGAGATGGGTGCGCTCCAGGAGCGTATCACATCCACCAAGAACGGTTCCATTACTTCCGTACAGGCAGTCTATGTGCCTGCGGATGACCTGACAGACCCGGCACCTGCGACCACGTTCGCACATCTGGATGCCACCACGGTTCTGTCCCGTTCTATTGTAGAACTGGGAATTTATCCCGCAGTAGATCCTCTGGAGTCCACATCCCGCATTCTGGATCCCAGAATCGTAGGTAAGGAGCATTATGAGACCGCCCGCGGTGTACAGGAGATCCTGCAGAGATATAAGGAATTACAGGATATTATTGCTATCCTCGGTATGGATGAGCTGTCCGAGGAAGACAAGCTGGTCGTATCCCGTGCCCGTAAGATCCAGAGATTCCTGTCCCAGCCTTTCTTCGTGGCAGGACAGTTCACCGGTCTGGAAGGAAAATATGTACCTATCAGCGAGACCATCCGTGGATTCCGTGAGATCCTGGACGGTAAGCATGATGATATTCCGGAGAGCTACTTCCTGAATGCCGGAAGCATTGATGATGTACTGGCAAAGGTTCATGCATAGCATGAGAGGGGAGTACAGATATGGCAGATAAAGAATTCACACTTCGTATCATAACCCCGGAAAGAGTATTCTATGAGGGAATTGTGGATATGGTAGAATTCAATACCACGGAAGGACAGATTGGTGTCCTTCCGGGCCACATTCCCCTGACGGTGATCGTGAAGCCGGGTATCCTGCATATTACGGAGAAGGACGGAGAGAAGGAAGCAGCATTGCATTCCGGATTCGCCGAGATCCTTCCCGAAGGAGTTACCATTCTGGCAGAGATTATCGAATGGCCGAATGAGATCGATGAAAACCGTGCGGAGGCAGCATTGCACCGTGCGGAAGAGAGACTGCGCAGCAAGACGCCGGAGACGGATATTGCCAGGGCAGAGACGGCATTGCAGAGAGCAATGGCGAGAATTCAGGTGCTGCGATAAGCTTCGCAGCACCTGTTTTTCACTTTATAGAGAGAAAATGCATATGTTATAAAAAAGCATGAGGCATTTTAAAATGGTAGCAAGACCGTTTTTTATGACATTGCCCGGATATCCCGGAAGAATGGATGAAAAGGAACTATTAAATGACTTGGAATATCTGCAGCAGACCTATCCCGGAGAAGTCAGACGCTGTCAGCGCAGAATTGCGGAAATATTGGACAAATACGACTATGAAGGAAGCATGATCTATGATGAATATCCGGACCGCCTGAGTCTGTTCCGGATAGCGGATACGATCAGCACGATCCTGGAACAGGAAGCGGAAAAAGTATCAAAGGATCTGATCCATGTGTTGGTGTGCAATGAGATCTACAAAAGGAGACACGGTGGACGACGGGGAATGATTGCGTTCTTATAGGAAAGCGTGCTATAATATGCGCAAAACATTTGAAAAACAGGATAAACCATGGAAGAACTGAAAATACTTTTACAGAAAATTTTGAATAAAGATCTGCAGCAGATCATCCTGAGCAACAGCCGTCATCCGGAACAGACCCAGAAGGTAAAGATCCGCCCGGTGCTGATCCGGGAGGAACTGTTGTTCCAGGAGACTGCTTACAGAGGAACTCAGGCGTTTCACGAGAATTTTACAGCAGAACAGATGACGGACCGGATCTGCACCGCCTTACAGGAGCAGTTCCGGCAGGGAGAATTCTCAGCGAAGACCCTGCAGGCCACCGCTCTGGTCAGCAAAAAGGGCAAGCTGACACTGAAGGTGAAAAACAGTGGCAAGGCACCGCGGACGGAGGGGGCGGCTGCTTCTGAAGAGGAGGAACTGCAGGCACTGGCTCACAACCGCACCAAGCATTATATTTTAGAGGAAGGAAAGCCGGTGGATTTCCTGGTAGGACTGGGCGTGCAGACCCCGGACGGCCGGGTGACCAGGGCGAGATTTGATAAATTCCGTCAGATCAACCGGTATCTGGAATTTATCGAGGATGTGATCGATGAACTGCCGAAAGACCGTACCATCCGCATTATTGATTTTGGCTGCGGCAAATCCTATCTTACCTTTGCAATGTACTATTATCTGCATGAATTACAGCATAGAGATATCCAGGTGACCGGACTGGATCTGAAGACCGATGTGATCCAGCACTGCAATGAACTGGCGGAAAAGCTGGGGTATGACAGATTAAAGTTCGAGAGGGGAGACATCAGTACCTACGAGGGCACAGATGTGGCGGACATGGTGGTGACCCTGCATGCCTGTGACCTTGCCACAGATTATGCGTTAGACAAGGCGGTAAAATGGGGGGCCAGAGTCATTCTGGCGGTTCCCTGTTGTCAGCATGAACTGAACCGGCAGATAAAATGTGATCCTTTAAAACCAGTGTTAAAATACGGCATCATCAAGGAGCGCGTGGCAGCACTGCTCACCGATGCTCTGAGAGCAAATCTGCTGGAACAACAGGGCTATGAGACCCAGATCCTGGAATTCATCGATATGGAACATACCCCGAAGAATCTGTTGATCCGGGCAGTGTAAAAGAACGGTATGCGCCCGAAGAAAAGCGCAGATATCGGTACTGTGGAGGAACTGCTCCATGTGGCACCGACACTGGAAAAATTGCTGAATAATGAATGAGTGAAGAATCAAGAATGAAGAAAACGATCATTAGAATTGCCGTGTGTGTTGTAGTATTTCTGGCATCAGCACTGATCATCGGCAGCATTATGAATCAGGGACATAACAATATGACCATGGAGATGGCTCCGGCCACTCTGCCTATGATCACCATGGAAAGCGGCGGTGTGGCATGCAATGAACTGCACGGAAATACCGTGGAGATGGATGTGGCTTACCAGAAGGACTGCATTACTCTGCTGGGGGAGGGCAGACAGGCGAATTTCACCGTGGATACGTTCGGAAGAGAAATTACGGGGATCTCGACAGAGGTTCGCAGCATCGACGGCAGCCGGCTGATCGAGAACAGTGAAGTCACCGGATGGAAGGCAAATGGGAAAAGCTTTTCCGTTTCCCTTACGTTAAAAGACCTGATTGACACGAATACACAATACAGTCTGACCCTGATCCTGGAACTGGAAGGGGAACAGAAGGTATATTATTATACGACTATTTTATGGAATGATGATGTGCATATTTCGGAAATCCTGGAATTTGCGACAGATTTCCACGGAAAATTATACGACAAGGAAGTGGCCAAGGAACTGACGAAATATCTGGAACCGAATTCCAAGCTGACAGATAACGGCACTTTTCATAAAGTGAATATTCACAGCAGCTTTCAGCAGATCACCTGGGGCAGTCTGGAACCGGTCCAGGAGGACGCGGCTTCCATCCGGCTGACACAGGTCAGTGGGAATGTGGCCTCTCTGCTGATGGATTTTGTGGTATCCACCGGAGAGGGCAAAAATAAGATCTACTACAATGTCGAAGAGTATTACAGAGTCAGATATACTTCGGAGAGAATGTATCTGCTGGATTATGAGCGTACCATGACACAGATCCCGGATACTACCCGGATGTATGCCAATGACAAGATCCTTCTGGGAATCACGGATGAAAATGTGGATATGATGGAGAGCGCGGATGGCAATACCGTGGTGTTCTCCGATATGGGGCAGTTACTCAGCTATAATGCGGCTACCAACGGACTGACAGTGATCTTCTCCTTCTATGATAAAGATAATGCCGACCGGCGGACTCTGTATGACAATCATGGCATCAAGATTCTGGATGTAGACGAGGGCGGTAATGTGAAATTTGCCGTGTATGGTTACATGAATCGCGGAAGACATGAGGGAGAGACCGGCATTCAGATCATCAGCTATGACAATTCGCTGAATACGATCGAGGAAGAAGTCTATATCCCATATTCCAAGAGCTATGCGGTGCTGAAGGATGAGATGGAACAGCTGCTGTACCGGAACAGACAGCAACATGTATATTTTTTCCTGGAAAACGGTGTCTATGATGTGGATCTGGAGAATCGCAGCGCTGAACAGCTGGTAAGTATAAGACAGGATGACAGCCTTCAGGTATCGGAGAACCATGAGATCATCGTATGGCAGGAAGGGGATGACATCAACCACAGCAACCAGCTGAATGTCCGGAATCTGAATACCGGAGAACAGACAGTGATCCGGGCGGAGGACGGTGAGGCTATCCGGCCGCTTGGCTTCATGGGAGAAGATATTATCTACGGCGTGGCCAGGGAGAGCGACATCCGGACAGAGAATTCCGGACAGATCTTTTACCCCATGTATAAGGTCTGCATCAGCAATTCTTCCGGAGATAATCTGAAGGAATACGGACAGGATGGCATCTACATCGTGGATTGCGCCATCGAGGGCAATCAGATCACCCTGTCGAGAATACAGCGTTCTGAGAACGGCAGCTATCAGGAGATCCTGGATGACCAGATCATGAACAATGTGGAAGAAGAGCCGGGACAGAATAAAGTAGTCACAGCGGATATTGATATTTATGAGAGATATGTGCAGATACAGACCAAGACAACCATTGATACCAAGACTATCAAGGTGCTGAATCCGAAGGAGGTCGTATTTGAGGGCGGAAGAGAACTGACACTGGATGCGGTCAGCGAAGTTTCCAGATATTATGTATACAATGCTTATGGGGTACAGGGCATTTACAGTGCTCCCGGGAAAGCGGTGAAGGAAGCCTACGATTCCGCCGGGGTTGTTGCGAACGACCGAGGCATTACGGTATGGCTGAAGGGCAATCGTGTCAGCAGAAACCAGATCATGGCAATCAAGGAAGAAAGTGTCACGGACCAGAAGAACAGCCTGACGGTATGTCTGGACAATATCCTGCGGCATGCCGGAATCACCCGCAACACCGAATATGACCTGGCGCAGGGCAAGACGGCAATACAGATTCTGGAAGAAAATATGACAGGCGTACAGGTACTGGATCTGAGCGGCTGTAGTCTGGATGCGGTACTGTATTATGTGAATCAGGATATTCCGGTACTGGCGATCCTGGAGGATGGCGAGGCGGTGCTGGTGACCGGATTTAATGAATTCAACGTTGTGATCATGGAGCCGTCCACCGGAAAGTTGTACAAAAAGGGAATGAACGATGCTACAACATGGTTCGCGGAGAACGGCAATCATTTTATTTCCTATATGAAAATAGATAATTAAATACAAGTGGACAGCAAAAGGCGCCCGGAACCTGTGAAAGGATCCGGACGCCTTTTTGACGGGATGACCGCTTATTTCTGTACGTCAAAAATGTATTTGCGGTATTTCTGTAACACGGTGCGTAACAGCATGCCGAGCACTCCGCAGGAAATGATCTCACCGATACCCACAGTCAGCATGAAGTAAGGAATGCCACCCTCTAAGTGGTAGACATAAGCCAGCACAAAAGGAACGATAATGGTGTTGGCAATGATGGGAGGCAGGGGAGCCAGCCATTTGTTCTTATCCCGCAGCAGATAAGTGCCAAATGCACCAATCAGCGTTGCCAGGCTGCCGAAGATAATGTCGAGCAGCATGCAGCCGGTCATGGTATTGCTGATGATACATCCCAGGAAAAGTCCCGGTATGGCAGCAGGGGTAAATACGGGAAGAATCGTCAGGGCTTCCGAGAAGCGGACCTGAATGGCATAATTTGCCAGTCCCAGAGCGTTGGCTAACATGGTCAGCACAACATAGAGAGCAGCAATCACCGCTCCGTGTACGAGGTACAGTACTTTCTTGTTCATTTGTTTTCTCCTTTAGTTTTTATTTACGTGTGGAAGGTCCCGAACACACGAATGGATTTCCGAAAAGCCTTGATTTCAGGGCATTTCAGCCTTACCAGTATACCAGTATTCCGGAAAAAGTCAAGCCCGGGTACAAGGATTTTTGTAAATGGTGAATTTTATTGACGAAATCAAAAGAGAGTGTTAGGATAATAAAAGAAAAGAGTGCTACCGTACAGCAACGGTTCACCTAAGTTAATAGTTACTTATCAAAAAAGCAACTCAATCCTGGCGAGGGCGGTTGCTTTTTTGATGTTTATGTTTCCGTGCAGTCTGTACGATACTGATAAGCGTTACGATGATACTGATGATCGTAACAACAATACCGACAATGCCTACCACTGTTTCCAGCATCTTATGTACCTTTCAATAGATTTCCCATCTGTATCACCTCCAATAATACTGGAAGCTCTCAAAATGTCATCATTTTGGCGAAAGGTGAACCGCTTACCGTTTTGGTAACACTCCATTTTTATTATAAAATACAATGCCGGGAATAGATACTTTAGATTCGGAAAATAAGTAACGAAATATGCCATGCGGAAATTGGCTGTTTTCCCGAAAATAAAATTTGTGCAAAATAACCAATAGTTGCATTTTCTGCGTAAAAATGCGAAAATATAAGATAACGCATTGATTGCAAGGAAGTAAGGAGAAAGCTATGTATATTATCGCAGGGCTGGGAAATCCCGGCAAAGAATATGAAAATACCAGACATAATATCGGGTTTGATGTCATAGACAGATTAGCAGAGGAAGAAAATATCGCCGTCATGGAGAGTAAGCATAAGGCACTGATCGGCAAAGGCTACGTGGCAGGGCAGAAGGTGATCCTGGCGAAGCCCCAGACCTTCATGAACTTAAGCGGAGAGAGCATCCGGGAGATCGTGGACTATTACAAGGTGGATGATACCACGGAATTGATCGTGATCTCCGATGATATCAGTCTGGATGTGGGACAGATCCGTATCCGCAAAAAAGGCAGCGCCGGTGGCCATAACGGCCTCAAGAATATCATCAAAATGTTAGGGCATGATACTTTTATCCGCGTGCGTATGGGCGTGGGAGAGAAGCCGAAGAACTTCGATCTGGCAGACTACGTGCTGGGACATTTTCCGGCGGAGGAACGAAGCATCATGGATGAAGCGGCGAAAACCGCAGCAGAAGCTATCCGTATGATCATCACTGAGAATGCGGATGCAGCCATGAACCATTTTAACAGTAAGAAAGCGTAACGGTTGTATAGTAAGAGGAAAAAACGATGCAGGCACTGATTGCGCCACTGAAAGAACTGGCGGAATATGATGAGATCCGGAAAGTGACCAGACAGGGAAAAGGAACCGTAGCTCTGGCCGGCTGTGTGGACTCCCAGAAACTTCATATGATCTACGGACTCAGCGATGGCCTGAAATACAAGGTCATCGTTACTTATAGTGACTTAAAGGCCAAAGAGATCTACGAGGAATACCGCTTTTATGACAGAAATGTCATGCTGTATCCGGCGAAGGACCTGATCTTTTTCCAGGCGGATATCCACGGCAATCAGCTGGTGCAGGAGCGGATCAAGACCCTGCGCAGAGTCGTGGAGGGTAAGCCGGTCACCATTGTTACCACCTATGCGGCACTGATGACACCGCAGGTATTGTGGGAGGAGAAAGACATCATCCGCACCGAGCGGGGCGGCAGTCTGGACGAGAGCAAACTGGCATCCAGACTGGTGGCTATGGGATATGAGAAAGCCTATCAGGTGGAAAGCCCGGGGCAGTTCTCCATCCGTGGCGGCATTGTGGATATCTTTGATCTGACGGAGGAAAACCCCTATCGTATCGAACTGTGGGGAGATGAGGTGGAGTCCATCCGCAGCTTCGACATCCTGAGCCAGCGTTCCATTGAGAAGCTGGAAAGCATCACTGTCTACCCGGCCACAGAGTTTGTACTGTCGGAAGAGCAGATCCGCAAGGGCATCAGTAAGCTTGAAAAAGAAGCAGACAAACAGGAAAAAATCTTCCGGGATGCCCACCAGCCGGAGGAAGCCCACAGGATCGCCACACAGGTCAGAGAATTGAAAGAGCAGCTGTTGGAGTTCCAGAGTAAGATCAATCTGGAAGGCTACATCCGTTATTTTTATGAAAATACGGTAACCATGCCGGAACTGCTGTCAGATATGGCGGGGCGTTCTCTTGTCTTCTACATCGATGAACCGGCGAGAGTGAAGGAACAGGCGGATGCCATCGAACTGGAATTTCGGGAGAGCATGGAACAAC
>ERZ507073.1794-NODE-1794-length-12127-cov-3.743539_pt1 | contig 12127 bp, 12 predicted proteins | sample MGYA00512290_ERZ507073 | MGnify/ENA metagenome assembly ERZ507073 | reverse complement strand
ATTCAGCTAACTTCTGCAGGATTCGTCCATCTTCGGATTTATTCATCTAAATGAATCATTGACATTTTTGGCGGTGTGAAATATTTTGAAAATGTGATAGAAATATGGCATTTTTTGAATACTTAAACACTTTTAATCCTTTATTGGAGCCAAAAATGAGGGAATGTAAAAGAAATTTCCAACACTCGTCTTACGACAGCATGAGGTCTGCCGGTTTTGTATTGCATATTTTGAAAGAAACCGCTCTTTTTATGCAGCGTCCCATAAGGAAGTAAAAAGAAATTTGGTCGGAACCGGCGTGACTTGACACGCCGGTTCCGATTCATTTAGGGACTCCCTTCCAATCTTCAAGGGGATGCGGATTTGCCCCACATAGGTGAAGTACAGGTCGATTCGCAACCGCTTTCTTCCGTTCTCCCTTACCGGGCTGTGTACTACAACCTTGCTCACAAGTTCATTGAGAATGGCGGCATCAAGCTCTGGAATATCCAGGTACTTGTCCACCAGCTTCAGAAACTCGTTTACATTGGAAACCTGCCCGGCCTGTGCCTCAATTTCCCGTTCCAGTACGGCGGCAAGCTGCTCAATCTCTGCCTGCTCCTTCTCATATTGGCGGGATAATTTTAAGTACCGGCTGTCAGACAGCTTGCCCAGCACATTGTCCTCATAGATGTGCTGGATAATCCTGTCCAAGTCCTCCATCCGTTTTTTCGCCCCGGAGAGGGCTTTCCGCTTTTCCGCCAGTTCCGCCTTGCGGCTTTCCTCGTCCTGCGCCAGCATTTCCAGCTTAAAATCCTTCCGGAACATACGGACATAAGTCAATGTCCGCTGGATGGTCTCCAGTACGATCCGGTAAAGCACCTGTTCCCGGATATAGTGGATTTTGCAGGAGCCGGTATTGCTCTTGTAATTGGAGCAGACAAAATGGTTCTGGCTGTCGTCCTTGTAGCTCTTGCAGGTGCAGAAATACAGCTTGGCCCCGCAGTCGGCGCAGTAGAGAAGGCCGGAGAACATGCTGGTTCTTCCTGTCTTTGTCGGCCTGCGTTTGTTCTTCCGCAGTTCCTGTACCCGTTCCCACTGTCCCTTCTCAATGATGGCGGGCTGAGTGTCCTCAAAAACTCGCTGGTTCTCAACCGGGTTTTCCATCCGCTTTTTGAATTTCAGGGACTTGGTATAGGTCTTGAAGTTCACGGTACAGCCCGTGTACTCCCGCCGCTCCAAAATTCTAAGCACGGCGTTGGTATTCCAACGGTATAGGTTCTCCGGCATAGCCCAGCCCTTTTGCCTGGCGTGATAGGCGGTGACGGTCAGCACCCTGTCGGCTGTGAGGGTTTTTGCAATCTGCATGGGGCCTTTTCCGGCAATGCAGAGGTTGAAGATGCGCTGCACCACCTTTGCCGCTTCTTCGTCTACAATCCATTTCTTTTTATCCTGAGGATCTTTTATGTACCCATAAGGCGGATTGCTGGCAAGATGTTCCCCGGCTTCGCCTCGCATCTTTACCACCGCCCGGATTTTCTTGCTGGTATCCTTGGCGTAGTAGTCGTTGAATACATTTTTGAACACCGCAAAATCATTTTCCCCTTTGGCGCTGTCCACATCATCGTTGATGGCGATAAAGCGGACGTCATAGGCAGGAAAGATAAAATCCTGCAGCTGCCCCATGTAGGAATACTCCCTGCCCAGCCGGGACAGGTCTTTGACAATCACAGCGGATACGCTGTAATCCTCCACATATCGCATCATTTCCTGGAACCCCGGCCTTTGAAAGCTGGTCCCTGAGAAACCATCGTCCACAAAGAACCGGGTGTTCCGGAATCCATGGTCGGCGGCGTACTTGCTCAGCAGGGCTTTCTGAGACGAGATTTGTCAAGGATATATTTTGTTTATCAGAATGCTATGAATCGCGTGAAAAAATAAAACGAATCTCTTTTATTGTAAAAAGCGCTTAGAATCGCGTGGTTCTAAGTGCTTTTGCCTGTTATGTCTCCCAACGCCGCATCCTGCCGTTCCTTTGATTCCTCCAAGTCCTTGAAATCGCCCAAGTCGGTCAATTTAACTTCCGAAGCGTCAACTTTGGCGTCCGGATTTTCCACCTGACCACGGATGGTGGCGGGGATTTCACCGTCCAGCTGCCCGCGTATACTCTCGGCCCGCAGCAGACAAACCTGTTCCAGCGTATCCACCGCCAGCCGGTGGTCTTCGTAGGAGCAAAAGGCGGTGGGATCTTTTTGAACATAAGGGGCAATCAGCTTTTCCGTCTGCCGGAGGGTGACTGCAAACCGACCGCTTTCAAAGTATTCCGAAAGGAGCTTGTCGAAATAGGTGTGATAGCGGGAAAAGTATCCTTCGTGCTTCATCAGGTTGTGGTAAAGCGGCCGGTTGAGCATGATCTTTCCTTCCGCCGGGGTGTTAATGGGATAGTTAATAAGAATGTTGGGATCTTTGATAGGGTCGGTCATGCCCAGAGCATAGGTGCCGAAGGCCAGGTTATAATCCCATGGAAGGATGCTGAGGATCCCGTTTTCCTCATACAAAAAGTAATTGTGCCCGGTATGGCCCAGATAGCTGTCCCAGTTCATCACAAAGACCTGAACGGTGAAATACCGGAGCACCTCGTCCACGTTGACGGCGGTTTCCAGGTTTTCACCGGTGGACAGGATTTTCAGCGCCTCGATCACCCGTTTCTGATCGGCTTCCGATCCCTTGAACTTGGCGTTTTCAAAGATGCCGGGATAGCTGTCCGGGTTATCGTCGATATATCGCAGCGCCACGTCGGCGTTTTCCGCATTCAGGGAACGGTAATCCGGCTTGTACAGCTTCCCGTGATCATTCCCGAAATTCCGTCTGGCAAAGGCTTCCTCCGGCTCCTCTACAGCCAAGAACAAGCCCCAGTCCTCCCCATTGACCGTCACCCAGGTATAGCTGCAAAGGGGCGCAGGCACCCCCATGAACGCCATCATATCGTAGGCCATATAGGTTTTCAGATAGCTGTTATCCTGAAAGGAAGCGTCCAGGGAAAATTTGTCCAGCCCATAATAATTTCCGCCGTCCAGGAACTGGTCGAATTCCAGCTTGAGGCTGTAGCGGGAAAGCCCATATTCCTCCGTCAGCCGCAGGGAATTGTTGCCCTTGGCCCGCAGCCCGATATTATGAAACGCTTCTCCGTCGATTTCGACGGTGCAGGCCACATATTCTTCGCCTTCGGCGTCTGCGATAAAAGCGCCCCAGTCCGCAATTTGGATATCAATGGTGTGCACCCGGCTGTCGTCAAACAGCCGGGTCGCATATCCCGGGGTGGCGCTGGCCTTGGGGATCCCCAGCTGTTCTCCGAACATCAGCAATATTGTCAGCATGGCGGCCAACACCGCCGCACCGATGCAAATCCAGTCGATATACTTATGCTTTACCATCGCCTTATCCCATATAGTCGCCGTTGTAAGAGACCAGCACCACCCGGGACACGCCCGGCATAGCCTCCAGCTCATTGACAAAGGCGCTGCTGTCCTCTTTCAGGCGGACTTCGTAATTCAGTTCCACACAGCCGTTGTCCACGCTCTTGCTTTTGAGATTCAGCCGCCTGACCTGAGATTTGACAAAAATCCGCGCCTGTTCCTCAATCTCGCTGTTTTCGCAGTGCACCACCAAGATATACGGGAAATCCGCCGTTTTCTTTCGGGAAAAGGCATAGAGAACCACCCCAATGAAGATACTGCCGAATACCGCCAGCGGAATCAGGCCGGCGGCTAGCACAATGCCCACCGCAATCGCCCAGAACAGGAAGGCGATATCCATGGGCTCTTTGATCGCGGTGCGGAACCGGACAATGGACAGAGCGCCCACCATGCCCAGGGACAGCACGATGTTGCTTACCACCGTCATAATCAGCAGGGTGGTAATAAGCGACAGAGCAATCAGCGTCACGCCGAAGCTGGCCGAATACATCACGCCGCTGTAGCTCTTTTTATAGATGAAAAAGATAAATAATCCCAGCAGAAAGGCCAATACCATGGCAATCGCCATGTCCAGTATGGAGATGCTGGCGATATTCTCCAGAAAGCTGGATTTAAAAATATCCTGAAAGGTCATAAGGCCCTTCCTCCTCAGATAATTTTAATCGAACCGCCGGCATAGGGCGTATTTGGAACAGGCCGCGGCCTGCCTTCCGGGCACCTGCACCGCCATGCGGACAAGCTCCGGCAAATACGCATCGTACTTCACTTCCAGCACCGTGCCAGGCTCCATTGTGCGCATGTAGAAAATTTCCGAATTCAAGAAATCCACACAGCCAAGCCCGGTGCGGATATCCCGGTCTAACGTGATACGCACATTGCCGGGCGCATAGAGAAAAGCCTCCCGGTCGTAACGGACGATGGCCTTCGGCCGCAGACCTTTCCCTTTGATTTTGCTGTAAAGCTCGATGAAGAGCGGTTCGCAGGAATCCAGCAGGAATTCGGAGCTGCCCGAAAGCAGCTCCTTTACCTGTTCCTGCGTCATCCGGGCGCTGCGCTTGCCGCACAGGCCGTTTATTTTGTACTTCTTTTCCAGCCGGATAAAGGAGGTATCCGTCCCGTAATACCGCAGGCGAAACTTTTCCCGCCGGTTGACCCCGTCGTTTTTCTCCCGCAGGGCACTGTCATAGGGCGTATCAAAGTACAGGCTGGTGACCCGGTATGTACCGTCCGGCCCGGCGTTTTTATCGTGGAGAAACAGCTTCCGGAGCCTTTGGGAAAGCACCAGATCTTCCCGCAGGTTGATCCGGTGCTTCAGCTCATGCCGCAAGGGGAGCTCGGTCCCCGGCTTAATCGTCATAACCGGAATCCCCATCGTCCCAATTATCGTCGGATTCCCGGTCATAATCGCTGCCGCCGTCGTCGTAATTGGTATCGCCGTAATTGGTATTGCCGTGATCATCATAGTTGGTATCGTTGTAGTCAGTGACACCATCGTTGTTCGGGCCGTAATCGGTGTCGTTGTAGTCGGTCACGCCGTCGTTGTTCGGGCCGTAGTCCGTGTCATCGTAGTCAGTCACACCGTCGCTGTTCGGGCCGTAGTCCGTGTCGTTGTAATCGGTGACGCCGTCGTTATTGGGGCCGTAGTCGGTATCGTTGTAATTGGTGGAACCGCTGCCGGTGGCAGGGGTTCCGCCCTGCGTGCCGGCAGTCTTATGTTCCGCCTTGACAACCTTTCCGGTAACCGCGTGGATGTCATACTCGTATTCATTCCCGTTCGCCATGAACTCCAGCTCAAAAATCGGGGTTCCGTCATCGTGGTCGAATTCCTTATCGTCAAATACCGCATCCGCTGCATTGACATTCGCCTGGGTAAGCGCAATTTCCTGTGCTTTTTCCAGCGTGATGTAAGGAGAGGGCTTGCCGTCTTTGGCATAGGCGGGATCATAATCATCGTCGTCAATGGTCACGATGCCGGAGGAAAGCTCCAATCCCCTGACCGCTTCCTGCGTGCTGGCGCTCATATCCGCCAGGAAATCGTCGCTGGGAAGTATCGAGCCGGGTTCCAGCTGCAGGACGATATTCTTTTTGTTGCCGTCGATGTCATCCACAAAGTAACCTGCCTCATTGATCTCAACGATCAGATCCCGCAGGACAGTCTCGCAGTCTTTTCCGATATAATCCGGATAGGCCTCCACAATGCCCTTGCCGTCATCGTTCCGGCCGGTCAGGGCGGTGACTTTGCCATCCCTGTTGTATTCGATCTGGATTTCCGGATTGACGCTCAAGGTGAGAACACCGGTTTCCTTCAGCGCCGTTCCCTCCTGTGCCGGCGCCCCGCATCCGGCCAGAAGGACTGTAGCCGCTACAGCCAGGGAAGAGACCGCTGTAAAAAGTTTTCTTCTCAATTTCATATGACTTGCTCCTTTCGGTTTCCGTTTGTTTGTGGCGTTTGTTCTGCCTTACACTCATAGATTACGGAAACGGGTTTTCAAAACCGGGGTAAACTGGAAAATTTTTTTGAAAAATTTAGTCGTCATCATCCGAATCATCGTCGTCATAGCCGCTGTCGCCGTCGTTATTGTCATCATCGTTGTTATCCGGATCATAATCGGTGTCCCCGTCCGTATAATCCGTGACCCCGTCGCTGCCGGGGCCATAGTCCGTATCCGCAGGCGGCGAACTGCTGACCGGCGGCGTATAGTCGGTGACGCCGTCGTTATTCGGGCCGTAATCGGTATCATCATAATCGGTGGCGTTGGAAGACGTCGGAGGGGTAACCGCCGGCCGGGACGGCTCGGACGAAGATGGCAGTGTGGATTCCGGCTGAGAAGAACTCGGCCGAGAGGGAGTCGAAGATGAACTGTTTTCCGGGCTTTCCTGACCCTGCCCGTCTTGATGGTTCATAATTTCGATTGTGACGGTAATCCGCCCGTCCAAATGCTCCGTTACTTTGGTGCGCAGCTCCGTCCCATACTCTTGGAACAGGGCTTCGTCCGGGGAATCGATGGAGAAGGAAACCCGGCCGCCTTCCGACAGGAAGCCCATTTCAATGGCCCGGTCGATCAGCTCGTCGGCAACCGTTATCTTGTCTTTCCCCTTGCCGTCATAGCCCTCCAGCAGCGTTTCCCCGTCTTCATTTGTCCCCATGAGTCCTACAACCGTGCCCTGCCGGTTCAGATCCATCTGCACCTCCGGGTTGATGGTCAGATATATGGACGAATAGGGCTGTAGATAATTCTGGTAATAGCCGATGCCAAAGAACAGCAGGAAGCAGGCGGCGATTGCAGCAATGCCGCTGCTGATCCACCGGACGGTATGCCGCTGCCTTTCCGGCGTCTCTTTCATCAGCACCGGATCATACACCGTCTGCCCGGTTTCGTATCGCAGATTGGCTGCTTTCAAGAAGCGCCCCTCTTCATCCAGTAGAATTACATAGCCGGGGTGGCATTCCATAACCAGATAACTCATCGTGCTGCCACTCCTTTCATCACCTGTTTCAAATGCCCGCGGATGATTTCATACCCATTGGTATAAATCAGAAGCAGGGATACCATATACTTGCGGTGCCGCTCCAGCGTCTTGCGCTCCACACCGCTCCCCGTTGCCAGCTGCCCGATGGGCAGGCGTTTTGTCTTTAAAAGGTCCTCCAACAGCTCCGGGTTCCCCTTTGCGTATTCCAATGCTCTCCGGCAGGCGTCCAGCGTCCGCTGCTGCTTGGGGCAGTTGTCCGCCACATCGCTGAGGCTGATACCGAATTCCTGCATCTGCCGCGTCAGCTCCTCGATTTCTGCACGGGTCGCGTCCCGCAATGCTGTTTCTTCGTGGGGATCTCTGTCGTCCGCCAGAGTCTCTCCCAGAGCTGCGTCTTCTTCTCCTATCGGCGCGTCCAGCGATATGACGCGGCTGTGACGCTGTTCCCTGCGGCTGTAATCAACCAGGCGGCTTCGGATCAGCATGGCCGCATATTTCAGGAAAGAGCCCCTTATGCGGGAATACCCGCCGATTGCCTCGTGAAAGGCCATCATGGCGATGCTCAGCTCATCGTCCTGCCCCTCTATGGGAGGACGCTTTAAAAACTTCGCCGTTTCCGCCTTGATAAAGGGCAGGTATGCGCGGATCAGGTCATCCGCCGCCCGGACATCTTCTTTGGCCGCATAGACCTGTTCTACGATTTTATGTGCATCGTTCATGCGGCAGAATCCCTCCTGTATATAGAATACGTCCCTATTTTGAAAAAACCGGGGTCGAAACCAAAAACCTGTATGTACAAAATCCCATTATGTAATGATACCTCTATCAGTATTAAGGTGCGACCATAAACGGGCTAAATTTGTGTAAAATCGATGTAAATCGAACAACGGAAGCAGGCGGCGCTTCCTCATTCCCGCACATTTTCGCTTTCATGCTTTCGAGCCGGTTTATTCCATAATTTTTACGCAGGCTTAACCCGTTCATGATAGATGTCAAACACGAGTCACGATATAATTATACTGAATTGCTGCATCTAATTGAGGAGGCATTTTTATGGGGCGTTTTCCAGTATTGCAGCGGATATCGCTGCGAAGGCTGGCCGCTGAAGAATGAAAGGACGCCCCTATCCAGACCGATAGCCGGTATGCTGTGTGCGCTGTTCCGGCGGCATAGGAAATCTTTCTTGAAAAATTAGGGTGATTTTATGAAATCAATTATTATATACGGAAGCAGGTACGGAAGCGCCCGCCGGTATGCGCAGGAGCTGTCAAAGCAAACGGGTATCCCCGATGTCAGCTATCAGGAAGCGCCGCTGCTTTCCGAATTGGAAACGGTCGTGTGTATCGGCGCGCTGTATGCCGGAGGCGTTCTGGGATTGACAAAGACGCTGCGAAGGCAGTCATTCGAGAAGCATCAAAGGCTGATCATCGTCACGGTCGGGCTGGCTGACCCGGATATACCGCAAAATAGGGAGAATATCCGAAACGCCCTTCAAAAGCAGATTCACGCCCAGCTATATGGCAGAGCAGCGATTTTTCATCTGCGGGGCGCCATCGATTATCAGGCGCTATCTCTGGGACACCGAACCATGATGGCGCTGCTGCACCGATCTCTGCAAAAGAAACCAGCGGAAGAATGGAGCGAAGAAGACAAGGCGTTAATGGAAACCTACGGCAAGCAGGCGGATTTTGTCGATTTCGCATCCCTGCGGCCGATTATCAATGAGATGCAGAGGAAAAGCAGGTAAGAAAAATCGTTTGAATGCATAGCTTAGCCAGTTTGACTTTCTCTGCTGCGAGGGATTCCATGTAGGTACCACGCGCATTATTTTACGCTCTCTTATCAATCGGGCGCTTTCATGTGTACCGGGAAAGGAAATGTGTTTATGGCTGAAAAGCGAATAATCCGCTTTGAAAAATGGATACTCAAGGTTGTAATATCTTATGCAGTGTTTATCGGGATCGGTTGGCTGCTCGGGCGGATCCCTGCTGAAAAAATTGGTCTTTCCGAGGATATGTTTTTCGATCTGCGGATGTTTTTCATGCTGTTTGGCCCCATCTATCTCACTCTGATTGTAAAAATTGTTTTGACAATTCTGGCCGTAATAAAGCATAAAGAAAAAGACACCGCCGAACAAAACAGGGGCGTTCTGCTTGCCTTCACTGCCATATTGATGCTTGCAAATCTGTCCAATGCCCAAACCATGGCTGATTTGAGCAGCGGGCTCATCGAAAGCAAAGGGCTGAAAAGCCTGAACCGGAGCAAACGGTACAATCTGAAAGGTAAGCGCTTTTTAAATATTTTCCTTCCCATCGCCTTTTATATGCTGATCCTGGAGATATTGACGCTGCTGGTCTGCATCGTCACCTTCGCACCGTTATCCAACGCGGCAAGCAACGCTTTTATTTTTACCATCGCCCTGACCGCTTTGCTCCTGCTGTTGATCCCACTCATTCTCACTTTTATCTCCGGGTTTAAGGGAGACAAGGCGGAACATGAAATAAAGCGGGACAAGGAACGGCAGGCCGCAGTTGTGTCCGGCAACCTGGTCCTAGAAACCGATCCCATTCGCCGCAAACAGTATCTGCGGCTGCCGAAGCTGCTTGTGCTGGCGGTTTGCCCGGGCTCGTTCCTGCTTTCTTTTCTCGTGCTGTATTTCACCAAGAACCATCAGGACCAGTTGGCGGTCTTGCTTCTGCGTCAGCTGTTCATGGCGCTGGCCGGCACAGCCTTTCTTTCTGTGATCCCGCTTTTGCTGTACTGGGCGAACTGCTCAGGGACATCTTTGGTTCAGCGTGTGTATCTCTCGGAAAACCGGCTCTGTTATACCGGTTACAGCGGCAGTATGGATCAGCGGGTGGAATTTGCCTTTGTCCTTCTCCGGCTGGAAGGGTATTCTTTGGGAAGACGCTCTATCCGTATCCGGGGAACATTTACCCGGAAGACAAAGGATGCCTACGGTACGCATCAGAAAAGCGCCTTTTCCAAGACGCTCCGGATTCCCCGCACCTTTTCGGTAGAACAGGAACGGATCCTGCTGGATTTTCTTTTAAAAACGGCAGCGTGAAGGGAGTTGCTTTTACAAATCCAAAAGACAAATAGGAGGCATCAGAATGTATAAGACGATTATTGTAAAATATTCCCCCAAGGCAAAGGAAATGGCAGCAAGAATCGAAGCTGCAGCCAATCAAATGGAACAGGAAGGATTTGAACTTATTTCTTGTTCTATTACACCTTCTTCCAAGGGAATTCTGGTTTTTAGACAGACAAAGGCTCCCCAACCACCCGAAGTTTGTGAGCACAAAAAAGGATAAAATAAAATTTCCACCCAATTTGCGCTTCTTACCTGTGAATAAGCTTATCCTGCACCACACACAGCAAAACAATAAAATCCCTTTTCCGGTTGTGCTGAGCAGTCAGTTTTGCAACCTGAAAGGGATTTTGCCACTTTGTCTATTACTGCTGCGCTGCTTCAAGTAGCATTTTTTAAACTGCCGCTCGATCCTCAAGAGGTCCGCTTCTGCACTCTGGCGGGCAGCGCGGCCCTCCTGCCGGTGCAGCCCCAGGGCGATCATGATCTGGCTTTCCCACAGTGGAACGGTGCTGAGAGCCGCCATTTGGATTTTATCTGCCAGCATTTTATCGTTGCTCTGGATCAACCGGATCTGCAGCGCAGTCTGGATGGCGACGTTTTTGCTCAGCTTCAGGTCGTGAATTTTCTTTTCAAAGCGGTTCACGGCGTCTACAAAATCTCATACCACCTGGGCGCTCATAGGATTGTCCTCGTCCGACGCCTCGGCATGAAGCTTCGGCAGGTTGGAAGCTTTATCCAGTATATCATCGCCTCCGGATGAAGGACAGCAGGACTGCAAGAATCCCAACAAGAAGGATGCCGGCCGAGAGACCCATGAGGATACCGGAGGTGAAATCCTGGGACGGAGATCCGCCCGCCGCCCTGGAAACGATTCCCAGAGCAACGCCAAGCAGGATCAGCAGTACACCGAAATACCGCTTCCGGCTACTCTTAATCCTTTGCCCTATCCGGGCGATGGTCTCCTGAAAGGAACCGTTTTGTTTCATATCGCTATCAACCTTTCCTGTGCATATATAAAATCCAATCCATTTACATCCTTTTTACCGCATCCATAGCCAGGGCGGAACGCTCACACTCTTCGGCGGACATGGTGACCTGCCAGCACAGCGGACTGCCCTTCATTTTTTCCGCCGCGTAGCTCAAGCCGTTGGTGCGTTCGTCCAAAAGGGGATGGTCAATCTGCTGCGGGTCGCCCAACAGGATGATTTTCGTACCCATCCCGGCGCGGGTGATGATCCCCTTAGCCTGTTTGGGCGTTAGATTCTGCGCCTCGTCAATGACCAGATAGGTTTTGGAAATCGACCGGCCACGGATGAAGTTAAGGGCCTGGGCATCCACAATCCTCCGGTCGAACAACTCCTCTACTTTTCCGGAAAGGCTGCGCTCGTCGGCAAACCGTTCCTTTTCATTTTGATCCACCAGGAGCTCCAGATTGTCGACGACCGGTCGGAGCAACGGGGCGATTTTTTCCGATTCATCTCCAGGAAGGAAGCCGATGTCATCGTCAAACTGGGCGTTGGGGCGGCTGATCAAAATGCGCCGGTAAGCCGGTTCTTCCTGTTCCATCATGGCGTGCAGGCCAACAGCCAATGTGTAAAAGGTTTTTGCTGTGCCGGCCATACCCTTTACGATCACCAACGGCGCTTCCTCCGCATCGGCCATCAAGGCTTCTTGTAAAAATTTTTGACCGACATTTCTTGGGGAAACGCCGTAGGGCTTTTTCTTTTGAAAAGCGAGCGGAACGATTTTCTTCCCGTCAAACCGGCCGAGCTGGGTTTTCCTGGCAGACTGGTCCCCTTTAAGGATGACGAACTGATTGGGCACGAGCGTCACAGGAAGCTTTTCTCCGGCTTCGTTCGCCTGATACACCTCCTCTGGGGCGATATGCTTCTTTTTAAAATCCTCGAATTTCTTTTCCGCTACAAAGACCTCGCATCGGCCGGTATACTGCTCCTCGCTGACAGGTGCCTGCTCGGTGGTGAAATCCTCCGCTTGAATCCCCAGCATCTGCGCCTTAACGCGCACCACAATGTCCTTTGTCACCAGGATAACCGGCGTTTTCCCGTTTTGCAGGCCAAGGCAGACTTTTAAAATCCGGTTGTCGTTT
>ERZ507073.1774-NODE-1774-length-12244-cov-8.579867_pt1 | contig 12244 bp, 9 predicted proteins | sample MGYA00512290_ERZ507073 | MGnify/ENA metagenome assembly ERZ507073 | reverse complement strand
CCGGACTGAAAATGTGCGAGAGCTTCAACCTGCAATATGGAACGAACTACATCGCCGTGATGCCGACAAACCTTTACGGTCCGAATGATAATTTCGATTTGGAACGCAGCCATGTATTGCCTGCCATGATTCGTAAGATTCATTTGGCACACTGTCTGAAAGAAGGAAACTGGGAAGCTGTACGCAAGGATATGAACCAGCGTCCGGTGGAAGGTGTCAACGGCGACAGCTCAAAAGAGGACATTCTGGCTATTCTGAAAAAATACGGAATCAGCGAAACAGAGGTCACTCTCTGGGGTACGGGTACTCCTCTCCGCGAATTCCTCTGGAGCGAAGAAATGGCGGATGCCAGTGTCTTCGTTATGGAGCATGTGGACTTTAAAGATACCTATAAAGAAGGTAGCAAAGATATCCGCAACTGCCATATCAACATCGGAACCGGTAAGGAAATCACCATCCGCCAACTGGCTGAACGGATCGTTGAAACAGTAGGTTATCAAGGTAAACTGACCTTCGACAGCAGCAAACCGGACGGCACAATGCGCAAGCTAACCGATCCTTCAAAACTGCATGCACTGGGCTGGCACCACAAAATTGAAATCGAGGAAGGCGTACAAAGAATGTACGAATGGTACTTGAAATAAGAAATGAAGTTACTGTAAATATGCTATTAGCTGAATATTTTTTGCTAATAGCATATTTTTTTTAGCTATAATGATAATTAAATTAGCTATAATGATAATTAAATTAGCTATAATGATAATCAGTTTTGCTATAATGATAATCCAATTAGCTATAAGCATAATCTGTTGAGCTATGAGCATAATCTTTTTTTATACTACAAGCCAATCTCCCCCACTACTCTCTTCCCCATTTCCAAAAAATCTTCACTCTTAATTCTTCATTCTTAATATAATTGCTATATTTGCACAATTTAATACCAAATGTGCAAAAACAATGGAACAAAGTTTTATAGCCTATATTGAGAATAGCATCAAGAATAATTGGGATTTGGATGCCCTGACCGATTATAAAGGTGCAACTTTACAGTATAAAGACGTAGCTCGTAAAATCGAGAAACTCCATATCATCTTTGAAGAAAGCGGAATCCGCAAGGGAGACAAGATTGCCGTTTGTGGAAGAAACAGCTCTCACTGGGGAGTTACTTTCCTTGCCACACTGACGTATGGAGCCGTCATTGTACCTATTCTCCATGAATTTAAAGCAGATAACGTGCATAATATCGTCAACCACTCCGAAGCTAAATTACTGCTTGTAGGAGATATGGTATGGGAAAACCTGAACGAGTCGGCAATGCCGCTACTGGAAGGTATCCTGATGATGAACGACTTCACCCTATTAGTGTCACGCAGCGAACGACTCACGTATGCACGCGAACATCTGAACGAAATGTTCGGCAAAAAATATCCGAAGAATTTCCGTAAAGAGCATGTCGCTTATCACAAAGACGAACCGGAAGAACTGGCAGTTATCAATTATACTTCGGGAACAACGAGTTATTCCAAAGGAGTAATGCTCCCCTACCGCAGTCTGTGGTCGAATACCAAATTTGCTTTTGAAGTGTTGGAACTGGAAGCCGGAGATAAAATCGTTTCCATGCTTCCTATGGCACACATGTACGGATTGGCTTTTGAATTCCTTTATGAGTTCTCCGTAGGTTGCCACATCTACTTCCTCACCCGTATGCCAAGCCCTAAGATTATCTTCCAGGCTTTTGAAGAAGTGAAACCCAGTCTGATTGTTGCCGTACCACTCATCATCGAAAAGATAATCAAGAAAAGCGTGCTTCCGAAGTTGGAAACTCCGGCGATGAAGATATTGCTGAAAGTGCCTATTATCAATGACAAGATAAAGGCAACAGTGCGCGAAGAGATGATTAAGGCATTCGGCGGAAACTTCAAGGCAGTCATCGTAGGAGGTGCAGCGTTCAATCAAGAAGTGGAACAGTTCTTGAAAATGATTGATTTCCCTTATACGGTTGGATATGGAATGACGGAATGTGGCCCGATTATCTGCTACGAAGATTGGAGAAAGTTCAAACCGGGTTCTTGCGGAAAGGCTGTGCCACGGATGGATGTACGAGTATTGTCATCTGATCCCGAAAATATTGTTGGTGAAATTGTATGTAAGGGCCCGAATGTGATGCTGGGCTATTACAAAAACGAAGAAGCCACTCAAGAAGTCATCGACAAGGACGGTTGGTTGCATACCGGCGACTTGGCTTTGATGGATGAAGAAGGTAATGTTACAATCAAAGGACGCAGCAAGAACCTGTTATTGAGCTCCAGCGGACAGAATATCTATCCGGAAGAAATTGAAGATAAGTTGAACAACCTGCCATACGTGGCTGAAAGCATTATCGTTCAGCAAAACGAGAAACTTGTCGGACTTGTTTATCCCGACTTTGACGATGCGTTCGCCCACGGCCTGAAGACTGAAGACATCGAACAAGTAATGGAAGAAAACCGCGTGACACTGAACACCATGCTACCGGCATACAGCCAGATATCCAAGATGAAAATCTATCCGGAAGAATTTGAAAAGACACCGAAGAAGAGCATCAAGCGTTATTTGTATCAGGAGGCAAAAGGCTGATAGATTGTCAGCTGCATAGAGAAAGATATAACTTAAACCGAAAAAGAGAAAGGAATGAAGATAAAGAAAACAATACTTACGGCAGCTATACTAATGGCTGCCGTTTCTTTACCGGCACAGAACAAGAGTGCAGGGATCAATATATCCATCTGGAAAGATATATGCACGCAACCGCATGACAGTACACAGACGACCTATGTAAACATCGGCCTCCTGTCTACCATGAACCGTCTGAACGGTGTGGGTATCAACGCATTGGGAAGCGTGGTTCATGGTGACATGAACGGAGTACAAATCACCGGATTAGCCAACTTGGCAGGGGGTACTATGCGGGGCGTTCAGCTGGCTGGTATCAGTAATATCAGCGGCGATAACACCGTAGGGCTTTCTGCTGCCGGATTGGTAAATATCACCGGCGACAAAGCACAGGGAGTAGTCATATCCGGGCTAACGAGCATCGGAGGAGACAACAACTCGGGGTTAATGATTAGTGGTTTCATGAATGTGACGGGCAATATGGCTTCGGGCTTACAGTTTTCCGGAGCAGCAAATATCACCGGACAGAGCTTCGGTGGTCTGATGGCTTCGGGACTTTTAAATGTAGTAGGCGAACACATGAACGGTTTGCAGATAGCAGGAATTGCCAATATAACCGCATCAAAGCTGAATGGAGTGCAAGTAGCATTATGCAACTACGCAACGAAAGCGCGCGGACTTCAAATTGGTCTTGTCAATTACTACAAAGAAGATATGAAAGGTTTCCAACTTGGTTTGGTGAATGCAAATCCTGATACAAAAGTGCAAATGATGGTATACGGTGGAAACGCAACGCCTGCCAATATCGGGGTACGGTTCAAGAACCAGTTGTTTTATACCATATTGGGAGTGGGTTCCATGTATCAGGGATTGAATGATAAGTTTTCGGCCAGCGCATCCTATCGTGCCGGTCTGTCTTTCCCCCTTTACAAAGGGTTATCCATCAGCGGAGACCTCGGATACCAGCATATCGAGGCTTTTGACAACAAAGATGAGGTCATCCCGAAACGCCTGTACGCACTGCAGGCACGTGCAAATCTGGAATATCAATTTACCAGGAAGTTCGGCATCTTTGCAACAGGTGGATATGGATTAACCAGATTCTATAATAAATCGAGCAATTACGATAAGGGAGCTATTATCGAAGCGGGTATTGTTCTTTTCTAAACTTACCAATTAACGTGAGATGTACATGACTGTAATTAGAGAATACCGGGAAACAGACAAAAATGCCGTAATAGATTTAATCAGACAGAACACACCTGAATATTTTGCACTGGAAGAAGAAGCTGATTTCAGCAATTATCTGGATAGTGAACGTGAGCTGTATTTTGTTCTTTTGCTTAACAAGGAGATTGTCGGATGTGGTGGAATAAACTTCACAGATGACAAAACCACTGGAAAAATAAGTTGGGATATCATACATCCCCAGCACCAAGGTAAATCACTAGGAGCACAATTACTAAAATATAGAATTGAAAAAATAAAGTCTATTAATGGTATTCAAAAAATAACTGTTAGAACTTCACAATTAGCTTATAAATTCTACGAAAAACAGGGATTTACATTGAAAGAAATAAGAAAAGACTATTGGGCCAAAGGTTATGATATGTATAGTATGGAATATAATGGCCATTGATTTGTAATAAAAAAGGGGCACTCGAATGGTCCCTAAAAAGAAAATCTCCCCTTATTATAGTTGAACTGCACTCCTAAAGTTTTGTATCTAACTTTTAGGAGTGCAGTTCACTTTTATCTATTATACCTTTTCTTTAATCAAACCAGTACGATAAGCAACGAGCAATTTCTTCAAATCCTGTATTTGAGTCACCAGTTCTTTTCCTTTATCGGTATCTTTCACCATCATCCGTTGCGAATTGAATTCCAAGACAAAGTTGGTAGATTTGATATCAAGCCCCTCTTCAATAGCTTTCTGACGAGACTGGAACGGCTCGTGCTGCACAAGCTGCATACCATGAGAGTGATAAACAAGCGTATATCCCGCAATTCCCGTTTCCGGCTGATAAGCTTTTGAGAATCCGCCATCAATAACGAAAAGCTTGCCATTGGCTTTCATTGGCTGTTCTCCCTGAATCGTTTTCACAGGCACATGACCGTTGATGATATGCGAATGAGGACCGGAAGCTCCAAACTCTGCCAAAATTTGATCGCAGACATCTTCCCGGTTACGCAATGTATAATAATAACCTTTCTTCTCTTTATGCAATTCTTTATCTTCTACGAAATAACGCTCAAAGGTTGCCATCTTATCCTTATCGAACAAGGGAGCTTCCGGACCACACCACATATACCAAATGTAATCCATAGCAAATTCCTTATCCTCCTCCCCTTCTTCATCGAAGTACGCAGTACGAATCAGTTGATCGGCTTTATCCAGCAATTTACGTCCCCAATACTCCTTACCACGTATTTTGACATGCTTAAAGCTGCCATCCTCATTCAGAGGGACAGAAGCGTGATAAAGAAGATTTGAATTTGAAACCAGATACATTCCGCCATAGGTAAACAGGCAACGCATGTGTTTCTTCAGCTTTTCACTATTCATAAATGAATAATGAATCTTTTCTACCAATTCGCGTTCTTCTTCCGTCAACCGGTAAGGATCGGCAGGATCTACGGTAGGGAAGTTGGTATCGCGCAAAACATATTCTTTTCCTTCGTATACAAAGATGCCACGCTCAAAATCAATCTTCTCCAGCAGTTTGCGGTTGGTCATCCCAAACTCCGGACGACGGTCGATAATTTCGGCCTCCAGTTTAAACTGGATAATGGTAATGGCTTTATGCATTTGAGTGATCAAGCGCAGAGTCTTCTCATTATAATGAGCGTCGGCAAAATTCATCTTCGGCATGAAGATGGTGCAAGGATCATCGGCATACGTATCCATTGCAAAAGTAGCCAATGGAAGCAGATTGATTCCGTATCCGTCTTCAAGCGTGCCCAGGTTGCCGTAGCGCATGGACATACGTATCACGTTGGCAATACAACTATCGTTACCGGAAGCTGCACCCATCCAGAGAATATCATGATTTCCCCATTGAATATCGAAGTTATGGTAATTGCACAACGTATCCATGATGATATGCGCGCCAGGACCACGGTCGTAAATATCGCCTACGATATGAAGAGAGTCAATAGTCAGACGCTGAATCAGATTGCACATAGCGATAATGAAATCGTCGGCACGCTTGGTAGTGATAATCGTGCTGATAATTACATTGATATAAGCATGCTTGTTCGGCTCGATGGACGATTCGTGCAATAATTCCTGAATAATATAAGAGAACTCGGCAGGCAGCGATTTACGAACCTTCGAACGGGTATATTTGGAAGATACATTCTGACAGACCTTCACCAGTTGGTTCAGGGTAATCAGATACCAATCATCCAGGTCCTTTTCACGGGCTTTCACTAATTGAAGTTTCTCTTCGGGATAGTAAATCAACGTACAGATTTCTTTCTTTTCAGCCTCGCGGAGAGTGTTGCCGAATATTTCATTTACTTTACGTTTTACCGCACCTGAAGCATTTTTCAGTACGTGCTGAAAAGCCTCGTATTCTCCATGAATGTCAGTCAGGAAATGCTCTGTCCCTTTAGGTAGATTTAAGATAGCCTCCAGATTGATTATTTCCGTACTAGCATCGGCAATCGTAGGAAAACTTCGGGAAAGCAGTTGCAGGTAACGGAGATCACCCACAATGCTTTCAGGAGTTATGTTACTTTGAGCAGTCATTTTATTTACTATTTTACTATTTACTAGTTACTAATTACGATTCAGCAATGTACCATTCTCAATTTAACAAGAACATCAACAACACTTGGGCGATAATTACCCGCAGGAACATACATAGCGGATAAACAGTCGCATAGGCTACGGATGGGTTGTCGCCGGGGATTGTATCGTTTACATAGTTCAGTGCCATCGGATTTGCCATACTTCCGCACAACATACCGGATACAGAACCGAAATCGATCTTCATCATCTTGAAAGCCACGAATCCAACCAACACTGTTGGAATGATAGTCAATCCGGCTCCCAAACCAATCCATAATAAGCCTTCCGGACGGAATACGGTATCGAAAAAGTGAGCTCCCGCATCCAGTCCCAGACAGGCAAGGTACATGGAAAGTCCCAAGGCACGCAACATCAGGTTCGCGCTACGGGTGGTATAGGTAATCATGTGTATCCGTGGTCCAAAAGTCCCCAGAAGGATACCGACAATGATCGGTCCGCCCGCTAATCCCAACTTCACAGGAGTACTGACACCCGGAAAAGAGAAAGGAATAGCCCCCAGTGCCAAACCAAGCACGATACCGATAAATATAACAACCAGATTGGGTTCTTTCAGGCTTTTCACGGCATTTCCCAATACTTTCTCCACATTCTGGATAGCAGCAGCCTCGCCCACCACTGTCAGGCGGTCGCCCAACTGAAGTATCAATCCCGGAGTAGCAAGCAGTTGCACCCCCGACCGGTAAACACGGCTGATGTTAATTCCGTAATGGTTTCTCAACCGGAGTGCACCGAGTTTCTTACCATTCAGTTCGGGACGGGTGACAACGATACGCTGCGAGATCAATTCGCTGTCAATCGCATTCCAGTCAATGTCCTCTTTATTCCAATCCGTATTTTCCTGTTCACCAAAAAGCACTGTCAGGGCCAAAGCGTCTTTTTCCGCAGTTACCACCAGCAGACGGTCACCTTCTTTCAGAATTTTGTCTGAAGTCGGAATACTGACATGTCCGTCACGCCACAAACGGGATATGACAAACTTCGGGTAACTCATACGAGCTATATCCTTGATACTTTTATTGAAAATAGCAGGATTGTGTACTTGAAACGCTGCAATATAAGTTTTGTTCGCATCGTCTTTCTCTTTTATCTCCAAGTCTTCTTTGCGGACCAATACTTTACGGATTAATAAAACGGCAAGAATTACGCCGACCACTCCCATCGGATAGGCCACCGCACATCCTAAAGCAGGCGTACTGCTGTTTATTCCCATCTGTTTCAGAGTTTGTTGCGCAGCTCCCAATGCCGGAGTGTTTGTCGTTGCTCCACAAAGGATGCCCACCATATCAGGAAGAGAGACACCCGTTGCATAACTAGCCACCACCGTCAACAACGTTCCCAGCAGAACGACTCCCAACGCCAACATATTCAGCGTTACCCCACCTTTACGGAAAGAGCTAAAAAAACCGGGACCGACTTGTAGCCCGAGGGAATAAACGAAAATGACCAGTCCGAAACTTTCTGCGTAGTTTAACATCTGCGGATCGACCGAAAGCCCGAGATGGCCGGCCAGGATACCCGCAAAAAAAACAAAAGTGACTCCCAGGGAAACTCCCCAGAAATGTACTCTTCCCAAGCCCAAACCAATGGCAGAAATCAGTGAAAGTACCACAACAGCCTGTAAGGCAGAATGTTCGATGAATAGACTATATAACCACTCCATGTATATAAAAACTAATAGGGCGCAAAGATAAAAACTATTTAGTCCGGTTCAAAACTTTTAAGCTTTCATTTCGCGCCCCAATTATACCCTGATTCATATATCCTGAAATCTTATTGATTACCCTTTTACACTGTTACCTGTTATTTTGTTTCTAATATCTGTTATATTTCTATCTTAACAATCTTATCCTTTCTCTTTTTACCCGCATCTTGTTATCCTTCCAACGATGCTTTTTTACCAGTTTCTTCCTTTACGCTTACCTATCTCTTTATCTTTTTCTAATTTCTTTATCTCTCCTAATTTCTTAACCTTTTCTTATTTCTTCCTGCTTCACGTTTCTTCCTGCTTTACGTTTCATCTTTTCCCTTGAAACTCCACAAAGTTATTTCGTCCGTCCAGATAACCGCTCAATCTGTTTCCACCGATATATACATCATCCAGGTATGAAACATCATTCGGTCCGTATGACATACGAATGGAAGTCTGTGCATAATTTTCCCAACTCCAACGGAAATTATATTCATATTGATCGACTGTTCCATTAGGATATTCCACCCGTATATAGTCGATTCCGGTACGGTCTAAAAAGAAATCCAGTTCCTGACGGCAATAGTTACCGTCCATGTCGCGGTAGAAACTAACCCAGGTACGGCTACATAAATCAGCCGAACGGTTATAGTACCCTGCACCATTATTATCATCATCATAGAAACTGTCTATTTCCACTTCGCAAGAGGTAAAACTTACCATCAATATAGCCATCAACGCCAAACCGAAGTATTTAAATGTGCTCGTTTTCATATTCCTTTATTTTTAATGGTTCTCTAATTATTATATATCATTTATCTTTCGATAGAACAAAAGTAGAGAATGAATTTTCCCCATGAAACTGAAAACTCCTACTTATCGGGAGGAAATTGCCTAAATCTAGGAGTAAATCCCTCCGGTGAAGTCTATTTCAAAGAATTCTTGTATCTTTGCCTCTTGCTAACAACACATGAAATTATCCGTCACATGAAGTCTATCAAATCGCATATCACCCAATTATTGAAGTCTCTCAATGAGGGAGTATTCGAAAAAGAGCATACCATCGCACTGTCTCTGCTATCCGCCATGGCAGGGGAAAGTATCTTTCTGCTGGGCCCTCCGGGAGTAGCCAAGAGTTTGGTAGCACGCAGGCTCAAACTGGCATTTAAAGACGCAGATGCTTTTGAGTATCTGATGTCCCGCTTCAGTACACCGGACGAAATATTCGGTCCCGTCTCCATTTCAAAATTGAAGGATGAAGATACGTACGAACGCATTACAAAAGGATACCTGCCGACAGCATCAATCGTCTTTCTGGATGAAATATGGAAAGCCGGCCCTGCTATCCAAAATTCCCTTTTGACGGTAATCAATGAAAAGATATACCGCAACGGACAATTTACGGTGCGTGTACCCCTGAAATCATTAATTGCCGCTTCCAACGAACTGCCGGCAAAAGGTGAAGGACTGGAAGCCTTATACGACCGTTTCCTGATCCGTCAGTTTGTCGGATGTATCGAACAGGAATATGCGTTCGATCAGATGATTTCTTCTACGCGGGAAATAGAACCTGAAATCCCTGAAAAGCTCCAGGTGAACGATGAATTATACAATCAAATACAAGCTGAAAGCGAAAAAGTAGGTATTCACTATACCATCTTCGAGCTGATTCACAATATCAAACGAGAAATTGAACAATATAATACAGGACGGGATGAAAACACCCCTCCTATCTATGTATCCGACCGCCGCTGGAAGAAAATAGTAGGTCTGCTCCGCACATCAGCCTATCTGAATGAATCTCCGGGAATTCATTTCTCCGACTGCCTATTGATGAGCGCCTGCCTATGGGATGAAATTTCGCAGCTCCCCATTATCGAAGAGATTGTAGAACAGTCGATAGCACGAGGCATCAACACCTATCTGTTAGGAGAAAAACGGCTGGAACAAAAATTGGACACACTGAAAGAAAACATGAAGTCCGAACACAGCCTGCGTGAACTTAGCGATCCGGGAATTCAGGTCGTAGACACCTTCTATCATCGCATAGAAGGTTATCACATTGCCGGAAATCTACTCATTTTTGCTTCCGATTACCAGTCTTTGAAGAAAGACAGCAACCGGCTGTTTTATATCCAGCAGGATAAATTCCGTCCGGTCAACAAAATCCTGAAAGCCTACGATTTTGTAAAAAACAGAAATATCGCGCAAAAGAATATCTATTCCCTCCGAAAAGGAAGACGGTCTGTTTTCGTCAACAATCAGGAATATCCGTTACTATGTTATGACAATTGCGACCCTTTGCCCGCACAACAGGATGGCAGCACTCCGTTCGAATTTACATTGCAGGAAGTGATCGACTTGCTCCATCAAATGGAGGTGGAATATAAAACAATCTCCGAACGGGAAACAGCATATACAAAAGAGCATCTCTTCTTAAGCTCATCGCAAAAAAGCAAGATCAAACGAATTTTAGGAGAGACTGCACATATCATAGAGAATTACCGGAACGAACTCCGCATCATCGCTCATGCCCATGAACAAGAGAACAGAGAGTATTAGGCTCAAACACCTGCAAGACATTTATTATGAGAAATTGCAGGGAATAGCCTACGATGTGTACGACGAACAACTGCACAACCTGATTATCCGTCCCGAAGAACTGGATGCGGATATTCACCGGTATTTTCGTCACACGCAACCCTCCCTGCAAGATTTCTACTCCCACTACGCGTCGCAATGGGAATACTTTCATGAAATGAATGAAGCATCCGACACCAAGTTTCTCCATTTCCTGAAAAACAGCGCCTACACGTTCTCAATGAAATATCACCTGGTAGACCTCAACGTAAAATACTACCTCCAGCGTTTTGACGCAATCAGCCCACGCTCTAAAGAATGGAAAGCGTTGCGGACTCTCTTCTTCGACAAATGGCACACACTGCTCTCGAACAACGAGTTCAACTATCAGATGGAACATATCGAGCGGCTTTGTGATGATTTCTACCGTCTTCAGCTATCACTTGCCAAAAACCTTCCGGTGCGTGGCGGCTCACGCCTCGTCTGGTTACTCCGCAACCATAAACAGATAGCAGAACAGATTTTAGAATACGAAGAAACGATCAAACGAAATCCCGTTATCCGTGAACTGGTAGAAATCTTGGGCAAGAAACACCAAAGCAGCCGGAAACGTTTCAAAATGACTGCCGGTATTCATCGGGAACAAATTATATCTCATGCCACCCGAAGCGATATTACAGGTATTTGCGAAGGAAACGACTTAAACAGCCTTCTTCCCTTGGAATATTGTTATCTGGCCGAAAAAAGTCTGCAACCCATTTTCTTTGAGCGTTTCATTGAGAAGAGATTGCAAGTCATCGACTATCAATCACACGAAAAGCAAACCATCAACGACAAGAAAACAATAGGGAACGAAGTTTCCGAAGAAGCCGAAGGCCCTTTCATTGTTTGCCTGGACACTTCCGGTTCCATGGCAGGCGAACGGGAAAGAATCGCGAAATCCACCCTACTTGCCATTGCCGAACTGACGGAAGTGCAACATCGAAAATGTTACGTCATCCTGTTTTCCGATGATATCGAGTGCATTGAAATCACAGACTTAGGCAGCAGTTTCGATCGCCTGGTCGATTTCTTATGCCAATCCTTTCATGGCGGAACCGATATGGAACCTGTTATCACACATGCTTTGCGAAAGATCAGCGAAGAAGGATATATGGAAGCGGACATTATCACCGTATCGGACTTTGAGATGCGTCCTGTCGATCAACTACTATCCCGAACCATCGAACACGCAAAAGCGAAACAGACAAAGATGTACGCTATTTCTTTAGGTGGCAAGAGTGCCGAGACCAGCTATCTGAAATTATGTGATAAATATTGGGAATATAGCATTCAAAACGCCGAAAGTCTTAATAAAAATAGAATCGAGGAATCAAATATTTAATCAATGTTATAAAACATCTCTTTTTTCTTGTTTTATTTGCAAAGTTGACAGAAGTCCGTATATTTGTACTGTGTTTTTCATAGTATTAGATTTAAGGTTAACAAAAAGATTGGCTGTCTGGGAT
>ERZ507073.1747-NODE-1747-length-12464-cov-4.757515_pt1 | contig 12464 bp, 9 predicted proteins | sample MGYA00512290_ERZ507073 | MGnify/ENA metagenome assembly ERZ507073 | reverse complement strand
TCAGACGGGTGCTCTTCCGATCTTCATGGAAGCGATATGGTTACTGGTGTTATACTGCAGATTTAGCCCTGTGGTTAATATGCCAAGTGCCGGGATACATACAAGTACTGTCGCTATTTCGGTATAGATCCGGTCAAAAAAGTTCAGATCCGGTTGCGTATTGCCTGTATTGGAGTTATCGGAATTCCTTCTTCCTGTATGGACAGTAAGCCAGATAAAATCTGCGATAAAGAGAAGAAAGCTGATCACGGAGATTACAGCAGCCGGAATAAATAAAGTACGGTAAGTCTGAAAATACTGTTTCGCAGTCCGGATGGAATCATATGCAGGAAGGCTGGTGTCATCAATCCAGGCAAGGAAACTGCAGTTTTCATCATATGTGGAGTTTCGAAGGCAATCGATCCAGTTCCCCACAGAGGGGCTTGCAGCTGCGGAAAGGTTCAGATTTGTAAGACCGCCCTGAGTATCTTTTTCATCTCTGGCAGTGTCATTGACATTAAGGAGCACATAAGGCTTTTTGATTGAAAAACCGGAAATATGAGTCAGATCGGAAGTATAGCTGGCATCTGTGTTTGTGAAGATTTTTTTTGATATATTATCCGTATAGGCATAACGGATATTGGATTGCGCACTGTTGTATTCATCCAGTGCCTGAGAGGCCACAGTCCAGTTGGAAAAAAGCTCCCGGGCATTAGCAAGCTGCTCAAAGGCATCGGTCAGAGTTCCTTTGAATCTTCTGTTTTTTGATGAAGTGGAATTCATATAATCCAGAAGACTGTCATATCCTTCCGGTGCACAGGGAATTTCAAGGCTTGGAGTGAGCATATCTGCCACATCGGTGTAAACTACATTTCCATTTTTGCCGGTAATGTTTTTCAGAGGTTCCTGTGACTGAATTCCTTCGTCTGTATATTCAGCTTTCAAAGAAGAAAGAATCCGTTTTGTCCAGTCATTGTGGGAAATTCCTTCGGATTTCAGAGCACCTGGAGTGGCGTTTAACTGCAGGGTTCCATTTTCCAGAGCTTTTTTGAAATCAGAATAGTACATATATTTTGTTTCGCCTTCCGGGGTGGTGAGCCCCAGGACGATCCAGTCATCATTGGAAGTGATACTCTGCGAGCTCCATTCCTTAAGATCGTTGAAGGAGTAGGCAAGTCCGGAAGTGTTTTTAAAGGAGAGAGAATCTCCGTTATAAAGTTCTCCGAGATCAATGTATGCGCTTTCGGCTGTTTTATCCAGGATTTCCCTGGCAGAGATTCCGGTCAGGATCGCAGAAGCTTTTGAGTAGAAGTTGTCAGCAAAAGCAGAAGTCTGGAAATAATCTTTTGTTTTCAGATCATCCACAGAGTCCATCTGGATACCCGCCCGAATCACCAGTGTCGCTGAAAAGAACATGATCAGAGGCAGGATCAGAGCAAGGACAAGAGCAGGAATTCCCATGAGCGATCTGCTTTTTCCTACAGGTTTGTTTGTATTCATAATACCCCTTTCTGAAGTGCGAAGACTTCATGTACCGGATGGTTTACCGGCTCAGTTTTTCGATTTTGTAACCCAGTCCCCAGACAACTTTCAGATAACGGGGTTCTCTGGGATTGATCTCGATCTTTTCACGGATATGGCGGACGTGGACAGCTACTGTGTTGTCTGCTGCCAGAGCGTCTTCATTCCAGATACTTTCATAAATCTGTGTTGTGGAAAAAACACGTCCGGGATTTTTCATGAGAAGAAGGAGAATGTTATATTCAATAGGTGTCATACGTACAGGCTCGCCGTCTATCAGAACTTCTTTTTTATCGTCATTTACAGTAAGTCCGCCAGTTGTATAGATATGTTCTGATGTGGCAGATGCGGCTGAACCAAGCTGTGTGTATCGACGCATCTGAGATTTCACTCTTGCGATCAGTTCCAGCGGATTGAAAGGTTTGGTGATGTAGTCATCCGCACCGATGTTAAGTCCGAGGATTTTGTCCGTGTCCTCAGATTTTGCGGACAGGATAATAATAGGCAGCGGATTGCTTTCCCGGATCTTCACGGTTGCCCGGATCCCGTCAAGACGGGGCATCATTACATCAATGATAAGAAGATCCACTTTTTCTGTATGGAGGATATCCAGGGCTTCCTGCCCGTCATAAGCTTTCAGAATGTGATATCCCTCCTGTGTAAGATAGATTTCAATTGCCTCCACGATGTCTTTGTCATCATCGCAAACAAGTATGTTAGCCACTTTTTTGTACCTCCCTGATGTTCTTAGAATAGCAGCCGGAAATTAAGACGAAAGGGGTAAATTCTTAAGATTCCATGAAATCTATTGTACTATATCACATAGGGAGTGTAAATAAAGCGCATGGATTGTTTGTGAAATGAGAAACTCATAGTATGCACAGCAACTCTCAAAAAAATATGAAAGCACAGAACAAACATTCGGTTTACCCTGTACTTTTTTTATATAGGATGATATACTGAAAATATAACCATACTAAAAGAAAACTACCTTAATTTTGGATAAATGAAATTTGATTAAAACAGGAGAAATCACATGGATCATTTCAAATTACACTCCGAATACCAACCCACCGGCGACCAGCCTCAGGCAATCGAGAAACTGGTCAGGGGATTTAAAGAAGGCAACCAGTTTGAGACTTTGCTTGGTGTCACCGGCTCCGGTAAGACCTTCACCATGGCGAATGTCATTGCCCAGTTAAACAAGCCAACTCTGGTACTTGCCCATAATAAAACACTGGCGGCACAGCTTTACGGCGAGATGAAAGAATTCTTCCCGGAAAACGCAGTAGAATATTTTGTCTCCTACTACGACTACTACCAGCCTGAGGCCTACGTTCCTTCCACAGACACCTACATCGCCAAGGATGCATCCACCAACGACGAGATCGATAAACTCCGTCTCTCCGCCACAGCGGCCTTATGTGAGCGGAAAGACGTGATCGTAGTTTCATCGGTATCCTGTATCTATGGCTTAGGTGCACCTCAGGAGTTTTTTGATATGATGATCTCTCTTCGCCCTGGAATGGAGAAGGACCGTGATGAGGTTATCAAACAGCTGATCGATATCCAGTATACAAGAAATGAGATGGATTTTCATAGAGGAACTTTTCGGGTGCGTGGCGATGTGCTGGAAATCTTTCCAGCTAACTCTACAGACCGGGCAGTGCGTGTGGAATTTTTTGGCGATGAGATCGAGCGGATCACAGATATCGATGTGCTTACCGGTGAGATCAAAAGTGTGGAAAGCCATGCGGCGATTTTTCCGGCGTCCCATTATGTTGTGCCTCAGGAGCAGATCCGCCGTGCGGCAGATGCCATCCTGGAAGAGATGAAACATCAGGTGGAATATTTCAAAAGTGAGGACAAGCTGATCGAGGCCCAGCGAATTGCCGAGAGAACCAACTTTGATGTGGAAATGATGAAGGAAACAGGATTCTGTTCCGGAATCGAGAATTATTCCAGACATCTGACCGGGCTTGCACCGGGGCAGCCGCCGTATACACTGATGGATTACTTCGGAGATGATTTTTTACTTATTATAGATGAGTCCCATAAGACAGTTCCCCAGGTTGGCGGTATGTATGCCGGTGATCAGAGCCGTAAACAGACACTGGTGGATTACGGCTTCCGACTTCCGTCTGCCAAGGATAACCGTCCATTGAGCTTTGATGAATTCGAGAACAAGCTTGACCAGGTAATGTTTGTATCTGCGACACCGGGAGAATATGAATATGACCATGAGCTTCTCCGCGCAGAGCAGATCATCCGTCCTACAGGGCTTCTTGATCCGAAGGTGGAGGTGCGTCCGATCGAAGGACAGATCGATGATCTTGTAGCAGAGGTAAATAAGGAAATTGAAAAGAAAAATAAAGTCCTGATCACGACCCTGACCAAACGTATGGCAGAGGACCTTACCGATTATATGAAGGATCTGGGAATCCGTGTCCGATACCTTCATTCAGATATTGACACTCTGGAGCGTGCGGAAATCATCCGCGATATGCGCCTGGATGTGTTTGATGTGCTAGTCGGGATCAACCTTCTGCGAGAAGGACTGGATATTCCGGAGATCACGCTGGTAGCGATCCTGGATGCAGATAAGGAAGGCTTCCTTCGTTCGGAAACATCCCTGGTACAGACTATCGGCCGTGCTGCCCGGAACAGCGAAGGCCATGTGATCATGTATGCAGATAATATGACAGAATCCATGGAAAAAGCAATCTCGGAGACAGAAAGAAGGAGAGCGATACAGGAGGCTTACAACAGGGAGCATGGCATCACTCCAACCACGATCAAGAAGGCGGTCCGTGATCTGATCGCTGTTTCGAAGAAGGTGGCAGAGACAGAAGTGAAGCTTAAAAAGGATCCGGAATCCATGAACCGAAAAGAACTGACGAAGGTGATCGCTCAGGTAGAGAAGCAGATGCGTGCTGCGGCAGCAGACCTGAATTTCGAGCAGGCTGCTGAGCTGAGAGACAAGATGCTCGAATTAAAAAAGAATTTGGAAGAATTAACGGAATAGGCTGCGAAGCAGCTGACAGTACAACACCCCTGGCTGTTACAGCCAGGGGTGTTGTCGGGTATGCTCGATCTGTTTTTAGGAAAAGCTTATTTTGTAGTTGAAAAGCCCAGGGAGCGCAGGGTGATGCCGGAGCCCTTGAGAAGATCAGCCCAATATGGAACAGCCATATCCAGAGTGTCGTTGGCAAGCTCGGAAGCATCTTTTTGTGTCAGGATCTCATAAGGATCTGTAAGCTTGGAAGAACTGATCCTGGGAGCGGCCTCTGTAACACAGACTGTGCCAGGCAGAATTGCCGATTCTGCCGGAAGAATGGCCAGTACAAAGACTGTTATCAGAGATATCAGGATTTTTTTCCATTTTTTCATAGCGATCCCTCCTTCGAAAAAATATGATGGTTCTCTTTATTGATTGATTATAAGTAAAATTCCGGAGAAGGGCACTGGCATTTGTGCCAGTAACTTTGTTATAAAGAAGAGAAGAAGTTATGTATGCTGTTCCCGATAGGCGGAAGGGGTGATCCCCATTTTCTTTTTGAAGCTGGTGCTGAAATAATATTGATTGGCATAACCACACTTCAGGCTGATCTCCTTCAGACTCATAGTAGTCGTAGTCAGATAACGGGCGGCTGCGGAAATTCGCTGAGATGTGATAAAGTCACTGAGACTGATTCCCTGATTTTTTTTGAAAAGAGCACTTAAATAAGCAGGGCTTACATTGGCAGAGGCAGCAATATCATTGAGGCAGAGCGTATTGTCAGTGTAGTGTTCGTTGATATAGGAAATCACCAGTTCACAGAGCTTCTGGTGATAATCATTCATGGAGGAATCAAGCTTCCGGCATAAAAGATGGCACAGATCCTTCAGCCATTGACATAGCTCTTCCGTATTATGAAACTCATTTATGTGGTTGTAAACATACAAAATTTTAGCTTCAAGGTCATGCGTATCCAGATTTAATTCATAGAAAAATTTCAGGATCCGGCCAAGAAGAGAATAAATCTGTATGAAAGCGAAATTCTTTGTGCGAAATTTCTGGGTAAGCCAGTCGGAAAAATTCTGAAACCAGAGATCTATGGCAGAGGTATCCTTTTTACAGAGAAGCCGGATCAGTTCATCTTCCTTTGTATCTGAAAAATCTGCAACAGACAGATCGGAACCCAGGGCCTCTCTTCCGTCAAAGATATTCTGATGCGGGAAAAAGAATCTGTATTCCAGTGCATGTACGGCGCTTTTATAAGAATGGTTCAGGTTCCAAAAATCCTGGACAATTGTTCCAATACCTGCGTTGAGAGAAAGCCCCAGTGGCTGGCAGGCATCTGCGATTGATGAAATAAGTCCGCTGGTAAGCTGGCGGAAGCTGTTGGACTGACAGCCGCTGTGTCCCAGAATGCACAGATAGCCATCCATATCCGGGAGAAGATACACAAAATCAAGAGAAGCGGTTTCCTCAGTTATCAGATCCTGAAGGTTGAAAAGCTCCATCTGAAACTTTTCAATCCCGTAAACAGCTTTTAGATCCGGAGCATTTTCAAGCTCCAGAATAACAACTGTATAAAAATCATAATTCAGCTCCAGGTTCAGATACTTAAGATAAGGCTTCAGTCGGTAGGCTGCTTCAGAAGACGGAAGGTGTGTGATCTCGCGGAAAAATTTTTCCGTAAGAAGAGGCCTGCTTTGCTTCAGAAGCTGGAGATTTTTCTGTTCCTTTTCCATCAGTGCAAAAGCGTTTTTTACCTTCTGGATAAGATAGGCATAATCCAGAGGCTTTTCGATATAATCCAGAGCACCGAGGAGCAGAGCACGTCTTGCATATTCAAATTTATCATAGGCACTGATCAGGATGATCTTCACCATAGGATTGATCTCAAGAGCTTGACGGCTCATGGAAATGCCGTCAAGATCAGGCATTTCAATGTCAGAAATGATCAGATCTGCCGGTTCTTTTTTCATGGCTTCGATAGCAGAGGTTCCATTGTAGCAGACATGGATGATCTCTGCATTCAGTGTTTCCCAGTCTATGTTTTTTTCGATACCTTCTGCAGATAAGTAATTATCATCTACGATCATTATTTTTTTCATCGATATCTTCCTCCATCTGTTCGAATTCAATGGTGACGTATGTGCCGTTTCCGGGGTTGCTGCGGATCCTTACGGAACCGTTTCCGTATAATGGGTTGGAAATACGGGAACTTACGTTGGAAATTCCAAAATGCTTCTCATAATCAATAACATTATGCTCAATAGCATGGCGCAGCTGTGCAAGGGTTTCAGAGTCCATGCCGGCACCGTTGTCCTCAATGGAGATCACAACCGTATCATCGCCATAAAGAACATGGATCGAAATGAAAACAGCTGGTGTGCCCGAAGAAATCCCGTGCAGAATGGAATTTTCGAGAAATGGCTGAAGTGTAAACTTGCAGATCAGGAAATTTTCGATTCCATCTTCTGCTTCGATCTCCCAGTCCAGATTATCTTTATGACAGAGCTTTTCCATTTCCAGATAAAGCCGGGCAATTTCCAATTCATCTTTAATAGGAATAAGTTCCTTTGATTTACGCAGGGTAAGACGGTAAAAGGCAGTCAGATCTGCGATCATCTGATCAGCAATGTCAAGCTTTCCAAGGGACTGGCAGGTACGGATCGATCCCAGGATATTGTAAAGAAAATGCGGATTGATCTGTGACTGGAGCAGCTGGTATTTCAGACGTTCTTCGTTTACGGAAAGATTTACAATGGACTTCAGGTTTCCGGCTATTGTGTGCTGCATATCTTCAAAGGTGATGCCCAGTCTGTCAATCTCATCATACCTGGAAGGATCATCCGGGTGGGGAACAGTAACGATAGATAGATGTTCCGGGTCATATCCCAGCTGAAAGGCTTCCATTGCATAGGAAAGTGCAGTGATCTTCCGGGTAAGATTTTCGGAAAACAGGATAACGATGATAACAGTAAGGAGCAAGAAAATAAGGACAGTGATCAGTAAGGCACGGATCAGGATGTGCGTGTTGCCCTGAATATAGCTTTCCGGGATTTCGGTAACATGAAGCCAGCCATTGCTTAAGGTGCAGCAGTTATAATATTTGTCGCCGCTGTGAAAAGAAGAATCTGCATTTCCTTTGAGTTTCTGAAACTGTGCTTTGGAAATTCCGGATAAATTCAGTGAGGATGTATTTTTTGCTGCAATCTCTCCGTGATCTGTGAGAATGTAGCTGTATATGCGGGAATCCAAAGCAGCAGGCTGCAGATAAGTGGTAAGCTCTGAGGTGTCCAGAGCAATGCCGTAGGCGTATTCCAGAATACCGGTGGCCTGATTTTTCAGTGCCCGGACGCAGAGGATCACATCGGCAGATGATTTTTTTGTGGACAGTATTTTAGGCAGAGGCATATTGGAAACCGGTATCCAGACAGAGGAAAAGCCTGAACCGGAAACAATATTTTTATCCAGACCATATGCAGAAAGCTCATCTGTGGAAAAGAAGTACAGGCTTTCTTTTGAACCGAGCTGATCGGGCTGCAGAAAAACATATATATGGAAGAAATCGAATGTGGATTTATACAGCGAAATATTGTTTTTTACAGTGGTGAATTTTTTCAGTGCATCTACCTTATTAGAGGAAGGCTGATTTAGGGAGTACATTTGAAACTGTATGGTATCTGCTACATTTTCAACCTGACCGAGGCGGTCGTTCAGCTGAGAGACCAGCTGCTTGTCAGTCATTACGGCAGAATCGATGATACGATCTCTGGCAATGTTATAGGAAATGTGATAGCTGATGAAGGTCAGGGAAATCAGAGGTACCATAGTTGCGATCAGAAATGCGAGCAGGAGCTTATAGCGAAATGAGGAAAAAATGGGTGGGATACATTTGTGGAATTTCATAGTACATATTCTCCTTTATGTCAAAAACAAATTAATGAAACCGAATTCAGCTGTGAAAAAAGCCGTTACAAATATAGATTATATAAAAGGATTATAAAAAATTAACAACAAAAATACAAGAGAACGAAAAATAATATAAAGAAATCATAAAATATTGTATTTAGAATGAGGGGGCTCTCTGGTATCCTTAAACCATCAAAAACAGGTGTGGACAAACACGAAAATGTCCAGAAAGGAAGAAAGGAAGAAAGATATGAAGAAAAAAGTAATGAGTGCAGTTTTGGCAGCAGCGATGGTTGTGGGTATGGCAGGTAACGTGGTTACTGTTTCCGCAAAGGAGAAATATGATCTTACCTTATACAGCATCGACACCACAGACCCGGATTTTGAGGACTGGCTTGCAAATGTGGAAGATGCCACGGGCCTGAACATTAATGTAATTGCGGCACCTACAGATACAGATACCCGTCAGCAGAAGATCACCACAATGCTTTCCACAGGAGATGCTTCCGTGGATGTCATTCAGATCAACGATGAGATGAGTGCGGCATTTAAAAATTCCGGATGGCTGGAAGGACTGAATGATACAGTAATGACAGATGATATCGCTGATCAGTTTGCCCAGGGATATGTAAAGAATATGATCACAGATAAGGACGGAAACATCATCGGTGTTCCAGGCTATACAGGATATTTTGCATTCTGGGTAAATCAGGAGATCATGGATGAGGTCGGAATCAAATCCATTGATACAAAAGAGGATTTCATGAAGTATATGAAGGCTGTTTCCAAGGACGGAAGATTCGGCTACGGCGGTTCCTGGGAGAAAACTTATGCATTTAACGAGCTTGCACAGTTTGTAAACATGTTCGGCGGCGATTATTTTGACTGGACCAAAGAGGAAAACAAGGAAGCAGTTCAGTTCCTCCACGATCTGGTTGCTGATAAAGAAACATCCATCGAGCAGATCGCTGATAAATATGAGCAGATGAATCCGAAGATCAATGACGGAAAATACGGATGCTGGTTCATGTGGGGCCTTGGAACAGATTATGCAAAGGCAGATATGCTTGGCGCAGATAAGATCCACATGGAAATGGTACCGGATTTCAGCGGCAAGGGAGAGCGTGCGATCTTTACAGATTCCTGGAGCTATGTTCTCAACAAAGCATCCAAGAATAAAGATGCAGCTGTGAAATTCCTCCAGTATATGGCTGATGAAGGCGGAATGGAAGCTTCCTATAAAGCATTTGACAGATATCCTGCAAGAAAGGATGTTGCAGAGAAGGTAGTTCCGGATTCTGACCCGGCAAAAGAAATGTACAGCAGATATGCAAATGAATGCAATGTACAGGGACGTCCGATGGTGGCACAGACAATGGAATTTATCACCGATATGGGAACGATCTTCCAGTCCTGTATGAAAGACGAGATCACAGTTGATGAGTTCTGCAAGAAGGCTCAGGATGTGGTAGATATGTATAAGTAAAAGATATAAAAAAACAGCAATGTAAAGCAGAGGTAAAAGTCTGCTTTACATTGCTTGATGAACAGGGAGGAAAGTTCCATGACAATAAGTAAAAAAACTATGAAGTGGATACCGTGGCTTTTGATCCTGCCGGTTGTACTGATTCGAGGTTTTACAACAGTATATCCCATTCTGATGACTGTGAAAAACAGCTTCTTTAATATCAGTATCCTTGCAGGTATCAATGAATTTATAGGCTTCAAGAATTACCTGAAGGTATTTTCTGATCCTAAAGTGCTCACATCGATCAGCTTTACGGCAATATTTGTGGTTGCTTCCATGATCTTTCATGTGATCCTCGGAGTTATCCTGGCACTGATCCTGAATATGAAATTCAAAGGCCGCCGTTTTCTGAGGACCATCGTGCTGATCCCGTGGGCTATGCCTGCAGTAGTAGCCGGTATGGCTGCAAAATGGGCATTTAACAATGATTATGGTCTGATCAATGATTTTATCCGCTGGTTTGTACCGGGATACCAGAACAGCTGGCTGATCAATACAGGTACTGCAAGAGCAGCGGTAATTGCAATGGACCTGTGGAAGGACCTTCCGTTCTTTGCAATTCTTGTACTTTCCGGACTTCAGTTTATTTCCGGCGATATCTATGAGGCAGCAAAGGTAGACGGTGCAAACGGGATCCAGAGCTTTTTCCGGATCACACTTCCGCTGATAGCAAAAAATGTCCTGACTTTATGTATTCCGTTCACACTCTGGAGACTGACAACCTTCGATCTGGTTTATTCCATGACATCCGGAGGTCCTGGCGAGGATACTGCGCTGATCGCATATAGGATCACAACAGAAGCATTTACAAATCTAAACGTAGGATATGCTTCGGCGCTGGCTATGCTGCTGTTTGTTGTAATGGCGATCTTCAGCTGGCTGAATATACGTGTTATGAATAAGTTTGACAGTTAGGGGGAATTATCGTGAAGAATACAGGAAAATATAATGTTTATCATGGAGTGATAGCTGTTGGAAGATGGGTTCTGTTTGCCATTGTGGCTTTTCTGATCCTGTTTCCGGTCTACTGGATCTTTATTTCTTCGATCACACCGGCAGGAGAACTGTTTAAAACACCGATTGATTATCTTCCGGATCATCCCACACTGGATAGCTACACATTTCTGCTACAGAATGTTGGACTGCTTTCAAAGATTGGAAACACCGTACTGATCGTCGGTCTTACTCTTGTGATCAGCACCGTGCTGTGTGCAATGGCAGCTTATGGCTTTTCAAGATTTAACTCAAAGGGAGTTTCTGTTGCATTTGCATTTGTTCTGGCTACCATGCTGATCCCTGAGGTTGTTACAGCCCGTCCGCTGTATGAGTTTATGCAGAAGGTAAAGCTGTATGATACATATCCGGGACTTATCCTTCTTTATATCAGTACCGTTATACCGTTTACGGTTCTGATCCTCAGAAACTTTGTCGGTGAGATCCCGATCTCACTGGAGGAGGCAGCTGCTATTGACGGCGCATCTTTTTCACAGAGACTGTTTACGATCGTTCTGCCGCTGATGAAGCCGGCGATTGCTACGGTTTGCATCATCAACTTTATTACCTGTCTGAATAACTTTTTCACACCGTTGTTTTATTCAAATGGTATTCAGGTACTTTCTGTTTCCATCGTACAGCTTCCGTTACGTGACAACATGTATGGAGTTCCGTGGGATCTGGTCAGCGCCATGGGATGGATCATCCTTCTTCCGATCATTATCTTTGTAGCTGTTTTTGAGAAACAGATCATGGATGGTATCATGGCAGGTGGAGTAAAAGCGTAAATATAATATTTTTAATTTCCAAAAGAGAGGAGAAAACAGATATGTATCAGGCATTTACAGGCGGACTGGGAGGAATCGCACTTGCAAAGCATGGAAAAAGCCGTGCGATCAACGCAGAAAATCCTCATGGAGAAAAAGGCAGAGGCGGTATGGCTGCAAGTCATCTCGGACCGTCCAGAAAAGGAAGCCCGTGTCTTAAGGATATTGAGCCGGGAGCTGTGGTAACTCTGGCAGAAATGGAAGGACCGGGACAGATCAATCATATCTGGATCACCGTCGACAACAAGACTACAGAGGCAGATTGCTTTGTACTGAGAGATCTTGTGATCCGTATGTACTGGGATGACGAGGAAACTCCTTCCGTGGAAAGTCCTCTGGGTGATTTCTTCTGCTGCGGATTCGGAAGAGAATGTTTTGTAAATTCTGTTCCGGTGGCTGTTGTTCCAAACAGGGGCTTTAACTGCTATTTTCCGATGCCGTTTAAGAAGAAAGCAAAGATCACACTGGAAAACCAGCATGCAAATAAAATCCCGGCTTTCTTTTATCAGGTAGATTACTGTCTCTATGATGAGCTTCCGGACGATATTGCTTATTTCCATGCGCAGTGGAGACGGGAACGGTTGACAGAAAAAACAAAAGATTATACAATTCTGGATGGAGTAAAAGGAAAAGGCCATTATATAGGAACCTACATGGCACTTACCACACTGGAACGTTACTGGTGGGGCGAGGGAGAAATGAAATTTTT
>ERZ507073.1737-NODE-1737-length-12532-cov-5.421496_pt1 | contig 12532 bp, 12 predicted proteins | sample MGYA00512290_ERZ507073 | MGnify/ENA metagenome assembly ERZ507073 | reverse complement strand
AGATTGACAGCGTTCTTTGCTGACAATCTTATGAATAGGCATGGTTCGTAGCGGAGGGAGCCTTAGACCAGACGAACTCCCGAAGCGGCAGAAAGCCCTCAGGCAGATATCGGTCTCCGAGTGTGAATTTTCTAAAGCAGTGGATAAAGTGTATCTCATCCGAACGGGCACGGCTCTAGGCGACATCCATGTCGCCGGCCGCCTGTCGCAAACATCGTGTTTGCTCCACCCTGATGGCTCACCACTGCTTAAGAAAATATCAACACGCTCCGACAGACATCTGCCTGAGGACCTTCTGCTACTCCGGGAGTTCTGTTTGTATTTAAAACGCCAATTTCTGCGAAAAAAATACAAAAATATGAAATTTTGATATGTAAAAAGTCTCTATTTTCGCTACATAAGCAAAATAAAGAAATTCCGTACAAAAATTCCTGATTTAGGAACTTTTTTTGTACGGAATTCATCGTTTTTGGACTATTTACACCAAACTAACTTTCCAGTTAGTTCTTAAAGCTATGAATAGGTGCGGGGATGCGGCCGCCGCGGTTGACGAAAGCATCACAGGAGAAGGTATTCACGGGCATGATGGGTGCATAACCTAACAGGCCGCCGAACTCCACGGTCTCTCCCACGCCTTTTCCGATTACGGGGATGATTCTGACTGCGGTGGTCTTCTGGTTCACCATACCGATGGCCATTTCATCCGCAATGATACCGGAAATGGTGGTTGCCTTGGTGTCTCCGGGAATGGCGATCATATCCAGACCTACGGAGCAGACACAAGTCATGGCTTCCAGCTTCTCGATGGTGAGGGCTCCGGCATTCACGGCATCGATCATTCCCTGATCTTCACTGACAGGAATGAATGCACCACTTAAACCGCCGACGTAGGAAGATGCCATAACACCGCCCTTTTTCACCTGATCATTCAACAACGCCAGGGCTGCAGTGGTTCCGGGAGCTCCGGCATGTTCCAGACCGATCTCACACAGGATATCCGCTACGCTGTCGCCGATGGCCGGGGTCGGTGCCAGAGACAGATCCACGATGCCAAAGGGAACATTTAGCATCCGGGATGCCTCCTGTGCTACCAGCTGACCTACACGGGTTACCTTAAAAGCAGTCTTCTTGATAGTCTCACAGAGAACCTCGAAGTTCTCGCCGCGCACCTTTTCCAGTGCGGTCTTAACCACAAACTGCTCCAGCGGCTCCTTGCGCACCGGCTTCAGGCTGCAAGCCTCCTTACCGCTGCGTTTGCGGGTGCCACATTTATAGTAACAGTGGACCGTTCCCGTGTGGCTTCTGCCGCTTTCCCCCGCCATCATGGCACCGCACTTGCCGCAGAACAGCTTGGTGGTAAGCAGATAGTGGACATCTGCCTTGTTGTGGGCCGGTGCCTGACGGTGAATCTCGCACCGACGCTGGACTGCATCGAAGCAGTCCAGGTCGATGATTGCCGGGATAGCATCCGGGATGACCGTATCCTTATAGCGGTATTCGCCCAGATACCGGCGGTTCTTGAGCAGCGTCTGGAAGCTGTTCTTGGTGAACGGGTTGCCCCGGCTGTTGCGGATGCCGCGTGCGTTCAGCGATTCGATGATGCTGCGGATGCTCTCCCCCGCCGCGTACCGATGGAAGGCTTCCTGCACCACCGGCGCGGTATTCGGATCGATCTGGTAGTGATGCTCGCTGTCAATGCGATAGCCCAGCGGCACCGGGCCGCCGTTGAACTTGGCCTTGAGGGCATTCTCCTTGTGTCCGCGGCTGACCTTCTCGGCCAGCTCTGCAGAATAGTACTCGGCCATGCCTTCCAGCAGGCTTTCCAGCATGATGCCTTCCGGCGTGTTGGAGATAGGTTCCGTCACCGACACCACATGGACCCGGTTGTTTTTGAGGATGCGCTTATAGTGGGCTGAGTCGTACCGGTTGCGGGAAAAGCGGTCCAGCTTCCACACCAGAACCGCCTCAAAGGTGTGGGTGGCGCTGTCGTGAATCATCTGCTGGAACTGCGGGCGGCTGTCGGTCTTGGCGGACAGTGCCCTGTCAATGTAGGTCCGCACCACAGTGATGCCGTTCTGGTCGGCATACTCCTTGCATTCCCGCAGCTGGCCTTCGATGGATTCCTCCCGCTGGTTGTCGCTGCTGTAGCGGGCATAGATCACGGCATTCATGGCGTACACCTCCTTACTTGTGCTTCTCCTCTTCTCCCATATTGAGGATCATCTGTTTCAGACGCCGGTTCAGCTCGCTGCCCGGCGTGAAGCAGGCTTCCACGAACTCGCTCCAGTCCGGTTTGCGCCGCACCACTTCCTGCGCCCCTTCCGGCGTGACGCAGACATAACGCCCGCGGGGGTCTTCGCACAGGCCGAAGATATAATCCAGAGATACATTAAAATAAGTGGCGTACCAGACCAGGATACGATAGGGCGCCGCCGCCCGGTCAGTCTCGTACCGGTTGATGGCAGCCTGATTGGTTCCGGCCAGCGCCGCCAGCTGGGCCTGGGTCAGCCCGGCATCCTTGCGCAGCACGCGTAGCCGGGTGCCTACGGATACGTCCATGGAAAGACCTCCTGCAAGATTCGTTAATTCAAGTATAATCGAATTTTAGATGTATTGCAAGAAGAATTGTCCACTTAGGCTTCCGTAAGCACCCGATACAGCGACTTTACTGCAAAGCGTCCCTTTTGCTCAACCGATAAATCAGGATGCCGGATATCATACCGCACAACGCCATCGAAATCACACTGAGCAGAATTTCCGCCGGGGTGGATTCGTAATACCCGGAAAGCGTGAACGCAGCCACCAGCGGATACAGTTTGGATATGGTTCCCAGGTTTCCCACGAAGATCGTGATAAAGGAGTAAACTTCCGCTGCCAGAAGGCTGAGCCAGTAATCCAGCTTCTTTTCGGTAATGAAGCAGATAATGGGCAGCACTGCGAAGAAAACGCAAATTCCATCCACCAGATAGATTTTGAGATAGTGCCAAAAAATCGCTACCGTAAGGACCTGGGCATGAAAAGCCATTTCCACGGCAAAGGCTGCCAGAAACAGCACCAGATAGGTTCCCACGCTGAAAACCAGAATCACCATGACCTTGGCCACTACCATCTTGCCCATATTGACCGGAATGAGCAAAAGTGACTTCAACACATCTTCCTGGCTCTCCCGGCAAATGATATAACTGCCGAACAGCGCGATGATGCCCGGCAACGCATACATCGTTCCCAGGGACTGTACCCCGGTCAGATACCATTCCGGTTCCATGCCATACGCTTCATTTCCTCCGGCGAAAAAGCCCTGGGCTGTCACAATGACCAGTACCATGCAGAGCCCAAACAGTGCCACAAGCAGCATACGGGAACGGCGAAGTTTTTTCAATTCTGTCCAAATCATAACCTGCATTGTGTTTTCCTCACTTTTCCGAAAGTCCATGATAGGCGTAGATTCCAGAAGCCACCGCCCAGCCTCCAAAACAGAGTACGGCAAAAAACGGCTGATAGGCACAGGGCATTATTATATTTGGCAGATCTCTTGAAATACAAAGGATGGCACAGGCAGAGGGAATCAGGTACGGGTTCGTCTGAGCCACGATAAAACCCAGAAAAGCATAGATAATCGCTGCACAGCAAGGCAGAAGGTACCCCTTGTGCGATACCGCCAGCGCCAGAATCGGGATAATCGCCATCGCTTCCAAAACTGCGGCTTCGATTCCCTTATACAGAATGAATGCCATCATTTCTCCGTTCCAGGAAAGGAACCCGAAGGCCAGCCCGAATGCAAAGATAAATGCCACCGCCAGCATCATAAAAGCAAGGGAAACCGTCAGAACGACCACCCACTTGGCAAAGAGATATCCTCCCTTGCTCACAGGGATGATCCACAGTTGTTTCAAGACGTCACAGCGCTGCTCATTATATACCAGCATAGAGGCCAGAACGCCCAGGATGGCAGGCAGAATCAGAAAAATATTAAAGGAAAACAGCGCCTGCTTGTATAACCCCATATCCGTCAGATAATCGGGATGGGTGGCAAAGTAGGAGAAGGTAATCGCCGGCAGCACCAGAGAGAGCAACGGCAAGACCCGTAAAAGTTTCCAGCGCCGCAGTTTGGAAAACTCGACGCGCACCACATTAAGCAATGCCTTCGCCTCCCGTGATTTTCTTGAAATAGTCTTCCAGCGTATCGTCTTTTTCTGCCAGTCCCGAAAGCCCCACGCCCTGCAACGTGAGTTCCCGCACAAGTGCCTCCCGGTCGATGGTGGTTTTAAAAATTTTGACGCTGGTTGTATCCTGAATGGAATATTCCCCTACCTGCAGAGCCATCTGCTGTTCCAGAATGCGGGCCGTTGCCGCTGTATCGGACACCTGCAGCAGAATATATTTCTGGTTTTTCTTTTTCAGTTCTTCCATCGTTTCTTCTTCCAGCAAAACACCGTGGTCCAGAATGCCGATGTCATCGGCCAGCATGGAAATTTCCGAAAGGATATGGCTGGAAACAAGAATGGTCTTTCCCTCTTTTTCGCTGAGGGAGCGGATAAAGGCCCGTACCTCCGCAATCCCGATGGGGTCCAGGCCATTGGTAGGCTCATCCAGGATCAGCAGTTCCGGGTCATGCATAATGGCGTTGGCAATCCCCAAACGCTGTTTCATGCCCAAAGAATACTCCCCAAAGAGCTTTTTGTCCTTATAGGGCAATCCCACCACCTGCAGGGCGTGCTCCACTGCGTCAGGGCGGATCGTTCCCCGCAGCTTGGCGAAGATTTCCAGATTTTCGGTCCCCGTCAGATTGGGATAGAAACCAGGTGTTTCGATGATGGCACCAATACGCTGAAAGACACTGCGCTCTCTGCGCTTCACCGGCTCTCCGAACAGCAGCGTTTCGCCAGAGGTAGCTGGCATCAGCTGTAAAATCAGCTTCATAATGCTGGTTTTCCCGGCGCCATTCCGTCCCAGCAGGCCATAAATATGGCTTTTGGGAACGTGCAGGCAGACATCGTTGACAGCAACCTGTTCACCGTATCTTTTGGTCAGGTGCCGGGTTTCAATGGCATAGGATTCTTTCATGGTAAACCTCTTTTCCTTGTTCTGGTGAGGGAGATTTCTTGGAACTTGTGTTCAGTATACGCTCAAAATCTTACTTTTGCCTTATCAGAATCTTAACGAAATCTTGTTTTTTCCTCAAAACAGAGAAAAGGCTGATTCCGAAATTTTCTCAAAGCCCGGAACGTGATACAATACATACAATAGCCTCCTATGGCTGTGTTTACGAACTTCCAGACTGAGGACGGACCTATGGAATATATTCTGACAATTGACGATGACGAAGCACTGTGCAAACTGGTGAAGAAATGTATCGAAACGGAGCAGGTTCCCGTATATACTTTTCTGCGCGGGGAGGATGCGCTTTCCTTCTTCTATCAGAATCAGAGTGACTGTGTTCTGGTCATTCTGGACATCATGCTTCCCGGCATGGATGGATACAGCGTTCTGGAAAAGGTTCGGGCTGTGAGCAACGTGCCGGTCCTGATGCTTACCGCCAAAGATCAGGAAGAAGATAAGGTCGCCGGACTGCAGAACGGTGCAGATGACTATCTGACAAAGCCCTTCGGCCTGGCAGAATTGACGGCCCGCGTAAACTCCCTGGTGCGCCGGTATACGAAGTTCAATCCCCGCCATGAAGAGAATCAGCGCCTTCTGTTTCAAGATATGACCATCGACCCGTCGGCGCATTCGGTAGAAGTACAAGGAAAACTGGTATCTCTGACCGCCAGAGAATTTGACATTCTCCTCTTTCTGGCCCAGCACAAGGGGCGCATCTTTACCAAACAGCAAATCTATCAGAATATCTGGAAAGAGCCTTATTACCAGGATGACGGCAATATTATGTCGATCATCAGCAAGCTGCGCAAAAAGATTGAGCCTGATCCCGAGCACCCCTTTTATGTACTGACGGTGTATGGCGTGGGCTATCGCTTCAATGAAAAGGCATAAGGGAGAAGATCTATGCTGTTCGTGATTTGTATATTGTGTGCGGCGCTGGCCCTTTGGCTTGCTGCAACGCTTTTTCTCTGGCACCGGGAGCTTCTGGAAATCCAGAAAGCTCTGGAAGATATCGGAGCCGGAAACCTGAACCGCAGGATTGTAACCCGCGGTCCGCAAGCGATTCGATCCATTGGCTACGGTATCAACAAGATCGTACAGCAAAGCCAGCAGGGAGCCATCCAACAGAAGCACCACGAACAGGCCTATAAACAGCTGATCACCAATCTTTCCCATGACATCAAGACACCGCTTGCCTCCCTGACAGGCTATCTGGAAGCTGTAGAAAACGGACTTGTGGTAGGCCAGGAGAAGGAAGAATATCTGCAGACCGCCTATGAACGGGCCGGTGCCCTGCGTTCCTTTGTGGAAAAGCTCTTTGAATGGGTCAAACTGGATGCAGGCGAGCAAAAGCTTCAAATCGAACCGCTGGATCTTTGTGAGATTTCACGGCAATATGTTGCCGAATGGATTGGCCCGCTGGAAAGCAGCGGTTTCACCTATACGATTGAGATTCCGGAAGAGACCTGGCTGGCAGATCTAGATAAAAACGCCTACAAGCGTATTGTAAACAACCTTTGTGAGAATGTGCTCCGGCATAGCCACGGCACGCAGTTTCGTTTCTGTCTGATCCCTGACACCCGACAGGCAACGATCCGTGTCTCCGACAACGGCAAAGGCATTTCTGCCGATGATCTTTCTCACGTTTTTGACCGGCTATATCAATGCGATCCTTCCCGAACAACCCCCGGAAACGGTCTTGGCCTTTCCATAACCAAAGAACTGGTTGTTGCTATGGGCGGTACCATTCAGGTACAAAGTTTTCCAGACCACGAAACAACATTCACCATCTGTTTTCCGAAAGCAAAAGCGTTGCCATAAGGCAACGCTTTTTTTGCCGTCGGGCATTTCTCTTACCTGCGTTTTTCCTTCCACTCCTCAAACAGCCGTTGTCCCTCTTCCGACTGGTAAAATGCCTGGATCTTGGGCAGCAGGAACCGGGCGAAGCGCTCCAGCTCCTGCTGGGGCACGCCGTCCTCCCGGTACTTGGCGGACGCCGCTGCCTGTGCTGTTTTCTTCTCCTGCCGATCTTCCGTAGCGGCTCCTTTCTGCAGGGCTGCCCCCTGCTGCCTTGCTGTTTGTTCTGTCATCGATCCTGACCCTTGGCCTGCTGGCGGCGCTGCTGACGGTTCAGCCGCTTTTCCTCCTGCTGGCGTCGGCAGATGCCCAGCACAAACGCCTGCACCTGCTCCGGTGCCCCCCGCATGGCTTCCCGGTAGGGCCGTGTCTCGTCGAGCACCGCATCCAGCTGTTCCTCACAGCGGTGGAGGCGCTGGCGCAGTTCCTGTTCCCTCACCGCACTTTGCTGCAGTTGCATCCGCAGACTGCTGTTTTCCGCCTGCAGCTTGCCGGTGGCTTTTGCCATCTCACACAGCGTCTGAAAATCTTGCACCGGCAGTTCCACCCGCTTTTCCAGCACGCCTTTGGTTTTGGCACGCTGCTCGATGTCCGCCACATCACGGATTGAGCCGGAAATGTTCTTCACCTGGGAGATAAGCTCCTTCCGCTGACCCTGCAGCTGTTTGGTCTGCTTAGACAGTTCTGCCACTGTCTGGCGGTCCCTCTGGACCTTATACTCCAGCACCTCCAGGTGTTCTGCATCGCTGCCCTGCACGCCTCGTTCAAAGTCAGTGAATCCCGCCTGCCGCATATGCTCGAAGAACTGCGTCTGCAGCAGGCTGTAGGAACTCACCAGCCGGGGCTTGCCGTTCTTTTTCAGCACCGGCTGCCCCTGCTCGTCGGTCATGGGAACCATCGGCCACTTTTTGCTGTGGCTCACCTGCATGATCGTTTCCCGCACGGTGCCCCGCAGCGCCGGGTCCTTGCACCGCTTGGACCAGCGGATCTGCTTTTCCACCACCGGCAGGTAGACAACATGGAGATGATAGTGGAACACATCCCTTCCCAGCCGGTCACTGGCTTCCCGGTTGCGCTCGTCGGCGTGCATGACTGCCGAGATGATGTACTGTTCCCCGCCTGCGATCTCCTTGGCCAGCTCGTACACCTCGGCGTAGAATTGCTTGGCGTACTCATAGCCGCCGTGGGTCTCGAAATAGTCGGTGTTCACATCAAATACCAGCTCGTCAAAGACGTAGGCATCCGGTTTTAATCCTCGGGTGGAAACAATGCCTTCTTCTACCATCCGGTCAAATTGCTGGGCGTAAGTAGCTGCCTCACAGGCTTTGAAGGTCACATTATTGTGGCTGTATTCCAGCAACACATCCGGGTTGGAGTACACTTCGTTCTTGCGTTCGTTGTGCCGTTCCCGCACCGAGATGGCATTTTTACGGTAGCGCTCATTGCGCACCACGGTCCGATGAATCTTGCTGATAGGCGACTCCTTTCTTGGGCACGGTTCTGCTGCGGATGGGGTACGCAGATGCTTTGGAAAGCATCTGACCCACTATGACACTTTCCGGCGCTGCCGGCAAAGTGCCAGTGGGCCCGCTGCGGCGGGAGGGATTGGGATACGGCTGCCAACCAAAGTCGCTGTGCCATCTTCCCGGTTGAGCTGCCGTCGTAGCGGTTACTATGTCTGTGGTTGCATCTGAAAGCAGGCACCACAGCCTTTGTCCACCTTTTGCAAAACGCGGGGTGTGGAATTCTTTCTCTATCTTTCTTTTGGATAGATATATCATTCTATCTTTATCGTGTCGGTTTTTCCGACGGGTCGGTGTCGGCAAATCCGTCAACTGCCTGTCCGTTTTTCCGACAGGTCGGGACGGATTTCCCGACGGGTGGTTACAGCTCGTTGGGTTCCTTGGGCCGGGGCAGATTGAGATAGTACCGCCGTGCCCTTCCGTTTGGCTGTCCCGGCACCGGCTCCAGCAAGCCGCAGCGTTCCAGAGCGACGAACAATCCGGCGGCTTTCTCCCGCTGGCAGTGCAGCAGCCTCCCGGCACTGGCCCGCGAGAGGCTCACACAGGGCCTGCCGTTGGCTTTCCAGTGCCCGGTGGTATCCTGGGCCGACAACCGCAACAGCCCCAACAAATGGCCGTACAGCAGCTTGCTTTCGCCGGGAAGTTCCCGGTAAGGTTCTTCCGACAGAAGGCTGGACGGGATCATCAGAAAGCTGTCGATGCGGTTCAGGTTTTCCTCTGCCGGAACGAGTTCATGGTTCAGATGGCACCTCCTTGTGTTATGGGTTGGTGGCGGACTTTGGCTTCTGGCATCCCTCTTTTCCGGTTGATTTTGTCCTCGAAAGATGTTTGATGATTTCATCATAGATTTTTCCGACACATACAGCATACAACGTCTTGCGGTCCGTTTCAAGATGTGTTAGACTGTTTTCATGTTGGATGATTCACACACTTTTCTCGGCTGTTTCTGATACACAGAAAAACACAGAGCCTTTTTCCTTCCACTTTGCTCCAACACAGGACGGTGACGAATTTTGAACTACCAGACGTATCTTTTCTTTGAAGGCCGCACCGAATATATCCAGGGCTACGACACGCCCCAGCATACGTATCCGCTGGGGTCCCTGGTGTTCGGCGTCCTGGACCTGGATGCCGCCCCCTATCTGGAACGGGGCCGCACATTGCTGGAAAAATTCCGGGGCGTAAACTTCCCGGAAGATCAGACCATGCAGCAGAGCCTGGCCTCCCCTGACACCTGTGTGTACTATAAGGTGGCTTCCTTTTACCATGATTTTGCCGCCGCTGTGCGGCAGGTTTCCCCGGCCCTGTTTGATCTGGTGGAAGGCTACACACTTGCCAACTTCCGTCGCAATGAACGGGAGCTGAAAAAGACGAAGCATAGCCTGTATCTAATTATGTATGAACACAGAAACGACAGTTCCTATACATTTGATGAACTGCGTACCAGAATGTCCCACTTTGGCGAGTTGGCCCTGACCAGCGACATCATGGAAGGGTTCTGCCGGAACTTTCCGGAGTACACAGACCAGATGAAGGTCTTTATCCAGCGTGATACCGGTGACGCCTCTCTGTGCCGGACGGCGCTGTCGGTATTGGAATCCTTTGTGACGCTGCTGCAACAGTTGGTGGACGGAAAAACCGATCTGCGCCAGCTGATCGAGGCTACACTGGTCGACGAGGACGGACGCCCCAGAACGGAGCATGGCCAGCGCCCTTCGGAGTTGCTGGTGGAACTAGCCGAAAAGGGCGATTCGACCTACCAGAAATACCACAAACTGGAGGACGACATCCATATCCAGACCCGGTACAAACGGCCCGCAGACAGCAAAAAAGGCGGCATTTCTGCCGCCACGTTCTACGCAAGCGATACGCTGCCCGCGTTACTCTTTTTGGAATTTGTACAGATGTGTGCCCAGGATCTGCCGGTTGCCGTCTGTGAAAGCTGCCACCGGCTGTTTGTCCCCTTCTCCAGCCGCGCCAAGTATTGCGAGCGGGTGCTGGACCCGGAAACCGGGGCCACCTGCAAGGATATTGCCGCCAAGCTGGCCTATGCCGAGGAGCTAAAGGCCAACAAAGCCAAGGAGCTCTACAACAGGATGCGCAACCGCTACCAGATGCGCTGCACCCGAGCCCCAGACAACCAGAAAATGCGGGAAGACTACAATGCCTGGCGCAAGCAGGCACAGATGGCGCTAAGCAAGTACCAGTTGGGAGAGATAGATTGGGAGGAGTTTGAAGACGCTATTCGTAACAATCTATAAAATCAAATCGAATTTTTATTTATATTTTTGTAAACATGAAAGCAGGATGGAAAATGACCGAATTACAAGAAAGTATTACTGATGATTCTTGGAAACAATCTCTGCGATCTGAAATAATTACCGTCCTTACCGAATCAGGGCAAACAAAGAATCAAGCTCTGGAGCAGGTCGGATACTATTATCAATACTGCGCCCCCGCATTTTTGTACAAGTACTATAGGGATCAATCACTCAATCTAGATTCCGTAATGTCAAACAAGATGTGGTATTCTGCTCCCTGCAATTTTAATGACGCATTCGACTGTGATGTTGCAATCGACGAGCAAGCTATTTTCAATAACATTCTGCCCCTCATTTCCGGTGGCAGAGCGATTCGCAAAGGTAGTCCTAAATGGATTCAGTACAAAGGCAGCCTGCATAAGCAAATTAAAATTTTACAGAAACTCTTTGCGAACCAAAAAATCTCTATGGGGATCACCTGTTTAAGTGAAGCACCAGATTCCATACTCATGTGGTCACATTATGCAAATAACCATCGCGGCTTTTGTGTTTCATATAACCTTTTGGCCCTAAATCAAAAACTTCAATTTTCTGCAGTGCCTGTTCTCTATACCCAAGATCGAGTATGCTTGCATTCAATTTCACTAGATCAAGACAAACTCAGCAAGGAAACAATGAGTCTATTTATCAAAAGTATCACCAGCAAATCCACTGATTGGTCTTATGAAAAGGAATGGCGCATTATCCAAGATGAAACTGCATGTGGGCCAAAGTGGGATGACAAAAATAAGGGAGCATTGCTTGATACAATCTCCCCTTCTTCCATTATTTTGGGTTGCTGCGCCAGTGATGAACTGACATCTGTACTTATGCAGCATTGCCAAAATCATAAAATACCCCTTTACAAGATGGAGAAGGACCCGCTACTTTACCGCCTAAATAGGGAACCTATTTTGGAATTTGACGAATAAGTTTAAATATTATATTTTATAATCAAAAAGCCTTGCGGCGAGGAATTTTCCCGCCGCAAGGCTCTTTCTATTTCATATTCATAGACTGCAGATAAAAAACAAATCCGAACGCACCTTCGAAAAGAAGTACGTTCGGATTTGCTTGGTATGGTGCACCATCGGGGACTCGAACCCAGGACCCACTGATTAAGAGTCAGTTGCTCTACCAACTGAGCTAATGGTGCTTAATAAAGCAAACCCACGAACCGGGCTTTCCGCTCGGCCCGTGGGCTGCTTGCTTTTTAAGAGAAGCCGGCATCTACCTATTTTCACAGGCCGTTTCCAGCCAACTATCTTCGGCACAAGTGAGCTTAACTTCTGTGTTCGGAATGGGAACAGGTGGTTCCTCACCGTCATCGACACCGGCCATTCCCTGACCAACGTCAGCTTCTCTTTCTTAGAAGGCATATACCTTCAAAACTGAATATCGAACTGCTTTCAGCAAATGAAGTATCAATCGAAAATGGGGTCAAGCCCTCGACCTATTAGTACACGCTTGCTCAATGACTCGCGCCACTTACACATTGTGCCTATCAACCTTGTAGTCTTCAAGGGGTCTTACCTGATTGTCTCAGTGGGATATCTTATCTTAAGGCCGGCTTCACGCTTAGATGCTTTCAGCGTTTATCCGATCCGAACATAGCTGCCCAGCTGTGCCACTGGCGTGACAACTGGTGCACCAGAGGTTCGTCCATCCCGGTCCTCTCGTACTAGGGACAGCGCCTTTCAAATATCCTGCGCCCACGACAGATAGGGACCGAACTGTCTCACGACGTTCTGA
>ERZ507073.1723-NODE-1723-length-12637-cov-3.857097_pt1 | contig 12637 bp, 11 predicted proteins | sample MGYA00512290_ERZ507073 | MGnify/ENA metagenome assembly ERZ507073 | reverse complement strand
GCTTCCCTTTTTCTCATCCTTACCGTGTCCACGGTAGGTGCGGGTCAGTACAAACTCACCCAACTTGTGTCCAACCATATCTTCGGTGATATATACCGGAACATGCTTGCGTCCATCATGAACCGCAATGGTATGTCCCACAAAAGAAGGGAAAATCGTAGAACGGCGGGACCATGTCTTAATCACTTGCTTATCATTTGCCGCGTTCAGCGCATCCACTTTCTTCAGCAGATGCTCATCGGCAAAAGGACCTTTCTTTAATGAACGTGCCATTGTATCCTCCATTCTGCCGGTATAATGATCACCGGCTAATCCAATTCAACTCATGTGGCTGCCTGTTAAATAAATTATTTAGCTAAGGCTGAAGCCTTACTTCAACATTTCTCAGCATATATTATTTAGCTAAGGCCTTACCATCTCTTCTTCTAACAATCATCTTATTTGACTTGTTGTTCTTCTTACGTGTCTTAAGACCAAGAGCAGGTTTACCCCAAGGAGTACATGGACCCGGACGTCCGACACTGGTCTTACCTTCACCACCACCGTGTGGATGATCGTTAGGGTTCATAACAGAACCACGAACTGTAGGTCTGATACCCATGTTACGTTTACGTCCGGCTTTACCGATGTTAATAAGGTTGTGATCTCCGTTTCCGATTACACCAACAGTTGCGCGGCATACGATCGGAACCATTCTCATCTCACCGGAAGGAAGACGAAGTGTTGCGAACTTTCCTTCTTTAGCCATGAGCTGTGCGCCGTTTCCTGCAGAACGAACCATCTGTCCGCCTTTTCCAGGATGAAGCTCAATGTTGTGAACCATAGTACCAACCGGGATAAGCTCCAACGGGAGGCAGTTTCCAACACGAACCTCAGCTTCCGGACCATTGTAAACCTTCTGGCCTACTTTAAGTCCCTCTGGAGCGAGGATGTAAGCTTTCTCGCCATCTGCGTAGCAGATCAGAGCGATGTTAGCTGTTCTGTTCGGATCGTACTCGATTGTTTTAACTGTTGCAGGGATTCCATCTTTTCTTCTCTTGAAGTCGATGATTCTGTATTTTCTTCTGCTTCCGCCACCCTGATGTCTTACAGTGATCTTACCCTGATTGTTACGTCCGGCGTTCTTCTTAAGGGAAGTAACGAGGGATTTCTCTGGTTTTGCAGCTGTAATCTCAGAGAAGTCGGAACCAGTCATATGTCTTCTTGACGGTGTATATGGGTTATAGCTTTTGATTCCCATGATGTTTCTCCTTTCAATCTTTATCATCACGCTTTTGACTGCGTATATTCGCGATAATCAGAGTGACACAGATTCATGAGGAAGCAGGCTCGTCATGCTTGCATGTAAGAGACTGATTACTTATGAAGCTGTAGAAGCGTGAAACGCGACCGAGGAAGCTTCTGCTTCCGAGGTGTCACTCGTACCGCTTGATGCTGATCTTCTAATTAAAGTCCTTCGAAGATCTCGATATCTTTGCTCTCTTCTGTAAGAGCTACGATAGCTTTTTTGGTCTTAGCAGTTTTTCCAACTACCATTCCACGGCGTTTTTTCTTTCCATCGTTGTTGATGGTGTTTACGCTTTTAACTTTGGTTCCCTCGAACATCTTCTCAACAGCCTCTTTGATCTGAGTCTTGTTTGCTTCCGGATGTACAAGGAATGTATATTTTTTCTCACCCATGGCGTTCATGGATTTCTCTGTGATAACCGGACGGATGATTACGTCATAGTACTGAATACTTGCCATTATGCGTATACCTCCTCGATAGATGCAACGGCATCCTTTGTAACAACTACGGTGTTGTGTTTCATAACATCGTATGTGTTGATTGTAGCCGGTGTTGCAGTTTCCACGTCAGCGATGTTTCTTGCAGAAAGAATTACGTTCTGATCGTTATCAGCTGTGATTACAAGAGCTTTCTCTGCTTTCAGGTTTGTAAGGACCTTCTGCATCTCTTTTGTCTTAACCTCAGCAAGTGCAAGGCTGTCAACAACAACAAGTTTATTATCCTGAACCTTGGATGTCAGAGCGGATTTAAGAGCTGCTCTTCTTTCCTTCTTGTTCATTTTTACTTCATAGTCTCTCGGAACCGGAGCGAATACAACACCGCCGCCTGTCCACTGTGGTGCACGGATGGAACCCTGTCTTGCATGACCTGTTCCTTTCTGTCTCCACGGTTTTCTTCCGCCGCCTCTTACTTCAGAACGAGTTTTCGCTTTCTGAGTTCCCTGACGATTATTTGCAAGCTGACGAACAACTGCAAGATGAACGAGATGCTCGTTGATCTCAACGCCGAATACTGCGTCATTCAGCTCCATTGTGCCAACTTCATTGCCTTCCATATTATAAACAGTTACATTAGCCATTCTGATGCTCCTCCTTTCCTATTATAAGGACTTTACTGTCTCTTTGATTGTAACCAAAGATTTCTTAGGTCCTGGAACAGCACCTTTAACTAACAGTAAGTTATTTTCTGTATCTACACGTACGATCTCAAGATTCTGAACAGTTACCTGAACATGTCCCATGTGACCTGGCATATGTTTTCCTTTGAAAACCTTGCTCGGATCGGAGCAAGCGCCGTTGGAACCTGCATGACGATGATATTTAGAACCGTGAGCCATAGGTCCTCTGGACTGTCCGTGTCTCTTAATAGCGCCCTGGAAGCCCTTACCTTTGGAGATTGCAGTAGCATCAACCTTCTCGCCTGCTGCGAAAACGTCTGCCTTAATCTCATCCTTAACTGAGTAATTCTCAGCATCATCAAGTCTGAACTCTCTTACGAATCTCTTGTAAGAAACGCCAGCCTTGTCAAAATGTCCCTTAACCGGCTTGTTAACCAGCTTCTCGCGCTTGTCAACGAAACCTACCTGAACTGCGCTGTAACCGTCGTTTGCTACGGTCTTAACCTGTGTTACTACACATGGTCCAGCCTGCAGTACGGTAACCGGAACCAGTGTGCCCTTTTCGTCGAAGATCTGTGTCATTCCGACCTTTGTTGCTAAAATAGCCTTCTTCATCCTATTACCTCCTGTGAATCTACAGCGGATTGGGATTTTTCCCAATCATCCTAGAACCGTGGACATAAGTGGAACAATTGCTTGTTGCTTCTATATCAACGTAATTCCGGACATACTTGTTTAAAATTACTTGTTTTTCATCTTAATATCAATATATACACCAGCTGGCATCTCCAGACGGGACAGTGAATCTACTGTCTTCTGAGATGGCTGAATGATATCGATGAGTCTCTTGTGAGTTCTCTGCTCGAACTGCTCTCTGGAGTCCTTGTACTTGTGTACCGCTCTCAGAATTGTAACAACCTCTTTCTTAGTCGGCATCGGAACTGGTCCGCTTACCTTAGAGCCTGTTTTCTTAACAGTATCAACGATCTTTGCAGCGGACTGATCTACCAGCTGATGATCGTACGCCTTCAGAGTGATTCTCATTACTTGACTTGCCATAAAAAAAAGCCGCCTCCTTTTCGCACTTTTTAAATAAGTACGACAAGTGGTGACTGTACACTACCCCGTGCGTTTCCTAATCTCCGCACAGTCCGTTTCTACCTCAATGTTTGTAGATGTTTCATTGTATACAGTGACTTGTCGCCAGTTTCTTGACTTGACATTCGCTCCACGGAAAACCTGCCCTATCGGCAGCAACCTCGCGCTTCTTTGCTATCATGTCACAGCAAGGTATACTATACACTATATCAAAACAAAATGCAAGCACTTTTTTCAAATTTTTTAAAGTTTTTTTCGACCCGGAAGTTTACGAAGGGTGGTTCGACGATTGGCAACACTCTATTGACAGGATGCCTGTTCTTTCTTATACTTATATATGTGATTTAGAATTACTGGTACCAACGAATTGCTCCGTTGCAATGCAACTCTCGCAATTCTAAAAACATTCGGTATCGTATATATATAAGAAAGGTTGGATATTATTATGTGGCTGGCTGATAACTGGAAGGACTACGAAGTCCTTGATACCTCTAACGGAGAGAAACTTGAGCGCTGGGGAAATTATCTTCTGGTACGTCCGGACCCTCAGGTTGTATGGAACACACCTCACACCAATCCGGGTTGGAAGAAAAAGAACGGACATTATCATAGAAGCAGCAAGGGAGGCGGTGAATGGGAGTTTTTCTCTCTGCCGCAGCAGTGGAGCATTCATTATGGAAAGCTTACCTTCCAGTTAAAGCCATTCTCTTTTAAGCACACAGGCTTATTCCCTGAGCAGGCTGCAAACTGGGATTGGTTTTCTAACCTGATTCAAAATGCAAACCGTCCTATTAAAGTACTTAATTTATTTGCCTACACTGGCGGTGCAACACTTGCTGCAGCTGCTGCTGGCGCTTCTGTTACTCATGTAGATGCTTCAAAGGGCATGGTTGCCTGGGCAAAAGAAAATGCAGCATCTAGTGGACTGTCTGATGCACCGATTCGCTGGATTGTTGATGATTGTCAGAAATTTGTTGAACGAGAAATCCGACGCGGCAATCACTATGATGCAATCATCATGGATCCGCCATCTTATGGACGCGGACCTAAGGGTGAAATCTGGAAAATTGAGGATGCTATTCATCCACTCGTATCACTGTGTTCACAGCTACTTTCTGACAAACCGCTATTTTTCCTTATTAACAGCTATACAACCGGTTTTGCTGCTTCTGTCTTAACATATCTTCTTGGACTTGAGGTTGTAAGCAAATTTGGCGGTCACGTTGTTTCTGATGAAATTGGTCTTCCTGTAACACAGTCTGGTCTTGTTCTTCCATGCGGTTCATCTGGTCGCTGGACAAGTATTTAATTATCAGACATAAAAAAAACTGGTCTCCCCTGGGAGGCCAGTTTTTTGTCTACTTATATTATAAATTATTGTGGTACGCTCTGGAACAATGTCTGTCCCTCACCAAGTGGAAGATATCCAGCGTTTCCTGATGCATCCTCTACGTAAAGATAAAATGCACCTGGTTCATTTGCCGCCTGGATCAGCTTTCTTGGGAATACCTGTGTTCCCGTGCCAAGTGTTGCCGCTGGCGCAGCATCTGCTGCTGCCGAACTTAACAGATTCGTATCTGCTGCCAGAATATAATTAAACTGTTCCTGTGATGTCAGATCAACAAGCTCATATTCGTAGTTTCCAGTTGTCTCACTTAATGCATCCTCTGCAATCACACCATCCTTTAATTCATATGGAATCTTGCAGACATAACGGCCAAGACTGTCAATAGAAATTGGGCTTGTCACTGCTAACGTAAATCCACCATTTTCATCAAATGTTCCATTTGCGGAAGAAGGTGTAAGTACATGGGACGTATTATACAGGCGCGCTGCATTTCCATATCCGTTAAGCACGGTAAATGTTCCATCCTGCATAAGCGGTGTAGAAAGATCGGTTCCACTTAATACACGAAAACTGGTAACAGAGTTGTCTGCACCTGTTCCAACAACTACAATATTAAGCTGATTATCGGATGTATTTAAATCACATACCTCTACCTTATATGCTGCACTGATTCCTGTACCAACTGTATAATCGGTACCATTCACATTGACGATAAGGCTGGTTGTACTTCCATCCTCTGCTACCTCAGTACGATATTTGAAGAAGTCTGCTGCACCATCTCCATTAAGATCTGCCGTATAATTAGTTCCTTCTGCTGAAAGTGTAACTGCTGTTCCATCTGCAAATGAAATCTCTGTAGCTGGATCAGCCGGCTCTGTCTCTACCTGCGGAACTTCCTGCGGCTGAATCTGATTTAATCCTGTATAAGAAGATTTTACCACACCATTATGAACATTAAGTGCACCATCTTCAAACTGCATTCCATCCTGAGTCCATGACACATTGATGTAACTTGGTGTTCCTGCTGCATCTGTAAATGCAATCTGAATCAAATTACCAACTGCACTTGAACGATTCCAGAAATGAAGGTCTGTTGGTTCTGCACCAATTAGTGCACTTACCTGTGACCAGATATCCTGTGCACCCGGCATCGCATCAAACTGACTCTTTGCCAGTTCCTGTGCTGCATACTCACTATAGCCTCCGTCAGAAGCAAGCAGATATGCAACTCCATTCATTCCATTGTCTAACTGTAAGCTTACGCCATCTGATACAAATACACCCGGAAGCAAATCTGCTACCATATAGCCATTTGCACCATCTGCTCCATAAATGCAGGAATATGATTCTCCTGTTGAAGTGGTGACGCTCAAAACAAACTGTGTTGTGCCATTTGCAATAGCATTAACACTGCATGATGCAACATCAGTGATTGGGAAAATCTCAACTGCATTGGAAGTAGAATCCTCTCCATTGTACCAGATTTCCTTTCGTCCGCCTACATCAACAAGTGCAAATGCTTCCTGAACACCATTTCCATTAAAATCGTAGAACATATAGCTGTTTCCTACAACACTTCCACCAGAATCTGCAGAAATCTTTGCAAGAATATTTTCTGCATTTCGCTCCGTTGGTGCTTCCGGCGTCTCATCCGGTGATGGATCTGTTGCTGGCGTCTGATCTGAAGATGGAGCCGGGGCCGGTGTCTGATCCGGTGATGGATTTGTCGCTGGCTGCTGCTCCGAAGATGGAGCCGGGGCTGGTGTCTGATCCGGTGATGGATTTGTCGCTGGCTGCTGCTCTGAAGACGGGGCTGTGGCCGGTGTCTGCTCTGGGGACGGGGCTGGGGCTGGCGTCTGCTGCGGCTGCGGCTGTGACGCTGCCTGCTGTGCGGTCGTCGGCTGTGTTGGAACTGTCTGCTGCGCAGAGCTTGATGGCGTGGACGCATTATTGTCAAGTGAAAGTGAAGTTCCCTCAACTACCTCATCTGCCATATACTTCATATAATTCCATGCAAAGCTTCCCTTTACACAAATTGCCTTCTGAACCTTTGAAAAAGCAAGGTTTCCAATCTCTTCAACTGATTCCGGAACTACAACTTCTTTCAAAAGCTCAATATCAGACAATGCAGAATCATCCAGTTTCTTCATTCCATCTGGAAGCTTTAAATACTGAACTGACGTATTGTTCTTAAATGCATGTGAACCAATTGAAGTTACCGAATATCCGCCGATTTCTGCTGGAATACGAACAACTTGTCCCTGATCATTGTACTCAACAAGCTTTAACTCATCATTTGAAAGCTCATAGACATTTCTTCCAGAAGTAACCTTGTTGTCTTTGATTTCAACTACTTCAGTTTCTGTCTCCTTTTGAGTTTCTTTCTGTGTTTCTTTCTTCGTATCCGTATCCTGTATCTTATCTACTGTATACGGAATCTGCTTATTGCTCTTTTTTCCACTGCTGAAAAGAAGAACAATCAATACGATCATCGCAGCAATCAATGCAATTACTGTGACAATAATAACAACAAGAATACGATTTGTTTTTGGACGAGCCGGTTCATAATCATCATTGTCGTAATCATCATTACCGTAGCTGTCATCCTCTTCGTCATAATCGTAATCATCATTCAGATTTTCTTCATAATCATCATCTGAATCTGAATCGTAGCCTTGATCTGGCTGCTCTTCATAATTGTCTTGTACCTTGACTTTAGAGGGGCGTATCTTTGTTCCGCAAATTGGACAAATCGTGCTTCCCTGCGCTAGTCTGGCACCACATTTCGGGCAAATCATATGCTTCTCCGTTCTGCCGCATTTTTGCGGCTTTTTTTAAGTTATCGTCTGCGTGTAACGTAAACGATAACACCTTTAACCTTTCGTATCATACCATAAGTATGAGTTTATTTCAATGTTTCAAATATCCAAAAACATTACATTTCTTTTACAAAACTGCGTCAATCCACGCGTTCCTTTCCCCAGAAAAATAATGCTACTGTTCCCGGGCCGGTATGACTGCCAATTGTAGCACCAATCGGATAAATTTCAACTTTTCCATTTAAATTAGGAAAGCGGCTCTCAACAAGCATTGCAACAGCTTTTGCGTCATCCATACACTCTGACTGACAGATATAGCATTTGCCCGAATATGCCAAACCTCCCTCGGCATTTTCTTCCATCTTCTGAACGATGCGCTGAATCACTTTTTTCTTCGTGCGCACCTTCTCTCTTGCTGTCAAATGTCCCTCATAGTCCACATTTAACAAAGGACAGATTCCAAGCATACCTCCAAAAAATCCAGCTGCCTTTGATACTCTTCCGCCTCTGATAAAAAAAGTAAGATCAGAAGTAAAAAACCAGTGCTGCAGTTTCTTTTTATTTTCACACACCCATGCATACAATTCATCTATACTCTCTCCTGCATCTCTTCTGTCTGCCAGAGTATCTACTAACAAACCATAGCCTGAGGAAGCTGCCAATGAATCCACTACATAAATTTTTCTGTTTGGATATTCTTCTCTTACCTGTTCTGCTGCAATACATGCTGAATTGTAGCTGCCTGAAATTCCGCTTGAAAGCGTTAAATGAAGGATATCCTTTCCCTCATCAAATATTTTTCTAAAAAAATCTGCATACTCACCGATACTAACCTGTGATGTCTTTACATCCTCACCTGCAAGCATTCTGCGATATAATTCTGCCGGAGGCATCGTCTGACCAAGATCATCCAGATAGTCCGTTCCTCCCAGTTCATAGTGAAAGCACACATAGCGGATTCCACGCTTATCAAAATATTCCTTCGTCAAATCAGCTGTAGAACAGCAGCTGATGCAATATTCTGCCATACTCATCTCCTCCTTATAATTAAAGCATTAAAACAGTTACAGTATATCTTTTTTGCTTTGCAAATACAAGTAGCGTTAAAGAGAAAATGCACCGTTTATCATTCCTTATCTTTTTTTCAGAAAATGTTCGCGATTAGGATAAATTTCCCTAAACACCTCTAAAGCAGCTCTTTGAAGCGGCTCAAATTCTTTTTCCATTCGCAGACTATGAGGTGCATCAAACACAATTCTGCTTATTTGTTCAGCGATCTTTCCTGCAATGCTTTCATCTGACAGCTGTCCCATTCCAAAAATAACAGAAGTAAAGCCACGTCCTCCTGTACTAATCTCAATATATTTTCTGCATGTGTTTTTTAACTCTAAAAAAATTATTTCCTGCTGAGTCTTTGGCTTTCTTTCAAATTCATATAAATTCAGACCAAGAATAGCTTCTATCGCAAGCTTTTTCTTTCTGCCTCCCAAATCCATGCTTCCACTTTCTACAATATATTTTAAATTCATAAGATAACCAACAAACATATCCTTCCTTGGCTTACCTTTTCCATATCTGGTCTCCCAGAGCTTCATTCGAAGTTTATCTTCTTCACTCATGGTTTCATTTTTATTTTCCAGAAGCATCTGCTGTCTTTTAAGCGGATCTGTCTGTTCATAATAGTTTATCAGCCAATCTTCCATTTTCAATCTTTCCTTTCCAAAAATGAACCTTTTTATTGTTCCATAAATGATTCCACATTTTCTGCCGTCACCTTTTGATACGGCAAAAAGATATATCGTTCATTTTCCAGATCCTCCTTTGGCGGTGTCTGACCTTGAAACAGTGTCATCGCAAGACGCGAAATCTGCTCAGCTTGTCCATGCCTGTCATTATACACAGTCCCCTGAATGGTGCCTTTTTGGACAGCATCCAATGCACCTTCCAAACCATCTATTCCAAAAATCATCGGACGTCTGTCTTTATCATAATCAAGTGCATCATACGCAGCAACTGCACCAAGAGCCATCTCATCATTATTAGAAAGCACTAGTTCAATCTCGTCTCCATATTGATTAATCAGCTGTGTCATCTTATTTTCAGCTTGTCCACGATTCCAGTTTGCAAACTGGAAACTTAGTCTTTCTAATATAATGCCCTGTTCTTTAATTGTTTTTACCACACTGTCTGTTCGAATGATTGCATCCTGATGACCTGTCTCACCCTCAAGAAGTACATATTGAATCTTTCCGTCCTGATTTCGATCTACTGCGTCATTGTCTCGTATCATATCTGCTGCAATCTCACCCTGCATCATACCAGACTGTCTGGCATCTCCGCCTACATAATACAGCTTATCCCACTGCATCAAATCCTCTCTCACTGGCTCTCTATTAAAGAAAATAACAGGTATATTTTCCTTTTTTGCCATCTTTATTATATTTGACGGCTCTGTCCTGTCAACGAGATCAACAGCAAGTATCTCACAGCCAGCATCAAGCATCTCCTTCACAACTTCATTTTGAATCTTCTGATCATTTTTTCCATCCCTTACAGTCATAATCACCTTTAGAGAATCTGACTCGTATTCTGCCAGATCTTCCTTCAGACAATCTGTAAGCGCATTAATAAAGGGGTCATCCTGCGTGTATAGCACAACACCAACACGAAGAACATCTCTTTTTTTCTCACTATTCGCCGTACATCCTGTCAGACACAACAACATGCATCCGATCAGAATACTTCTTATCTGATACTGTTTCATTGAAATCTCCATTCCTTTTTGGCTGACTATATGCAAATTCTCAATCATACGTATGAAGAAAATGCTGTACCTCTTCTCTGAAAATATCTTCTTTATGCAGCAGATGATACTCAATCGTCTGGTTGTTAATCGTATACAGATGATTTTTCAGCACTTTTGAAATTTCTATAGCGCTATGATATCCCATTCCATATCCATCTATCGCAATCAATCCGTCAATCACAGAATCATCAAGATAATATACACACTTTATACTATTTCCAATCCCATAGATTTTCGTGTCACTCTCTTTTTTCTGTGCATACATCCCTGCTACCTGCTCTAAGGCACTTGTGTCAAATACAATCAAATAGTCAACTGGCTGCTGCTCTTTTAACCTCTGTGTAATTTCCATATCATATGTGATATTCATATCAAACTGAATCTCACATCCCGTATCAGAAAGCACATCTAATACACCCTGCATACATTTATCAGTACAGTCTGTTTTCTTAAATCCGCTTATAATTCCAACAGTTTTGCCTTGAATATTATTTTGATTGCGGCTTAATAAGTCCTGTGCCAATGTATATCCCATACGGTAATAGTCCGGCGTAATAACAGGCAAATCAGAATATTTTGATATATGGTCTTCCTCTTTTTCACGCAGCGCATCATTTGCTACAAGAAGCATTGGCTTTTGTACGCGAATTTCTCTAAGCATATCAATAGTATCCCTGCCCGGCGCCGCCTGAACAATAAATGCATCAACCTGATTATCCAGCTGATCATAAATCAAGTTCTTCTCCTCATCTGCATTTTCAATTTCATCTGTATTGCAAACAATCAAATGTATATTTGCGATTCCAGCTGCCTGCTTTAGACCATTCATAAAGGAGTTCCATTTTTCATCACCTGATTTTTCAACAATAACTGCTACACGCTTCTGAGGCTTTTCATCTTCAAAAATCAGATGCACACAAAACAGCAGTAATATGCCAAGACAAATTTCTGCTAACAAAAAAGTAGTTTTTGTTTTTTTCATGATTCACCCTCTTTTCTGACTGGCTTTCCCGGAGTCTCAAGCACTTCACAATTTTCCTTAGTGTATGGCACAGCAGGCAAATGAATCGTGACCGTTGTTCCCTCATCTGGTTCACTCTCCACAATAAGGCCATATTTATTTCCAAACATCAGCTGAATACGCGTGTGCACATTAATGAGTCCTACACCAGAACCATGTTTGGGTCCTTTCTGATTATCTTTTAAAATATTTTCTACATCTTCATGACGCATTCCCATTCCATTATCCGTAACTGAAAGATAGATTTCTGCATCATCTTTCCAGCCTTTGACAATAATTTTAGGCTGGTCATCCTCATCCATATTTCCTACACCATAATATATAGCATTTTCAAGAATCGGCTGCAAAATAAGCTTTACCGTACAAAACGGATAAATTTCTTCTGAAACATCATATTCTGTCACAAAACGCTCCTTGTAGCGATACTTTTGAATATTCATATAATTTTTGCAGTGCTTTAGCTCATCCTCAATACTAATAATCGTCTTTCCTCTTGACAAACTGATTCTAAACAGCTTGGCCAGCTCAGATATCATAAAAACTGCATCCTGATTTTTATTGGCCTCAACCATCCAAGTGATAGATTCCAAAGTATTATAAAGAAAATGCGGGTTGATCTGACTTTGCAGTGCTGCCAGTTCACTCTTTCTTCTCTCATTCTGCTGCTTCACAATTTCTTTCATTAACCGCTCAATTTCTTCATACGAATGCTGGACAGATTTTCCAAGATGACGAATCTCATATGAGCCTCCAATATAGATATCAGGCTTTTCCCCAGCTTCATATGCCCTTACAGATGCATCCAGTTTAAGAATTGGACTTGAAATCCTTTTCGACACAATGCGATTGACTAAAAGAAGCATCATAATCAGCATAATCACAACAATTACCATATAAATACGAAACTGTTCTCGGCTGTCTGTTCTAATGTCCTGCTTTACAATGCCTACCATCTTCCAGCCCGTATATGATATAGTGCTTACAATTGCAGTCTGCTTATCTCCACTTGGGCTGCGCAAATTTTTATATACACCATCTTCATTGCTGCATACAATATTGAAATCTTCCTCAAACAATCCATTGCTGATTTCATTTGCATAAGGATGATAAATCAGATTTCCTTCCCCAGATCGGAAGAGC
>ERZ507073.1710-NODE-1710-length-12718-cov-3.337677_pt1 | contig 12718 bp, 11 predicted proteins | sample MGYA00512290_ERZ507073 | MGnify/ENA metagenome assembly ERZ507073 | reverse complement strand
GCCCTGTGACCAGGACAACCCTTACATCTTCATCAGTTACAGTGCCAACGACCATCTGCTGGTCTGGGAAGATGCACTGATGTTCCAGCGGCTTGGCTATAACGTATGGCTGGACGAGCGCAATCTGGATAAAACGAAGGCATCCTGGACAGATGACGCGCTGGAAGCGATCAGCGACCTGGACTGTATGCTGCTGCTCTTCTACGTGAGCAGCAGTTCACTGACCAGTGAGCCCTGTTACCGTGAGCTGAAGCAGACCGTAGACACCCAAACCATGCGCATCCACTTTGGCCCCGTCCATTTCATTGCGGTGGACGCAGAAAACGTGGGCGACATCAGCCGCTTTACCCATCAGCTCCACAGCGATCTCATGCACCGCAAAGACATCAGCAAGCAGGAAAAGACCAACCGCGCCATCATTCTGAGTCAGTTCTGCGACGAATTTTTTGCACTGAATAACGAGCGGGTGCGCATTCACCCAAAATCCGAGCCAAACCGTAAAAGCAATTATTATGCCGATATTCTCAGCGCTTTTCCCGACGAGGCCCGGCTCTATGAACCGACGATCACGCTGGAAGCGCTATACGGCCATGCAGAACCGGCAAAGCCTAAGGAACCGGCGCCTCCGGAGGAGACCGCAGTGCAGAACGCCGACGAGAGTGCCGCAGAGGATAAGAGCACCGCTGCGGCCGCCCCACAGGAGGAGTCCAGTGCAGACGCCGCCAAGGCAGTGCTTCCGGAAACGCCCGCCGAACCAAAGGAGACTGCCCCTGATCTGACTGACCAGATTGCCGCCCTTCTGAAGCAAAAGCGGAGCGAAGCCAAAGAGGAGGCTGCCCCGGCGGAGGAGACGGCCTCTGCCGCATCCGAAGAAGCGCAAGCCCCCTCCCCCGAAGAGCCTGCCTCTCCGCAGCCCGCGTCCGAAGATGCCGACACGCCGACCGACGCACAGACGGTCAGCGACGCCCTGCTGGCCGACCAGATCACCGCTCTGCTGGCCCGGCGTACCGGCACCACAAAAGCCGATGAAGCGGGTGAATCGGCTTCGCAGGAGGACCCGGCGCCACCCCCGGAACCGCCCGCCAGACCGCTCACCCTGGAAGAGCGGCTGCGGCAGTACATGGCGGACAAGGAAAAGCAGTAATTGCACATAAATACCCCCGCATTGGAGCGGCAAACTCCAATGCGGGGGTTCTGTTTTGCATTTTACAGCATCTCATACAGCTCATCTGCATTGTGGGCCAGATGCTGTGCGCCGTGGGCACGCAGAAAATTCTCATCCCGGAAGCCCCAGGTCACGATGACGCTGTCCAATCTGGCATTGCGGGCGGTGTCCACATCCACGTCAGAGTCGCCCACATAGACGGTGCTCTCCCGCCGGGCGCCCAGCAGACACATCGCCTCGTAAACGGAATCCGGGGCAGGCTTTGTCGCCCAGCCATCCCGATTGCCAATGGCCACCGGGAACACGCCGGGGAAATAGCGTTCCGTCAGCGCCCGTACCGCCTCATCCGGCTTATTGCTCACCACAGCAAGCCGGACACCCTCACGGCTCAACTGATTGAGCAGCTCCGGAATGCCGGGATAGGGCCCCGTCTTGATCTGTGCATGGGCATCATAGTAGGCGCGGTAAAATTCCAGTGCGGCGGGATACCTTGGATCCTCCGCCCCGGCGGGCATACAGCGCTCGATGAGCTTGGCTGCACCGTTGCCTACAAAGCGGCGCACCTCGTCCATCGTGCGCCGGGGATAGCCCACATGATCCATGGTCACATTGACGCTGGCACACATATCCTCCAGTGTTTCCAGAATGGTGCCGTCCATATCAAAAATTGCGGTCTGATAGCGCATGATAAACTGCCTCCGAACTTATGATTCGACGGTATTTTATCACAAGCATTTCTAAGATTCAAGCATCCGCCGCAGCCGCTCCACCGCACGGCGCTCAATACGGGACACCTGCACCTGGCTGACGCCGATCACTCTGGCCGTGCGCTCCTGCGTGAAGGCACGGAAATAGCGCAGATCGATGACGGTACGCTCCCGCTCCGGCAGACGGGCAATGGCGGCGCGGAGATCCAGCTGCTCCACCAGTGCATCCTCCATTCCCTCATCCCCAAGCACCGATTCCAGCGTTAACCCCTCTCCGGTCTCCGCCGAGAGCGAGGTCACCGATGCCGTGGCTGTCTCCGCCATGGCGATGTCCTCCGGCTCCAGCGTCAGGTATTCCGCCAGTTCCGAAAGTACCGGCTCACGCCCCAGCGCAGCAGAGAGCTCCGTCCTGGCCTGGGCAATGCGGGCGGAACGCTCCCGCAGTGTGCGGCTCACCTTCACCGTGCCGTCGTCCCGCAGAAAACGGCGCATTTCCCCCGCGATCTTGGGCACTGCATAGGTGGAGAACTGGGTGCCAAAGTCCGGGTCAAAACCGTGGATCGCCTTTAAAAACCCGATGCAGCCCAGCTGGTACAGATCCTCCTGCTCTGCACCCCGCCCGGTATAGCGGCGCACAACGCTCCAGATCAGGCGGCTGTTCTCCACGATCAGCCGCTCCTCCGCAGCCCGGTCGCCCGCCTGCGCCGCGCTGAGCAGTTCAGGTGCGGGCGCGCTCATGCTTCATTCGGCAGGAGATGCGTTTGCGCATGGTGACGGACGTCCCACGCCCCGGGGCCGAGGTCACCTTCATGGCGTCCATAAAACTCTCCATGATCGTGAAGCCCATGCCGCTGCGCTCCTCCCCGCCGGTGGTATACATGGGCTGACGGGCCCGCTCCACATCGGAGATGCCGACGCCCCGATCTCTGACCTGGAGCTCCAGAAGATGATCCTCATAAATGCGCATCCGCAGGGTGATACGGCCCAGCGAATCCGGGTAACCGTGGACGATGGCGTTGGTCACCGCCTCACTGACGGCGGTGCGGATATCCCCCAATTCCTCCAGCGTGGGATCCATCTGCGCCGCAAAGCAGGCGGCGGCAGAACGGGCAAAGCCCTCATTGGCCGAACAGCTGGGAAACTCCAGCCTGACCTCGTTAATGAGTTTCATAGATGTATCAAAGCCTCCTGTCAGAGATATTCAATGGGAAACAGCCGCCCCAGCCCTGCCGCCTTCAGCACTTTTCCCGGCTGGGCAGGCACCTGCACCACCCGGAGTTTTCCGCCGGTGAAGGCCAGCGACCGATAGAGCCGCAGGAGGAGCGCGATGCCGCTGGAGTCCATAAAACTCACCCCGCCCAGATCCAGTTCCACCGTCCGGGGCGACTCCAGATCCAGCTGGGTCTCCAATTCCCGCATCAGCGCACCTGCCCGGTGATGGTCGATCTCCCCGGTCAGCCGCAGCTCCATCCGTTCCTGTTCCACTTTGCAGTCGATCGCCATTGGCAGCCTGTCCCCTTTCAAAGCAAAAAATCAGCCTGTACCATTTGGTACAGGCTGATTTTAACAAATCGCGTTATAAAATTGCGTCAGCTTGCGTCGAGCGGCAGAAAATCACTCAGCCCAGCGCGGCGGCGGAATCGCGCAGCTGTGCGATCAGTGCGCGGGTCTTCTCCATGTTGTCCCGCTCGCGCTGGACAACGGCCTCCGGAGCCTTGGAGACAAACTTCTCATTGGAGAGCTTCTTCTCGATACCGGCGAGATACTTCTCCGCCTTCTCGATCTCCTTGGCCAGACGGGCGCGTTCGGCGTCCAGATCCACCAGCTCCGCCAGCGGGATGTAGAGCTTGGCGGCGGAGGTGACCACGCTGACCAGACCGTTCACATCGGCGGGGGCGTCGGCGGTGACCGTCACCTCGCTGGCGTTGGCCAGTCGCTTCAGGAAGGGCATGCCGGTGGTGAACACAGCCTGCTCCTCTGTGACAACGGTGAGCTCCGCTTTCTTGGAGGGAGGCACATTCATCTCACTGCGGCGGGCGCGGATGGCCTTGATGGCATCCATGACCAGCTCCATGGCCCGCTCCTCATCGGCAAAGCAGAATTTCTCGTCGTACACAGGCCAGTCCTGAAGCATCAGGTAGTCGCCCTCATGGGGCAGAGCCTGCCAGATCTCCTCCGTAATAAAGGGCATGAAGGGATGCAACAGCTTCAGAATCTGAGTCAGCACATAGCACAGCACCTGCTGAGCCTGCACCTTGGCCGCCTCATCCTCACCGTTCAGGCGAGCCTTGGTCAACTCGATATACCAATCGCAGAAGTTATCCCAAATGAAGTCATAGAGCTTCTGAGCGGCGACACCCAGCTCGTAGGACTCCATATTGGCAGTGACGTCCCGGATCACATCGTTCAGCTTGGACAGGATCCACTTGTCCTCCAGCTCCAGCTGCTCAGGCAAAGCCCACTGATCGATGGTCAGATTCATGAGCAGGAAGCGGCTGGCATTCCAGATCTTGTTGGAGAAGTTGCGCATGGCCTCGCAGCGCTCGGTGTAGAAGCGCATATCGTTGCCGGGAGAATTGCCGGTGATGAGGTTGAAGCGCAGGGCATCGCAGCCGAACTGGTCGATCATCTCCAGCGGGTCAATGCCGTTGCCCAGGCTTTTAGACATCTTGCGGCCCTGGGCGTCGCGCACCAGGCCGTGGATGAGCACGGTGTGGAACGGGGGCTTCTTCGTCTGCTCACAGCCGGAGAAGATCATACGGGCCACCCAGAAGAAGATGATGTCATAGCCGGTGACCAGCACATCGGTGGGATAGAAGTAATCCAGATCCTCGGTCTTGTCCGGCCAGCCCAGCGTGGAGAAGGGCCACAGAGCGGAGGAGAACCAGGTATCCAGCACATCGGGATCCCGGGTGATATTCTTGCTGCCGCAGTGCTGGCAGGCATCGGGATCCTCCCGGGTGCAGGTCATCTTGCCGCAGTCGGCGCAGTACCACACCGGGATCTGGTGCCCCCACCAGAGCTGACGGGAGATGCACCAGTCGTGGACGTTCTCCATCCAGTTCAGATAGGTCTTGGAGAAGCGCTCGGGCACGAACTTGACCTCGCCGTCCTTGACCACCCGCATAGCCTCTCTGGCCAGCGGCTCCATCTTGACGAACCACTGGGCGGAAATGATGGGTTCCACCACATTATGGCAGCGGTAGCAGGTGCCGACATTGTGGGAGTAGTCCTCGATCTTCTCCATGAGGCCCATCTGCTCCAGATCCTCAACCACGCGCTTACGGCACTCGTCCCGATCCAGCCCCTCATAGGGGCCGCCGTTGGCGTTGACCACGCCGTTGTCATCCAGCACACGGATGACCTCCAGATTGTGGCGCAGGCCGACCTCGAAGTCATTGGGGTCGTGCGCAGGGGTCATCTTCACGCAGCCGGTGCCGAAGTCCATTTCGACATAGTCGTCGGCCACGATGGGGATCTCGCGGTTCATGATAGGCAGGGTGACGGTCTTGCCCACCAGATCCCGATAGCGCTCGTCGTTGGGGTTGACGGCCACGCCGGTATCGCCCATCATGGTCTCCGGGCGGGTGGTGGCCACCACCAGATAGCCGCTGCCGTCGGTCAGCGGATAACGCATATGCCACAGATGGCCGGGCTTGTCCTGATACTCCACCTCGGCGTCGGACAGGGCGGTGACGCAGTGGGGGCACCAGTTGATGATGCGGCTGCCCTTGTAGATGAGGCCCTTCTCAAACAGGCTGACGAACACCTCGCGGACTGCCTTGGAGCAGCCCTCGTCCATGGTGAAACGGGCCCGCTCCCAGTCGCAGGAGGCGCCCAGCTTCTTCTGCTGCTCGACAATGCGGTTGCCGAACTTTTCCTTCCACGCCCAGACACGCTCAAGGAACTTCTCCCGGCCCAGATCGTAGCGGGTCAGTCCCTCCTTCACGCGCAGCTCTTCCTCCACCTTGATCTGGGTGGCGATGCCCGCATGGTCCGTACCGGGCACCCACAGGGCAGCATAGCCCTGCATCCGCTTAAAGCGGGTCAGGATGTCCTGCATGGTGGCGTCCATGGCGTGGCCCATGTGCAGCTGACCGGTCACATTGGGGGGCGGCATAACGATGGTGAAGGGCTTTTTCTCCGGATCGCGTTTGCCCCGGAAGCAGCCGTGGGACTCCCACTCGGCATAAATGCGGCTCTCTACCTCTTTGGGGTCATAGACCTTGGGCAGTTCTTTTGCCATTTGATTCAACTCCTTAACTAATGAAAAAGCCCTGAGCTCTCAAAAGAGGACTCAGGGCGAAATTTTTTCCGCGGTACCACCTGAATTCGGCGCGCCAACCTGCGCTCCGCACTCCGGCCTCGATAACGTGGGGCAGTCCGCCGCTTCCTAACGGATTCAGAAGCGGTGCTCCGGGACGACCTTCTCCAGCGCCAGACAGAGCCTTTCAGCGTATTGGCTCCTCTCTGCGGACATGGCGGATGGATACTCCTTCCCTTCTTCGCAATACTAGAACAGTATAGACAAGAACGGCCGAAATGTCAAGATTTTTGTTCAGTTCAGCGCGGCATCCAGTGCCTGCTGATAAGCACTGACAGGCATTGCGCCTACTTTGCGGTCTGTCAGCTGGCCATCCTTGAGGATGACCACATTGGGAATGGACATAACGCCGAACTCCTGCGCCAGCTCAGGCTCCTGATCCACATCCACTTTACCGACAATCACCCGACCCTCATACTGCTGCGCCAGCTGCTCGATCACCGGGGCGATCATCTTGCAGGGGCCGCACCAGGTCGCCCAGAAATCCACCAGCATGACGCCGCCCTGAGCCTTGGCTTTCTCAAAGCCTTCTTTACTGAAATGCACAACTGCCATAATGAAAATTACTTCCTTTCCGATTCACTCAGCTCATCCGCCGCGCACTCGGCGGCAATAAGCCCTTCTCCGACCGCCTTGGCGATCTGGAGCGGTTTTCCGGTACAATCTCCGGCGGCAAACACGCCGGGGAGATTGGTGCGCATCTGCCGATCCACCACCACAGTTCCGTTTTCCGTGGCCAGCTCCGGGAACAGCTCTGTGGGTGCCACGGACTCACGGAGAACGAACACTGCGTCGCAGGGCAGCTTTGCCCCGTCGGCCATAAGCGCCGTGACGGTGTCCTCCCCTGTGATCTCCAGCCGATTGGCCCGGATAAATGGAATGCGCTCGTCCAGAGCGCCGGGCGCCTGAGGTGAGATATAGGTAACCTGGCAGCCCAGCGACGCCAGATAGTTGGCCTCCAGCGGCGCATCCTTGCTCCGCCCCACCACAACCACCGGCCGGTTTCGATAGAGCATTCCGTCGCAGGTGGCGCAATAGCTGACACCTCGACCCAGATACTCCTGCTCACCTGGGTATTTCGCTCCGCGGGTCACGCCGGCAGCCAGAATAAGCTTTCTGCCCTCATAGACTGCATTGCCCACGGTGAGGAAAAAGGACTCCTCCCCCATAGCCATGGCGCTGATGGCTCGGCCGGTGACAAATTCCACACCCATATCCCGGGCATGGCGCTCGAACTGCTCCAGCAGCTGCGCACCGGTCACGCCTGGCAGACCCGGATAGTTGTCGATCCGCTCCGCACGCCAGAGGGGATTGGAGGCCGAAGCATTGTCGATGACCAGCGCGGTGCGGTTTTTCTGCCGGGCCGCCACAGCGGCGGAAAGTCCGGCGGGACCGCCGCCCAAGATCAGAATATCATACATACTTTCGCCTCCCTGAGACCTATTATACCGAAAAGAGGGCAAAACTCAAGAAGAAACCTCCGATCCACCGTTGATTTTTCCGCTATTTTCGGTATAATGTAGGGTACCCATTTTTATAGGAATGAATCATGAGAGACAGGAGTGAGCAGCATGGCGGACGAACTGAAGGACACTGTCATGAGCCAGAATTTTATTCACGATTTTATTGACGAGGATCTCGCCCCCGGCGGACAGTATGAGGGGATGCAGGTACACACCCGCTTCCCACCTGAGCCCAACGGCTATCTGCACATCGGCCATGCCAAGGCGATCTTCGTTGACTTTGGCACTGCGGCCAAATATCATGGTCTCTGCAATCTGCGCATGGACGACACCAACCCCACCAAGGAGGATGTGGAGTTCGTAGACGCCATTCAGGAGGACATCCACTGGCTGGGATATGAATGGGCGGAGTTCCACTACGCCAGCGACTACTTCGAGCAGATGTATCAGTATGCGGTAGAGCTCATCAAAAAGGGCCTCGCCTACGTCTGCCAGCTCAGCGCCGAGGAGATGAGCGCCAACCGGGGCGATGTGAACACCCCCGCCGTCAGCCCCTACCGTGACCGCCCTATTGAGGAGTCCCTCGACCTGTTTGAGCGCATGCGCAAGGGCGAGTTCCCCGACGGTGCCATGACGCTGCGGGCCAAGATCGATCTGGCCAGCGGCAATTTCAATATGCGCGATCCGGCCATCTACCGCATCAAGCACATGCATCATCACCGCACCGGCGACCAGTGGTGCATCTACCCCATGTACGACTTCGCCCATCCCATTGAGGATGCGCTGGAGGGCATCACCCACTCTCTGTGCGCGCTGGAATTCGAGTCCCACCGTCCCCTCTACGACTGGGTGGTGAACAATATCTCCATTCCCTACCACAAGCCCCGCCAGATCGAGTTCGCCCGGCTGGGCATTGACCACACGGTCATGAGCAAGCGCAAGCTGCGCCAGCTGGTGGAACAGAACTATGTCTCCGGCTGGGACGATCCCCGGATGCCCACCATCTGCGGCCTGCGCCGCCGGGGCTACACCCCCGCCGCCATCCGCGCCTTCTCCGAGCAGATCGGCGTGGCCAAGGCGGACTCCACCGTGGAATATTCCTTCCTGGAGCACTGCCTGCGCGCAGATCTGGACGACACCGCCGAGCGGGTCATGGCCGTCATCCGGCCCATCAAGCTGACCATCACCAACTATCCCGAGGGTCAGAGCGAGACCTTCGAGATCGAGAACCACCCCAAACACCCGGAGATGGGCACCCACACCGTCACCTTCTCCCGGGAGCTCTATATCGAGGCGGAGGACTTCCTTGAGACCCCGATCCCCAAGTACAAGCGCCTGTATCCCGACGGCCCTGAGTGCCGCCTGAAGAGCGCCTACCTCATCCGCTGCACCGGCTGCCGCAAAGACGAGAACGGCAATGTGGTGGAAGTGTTCGCTGAGTACGACCCCGAGTCCAAGGGCGGCAATCCCGCCGACGGCCGCAAGGTGAAGGGCGCCACCATCCACTGGGTGGACGCGGCCACCGCCCTCACCGCCGAGGTGCGTCTCTACGACAACCTGTTCTCCGACGCCGCCCCCGACGCCGGTGGCAAGGATTTTCTGGAGTGCCTGAACCCCAGCTCTCTGGAGGTGCTCACCGACTGCAAGCTGGAGGCCTCTCTGGCCAGCGCCAAAGCCCCCGCCTCCTTCCAGTTCATGCGTCAGGGCTACTTCTGCGTGGACAACAAGGACTCCAAGCCCGGCCATCCCGTGTTCAACCGGAGCGTCTCCCTGAAGGACAGCTTCAAGTCGAAAAAATGACAGCATGATATATAAAACAGCCGTGTGCAATGCACACGGCTGTTTTGCTGCTCTAGATCAGGAAACATTCATATTCGGCCACAGCCACTGAATGAATTTGTCCGGGTAGGCCATGTCGAGGAACTGCTCCACTGCGTTGTGGGCGGTGGGGTCGCTCTGGCGGGTCACATAGCGGAGCATGGCGCCTGCGCTCAGAATGGCGTCCAGGATCAGCAGCACCAGCACGATCCAGGTCAGCACCTTTCCGGTCACCGGCGGGATCTTCTCCACCAGGCGGCTGATGGGCGGATAGAGCAGTTTCATCCACGCCACCGCCAGCAGACCCCAGAAGATGCAGAACAGCAGGTTGGTGCGCCCGCCGAAGTTGAAGGGCATCTCGCTGTAATCCCAGAAGGTGGTGCCGAACACATACTCGGTGAACACACTGCACAGGTATTCATACACGCCGCCGATCACACAGCCGGCCAGAAAAATATAGCGGTCCTCCTTCCCCGCCAGACGGCGGAGCACCACGGTGAGCACCACCGCACCGATGCCCCAGACCACGCTGAAGGTGCCGTAGACCAGACTGGAACGGCTCATCCAGGTGCCGCCGACGATGCGGCAGTAAAACGTCTCAATGATGTCGCCAAGGAAGGACGTGATGAGAAAGACCCACACCAGTTTGTCGAAGCAGACGCCCTCGGCAAAGACGAGCTTTCCCTCCGGGTGCTCCATCGCGTTCCACTCGGGGTAGGCTTTGTCCAGACGGTGCCAGATCGCGTCGCAGATGCGCTGGGCCAGCGTCTGTTTCCGACTCGCCTGCCGGAGTTTCTCCACCGCCTCCGGGGTACGGCCCCGGCGCAGAATGACCAAAATGGTGACAAAATCCGCCGCCAGCAGAATGGCCAGCACCAGTGAGATGATGCCGATGACCAGATTGGGCAGCAGCTCCACCAGAGTGAAGATCAGCGGATGCAGCAGAAGATAGGCCGCGTAAAACGCCAGGCCGTGGAGCAGTCCCAGCAGCAGCTGCTTTCTGCGGCCGGAAAACAGGTTGTTCTCTTGATACTGCCACAACACTGTCCGGCTGACCCGCTTTGCCAGCGCGGCGGACAGGAACGTGACCACGCTGGCCACCACCAGCGATGTGACATACTGTTCAACATATCTGCCGTTCATTGTGGGCAGCATGACGATCAGGATGTCCATCACCACGCCGTAGGACAGACAGAAGGGCAGGTTGAAGAAACCGCGGTTGCGCAGCTTGTGATCCCGCACAGCAAAGAATACGACCTCCGCTGCCCAGCCTAAAAACGAGTAGATCAGAAAGTAGAAAACCAGATCCAGATAGGAATAATTCATAGGGCACCTCCCTGCCAGCTTTCACAGCAGTATAGCACAGCGCCCAAAAAAAGAAAAGCCTATGTAGTTACAGCAGATCCTCCACAATATCCCGAAGGTGCACCGGCGCAGCCACGCCCTGGGCCAGCAGGGACAGCACCTGCTCCGCCCGCTCCCGCCGGGTGGTCAGGTCGCGCACACGCTCACAGCTTCCACCCCGTTCTCCGATGGACACGCCATAGCGCACCGGCATGCCCTGCTCCACCAGCAGGCAGTATTCCAGCAGATGGGGTTTCCCGTCCAGATCCAGATAGGCCCGGACCGCATATAAAATAGAGTCCAAAATGATCCCTCCCAAAGGTGTTCTATGGGAGAATTATACGGCTTTTCACACGTTTTTCCAGCAGAATCGTTCCTCTCCATTCGACCGGTACAGTAACATTTTTGGGACAAATCCGACGAAGCGCGGCGTTTTTCCACTATCTTGCGTCGAAGCAGGCAAGAAAAAAAGTGCCGCCCACAGGACGGCACTCGGCATTTTACAGTTCATCCACGATCGTGCGGTATTCCTCATAGGTGAGCAGGCTGTCCAGCACCTGTGGCAGAGCTTTGGCGGTCAGATGCTCGGGAAGCTCCAGCCGCTTGAGCAGAGCCGCCCGGCGCATACCGCTGTCCGGTCGGCCGGAGAAGCCGTCCGCATAGAGATCCTGCTTTGTGATATGGCGTGCGGATTCCTCCGACGCCGTCTCCCCCAGGATGGTAGCCCCTGCGGCACGGAGACTGCGCTCCAGCACCTCCGGACGCATTCCCTCCACGCCCAGCTTGCCCTCCTTGCCGGGGGTACGCTTGCGGCGCTCTTTGCCGTAGAGATCGGGAATATAGGCGTGTTTCACTTTGTCCGGGGGCAGGATGCCCTTCAGATGGTTGCGGATCACAAAGCCCGCCCCATCGCTGTCGGTGAGCACGATGACGCCCCGCTTCTCCGCCACACGGCGGAGCATGGCGGCCTTGTCCTTATCCTTGAAAATACCGAATCCCTGAGTTGGGAGGATGAGGGTGTCCACCAGCTGGGACAGGGTGTTCTGGTCGTAGCGGCCCTCGACGATGATCGCCTCTTTGATTTTCAGCATAGCGCTCACCCGTTGGCCAGCCGGAGCATCAGCTCAGTCAGCACGTCTTCCTGATCCCGTCCGGTGCTCTTCATGGCTAGGTCTGCCTCCCCGGCCAGCGCCACCGCCCGGCGGCACCAGTCCAGCGGACAGCGCCGGGCGCTCTGCATCAGCTTATTGGCCTGCCAGCTCGTCTTCATATTCCACATCTCCATGAGCGCCGGTGCTCCCTTCCCCGACTCCAGCGCCAAGCGAGCCGTATAGAGCTGGCGCAGATTTTTGCCCAATGCCGCCAGCACCATGATGGGCTTTTCCCGCAGGCTGAAAAGGTCGGACAGGATCACCATCGCCCGTTTGAAATCCCGGCCGCCCACGGCGTCGGTCATATCGAACACTTTTGCCTCCAGCACCGGGTCGGCCACCGCGTCGATGTCCGCCCGGGCAACCGTGCTCCTCTTGGCATAGGAGCCGATCTTCTCGATCTCCCCCCGCAGGCCGGTCATCAGGTCGCCGCAGAGGAAGATCAGATACTCCGCATCCCGGTCGTCGATGTCCTTGCCCAGCGCCTTGAAGCGGCGGCGGATCCAGTCCACGAGATCGTTGCGGTCGGCGGCGGCAAACTCTACAATGCTCCCGGCTTTCTTCACCAGCTCCTGGAACTTGCCCCGACCGATCTTATAGGGCAGGGTGTCATAGACGAACACAAGGCACAGATAGTCCGGCAGGTCGGAGAAAGCCTCGGTCAGCATGGCCTTTTTGCTCTCTGCACAGCCGAAGAGGTCAAAGTCACTGACCAGAATCAGCGTGCGCTCGCTCATCATGGGCAG
>ERZ507073.1701-NODE-1701-length-12796-cov-10.073307_pt1 | contig 12796 bp, 8 predicted proteins | sample MGYA00512290_ERZ507073 | MGnify/ENA metagenome assembly ERZ507073 | reverse complement strand
AAGGGCAGCATCTTGGCGGTGTCCACCAGAGATTCGCCCAGAACATCCAGAAACAATTCCATTTGATACTCCAAAACAACTGTAATGTGCTTTATTGCAGTAAATTGCAATCAATTTGCATTTTCGTGCAAGGGAGATTATACACGCTTCGGATGCAAATTGCAAGAGGAATTTGCAAAAAGATTGCATTTTTGTTTTTGAGAGAACGAAAATGCCCTCTCAGTCAAGGCCGCAGGCCTTGCCAGCTCCCCCTTCGGGAGAGGTGGCAGCGCGTTCACGCTGACAGAGAGGGCGATTCATTTCAGATCAGATCTCGGCCAGGATCGCATCACCCATAGCGGTGCAGCCCAGGCAGGTGCAGCCTTCGCTCATGTTGTCGGCCGTGCGCAGGCCCTTGTCCAGCACCTTGTTCACAGCATTCTCAATGGCATCGGCCTCCTCAGCCATGCCAAAGGAGTAGCGCAGCATCATGGCAGCAGAGAGGATGCAGGCGGTGGGGTTGACGATATCCCTGCCCGCAATGTCGGGGGCCGAGCCGTGGATAGGCTCGTACAGGCCCCGGGTGCCATCGCCCAGAGAGGAGGACGGGATCATGCCGATGGAGCCGGTGATCATGGAAGCCTCATCGGAGAGGATATCGCCGAACATATTCTCAGTGACGATGACATCGAACTGCGCGGGATTCTTTACGATCTGCATGGCGCAGTTGTCCACAAACATCTCGCTGTACTCCACGTCCGGGTACTCGGCCTGCAGGCGGTGCATCACACTGCGCCACAGGCGGCTGGTATCCAGCACGTTGGCCTTGTCCACACAGCAGAGCTTTTTGCGGCGCTTCTGGGCAGTCTCGAAGCCGATGCGGCCGATGCGCTCGATCTCGTGCTCAGAGTAGGGCATGGAGTCGATGGCCTGCTTTTCGCCGTTCTCGAGGGTGTGGGTCTCGTGCTTGCCGAAGTACACGCCGCCGATCAGCTCCCGCACGATGATGAAGTCAATGCCCTGTGCCACGATCTCAGGCTTCAGGGGGCTGGCCGGGGCCAGCTGGGGCCAGATCTTGGCGGGGCGGTTGTTGGAGTACAGGCCCATGCCCGCGCGCAGGCGCAGCAGACCCTTTTCCGGGCGCTGCTCACCGGGCAGGCCCTCCCACTTGGGGCCGCCCACGGCACCCAGCAGGACGCTGTCCGCAGCAAGGCACTTGTCCAGCTCGTGCTGAGGCAGCGGGTCGCCGTACTTGTCAATGGCTTCGCCGCCCATGGCGGCATCGGTATAGTGGAAGGTGTGGCCGTACTTTTCGGCCACCTTATCAAGCACCCGGATGGTCTGTTTCACGATCTCGGGGCTGGAGCAGTCGCCCCAGATGACAGCAATGTTTTTTTCCATAGTTCTAAATTCTCCTCAACAGCTTCTTACCCGAACCCCTCAGTCGCTTGCGCGACAGCTCCCCTAGTATGGGGAGCCCTTGGCATAAAGGGGAACTCGCAGAGCTTTCCGCAACGCCAGAGCCGCCCCTACTAGGGGCGGTGGCAATGCGTCAGCATTGACGGTGGGGTTTATTTCTTGGTCAGCGACTTCATCAGGCCACCGTCGGCAATGATCTTCTGGATAAACGGCGGGAAGGGTTCCGCCTGGAAGGTCTTGCCGGTGGTCTCATCGGTGATGAGGCCGGTAGTAAAATCCACGCTGACGGTATCCCCTGCGCTGATGGAATCCACAGCCTCGGGGCACTCCATGATGGGCAGGCCGATGTTGATGCTGTTGCGGTAGAAGATACGGGCAAAGCTCTTGGCAATGACCACCGAGATGCCTGCGGCCTTGATGGCCACGGGGGCGTGCTCACGGGAGGAGCCGCAGCCGAAGTTCCAGCCGCCCACCATAACATCGCCGTCCCTGACGTTCCGGACAAAGTCCTTGTCGATGTCCTCCATGCAGTGGCTGGCCAGCTCCTTGGGGTCCTGGGTGTTCAGGTGGCGGGCCGGAATGATGACATCGGTATCCACGTTATCCGGGTATTTGAAAACAGAACCTTTTGCGTTCATCGTTGTTTCTCCTTTTCGATCAGACCGTGCGGGGGTCGGTGATATAGCCAGTCAGGGCGCTGGCAGCGGCAGTGGCCGGGCTTGCCAGATAGACTTCGCTCTTGACATGGCCCATGCGGCCCACAAAGTTGCGGTTGGTGGTGGAGACACAGCGCTCTCCCTCGGCCAGGATGCCCATGTAGCCGCCCAGGCAGGGGCCGCAGGTGGGGGTGGACACGATGCAGCCCGCATCAATAAAGGCTTCAGTCCAGCCGCGCAGGATGCATTCCTTATAAACCGCCATGGTGGCCGGAATGATGATGCCCCGCACGCCCTTGGCGATGTGCTTGCCCTTGAGGATGTTGTAAGCGGCCTCCATATCCTCCAGACGGCCATTGGTGCAGCTGCCGATGACCACCTGATCGATCCGGATGTCCTTTCCCTCGCTGGCGGGGTGGGTGTTCTCCGGCAGATGGGGGTAGCTGACCGTGGGCTCCAGCTTGTCCAGGTCGATCTCGATGGTCTTTTCGTATTCGGCATCCGGGTCAGCCTCGTAGTAGACCGGGGTGCGCTGGCTGCGGCCGTTCAGATACGCTCTGGTGACCTCGTCCACAGGGAAGATGCCGTTCTTGGCACCGGCCTCAATGGCCATGTTGCAGACGCAGAGGCGATCCTCCATGGTCAGGGAAGCCACGCCCGGGCCGGTGAATTCCATGGACTTGTACAGTGCGCCGTCCACACCGATCATGCCGATGATGTGCAGGATCAGGTCCTTGCCGGATACGCAGGGGCTGAACTTTCCCTTGAGTACAAACTTGATGGCAGAGGGTACCTTGAACCATGCCATGCCGGTGGCCATACCGGCGGCCATATCGGTGGAGCCCACACCGGTGGAGAATGCGCCCAGTGCACCGTAGGTGCAGGTGTGGCTGTCGGCACCGATGATGCAGTCACCGGCGGTCACGATGCCTTTTTCGGGCAGGAGGGCGTGCTCAACACCCATCTGACCCACATCGTAGAAGTTGAGGATATCATACTTGTTGGCAAACTCGCGGCACTGCTTGGACTGGGTTGCGCTCTTGATGTCCTTATTGGGGACGAAGTGATCCAGCACGATGGCAATGTGCTCCTTGTCGAACACGCCGTCAAAGCCTGCCTTCTCAAACTCGTTGATGGCGACCGGGGTGGTGATATCGTTGCCCAGCACGATATCGAGCTTGGCATTGATGAGCTGGCCTGCCTTGACCTCCGGCAAACCCGCATGTGCGGCCAGAATTTTCTGCGTCAGAGTCATTCCCATAATACTCTCTCCTTTTATCTTCTATAACTCCCCCAGTCGCTTACGCGACAGCCCCCTCTAGGAGGGGGCCTCTTTGCCTTTCCGTTACGTAACAGGCTCCCTCTTAGAGGGAGCTGTCACCGCAGGTGACTGAGGGAGTTCAATTTTTACTTACTGTTAATTGCCGAAACCAGTGCCTTGATGCCGGCAACGATGATATCGGTGTCGGTGCCGGCACCCCAGGTCATGCTGCCATCGCCCCAGGCAAGGCCCACATAGGAAGCCGCACGGGAGGTGCTGCCCTCGTCCAGGCTGTGCTCCGAGTAGCTTTCCAGATGGAAGTCCATCCCGGTGGCGCTCTGGATGGCGTTGGCCACAGCATCCAGACGACCATTACCCACCGAAGTGACCACCTTGCGCTGACCGTTCAGGTCCAGGGTGACCGTGGCGGTAATGCCGTTGACCTGTGCAAAGTGGGCCTCCACCACACGGAGGGGCTTTTCGCGGTTGAGGAAGCTCTCCTCGAAGATGCGGAGCACCTCGCCTGCACTCAGCTCCTTGTGGCTGTGGTCGGACACGCTCTTGACCTTGTAGCCCAGCACCTCGCGCATCTTGGGGGGCAGGTTATAGCCGTAGTTCTGCTCCAGCACAAAGCCGATGCCGCCCTTGCCGCTCTGGCTGTTGATGCGGATGACATCGGCATCATAGGTGCGGCCGATATCGTGGGGGTCGATGGGGATGTAGGGGCAGGTCCAGCGGTGCTCTCCCCGCTCCTTGCGGTAGGCCATGCCCTTTGCAATGGCATCCTGATGGCTGCCCGAGAAGGCTGCAAACACCAACTGACCGGCGTAGGGGGTGCGCTCGTAGATGTGCATCCGGGTCACGCGCTCGTAGGTAGCGCAGATCTCGGGCATATCGGAAAAGTCCAGTCTGGGGTCTACGCCGTGGCTGTACAGATTCATGGCCAGAGTCACGGCATCCACATTGCCGGTGCGCTCACCGTTGCCGAACAGGCAGCACTCCACGCGCTGAGCACCGGCCAGAACGGCCATTTCGGCGCAGGCAACACCGGTGCCGCGGTCGTTGTGGGGATGGGTGGAGATGATCACGCTGTCACGGTATTTGAGGTGCTTGTCGCAATACTCGATCTGGTTGGCGTAGACATGGGGCATACTCATCTCCACGGTCACCGGCAGGTTGATGATCATGGGGCGGTCAGGGGTGGGCTGCATGATATCCAGCACTGCGTTGCAGACCTCCACAGCATAGTCTACCTCGGTGCCGGTAAAGCTCTCGGGGCTGTACTCAAACAGGAAGTTGCCCTCGTATTCCTGGCTCAGCTGCTTGACCAGCTTTGCGCCGTCGGTGGCGATCTTCTTGATCTCTTCCCTGCTCTTGTGGAACACCTGCTCGCGCTGGGCCACGGAGGTGGAATTGTAGAAGTGGATGACTGCGCGGGGGGCACCCTTGACAGCCTCAAAGGTCTTGCGGATGATGTGGTCGCGGCACTGGGTCAGCACCTGCACTGTCACGTCCTCCGGGATCATGTTTTTCTCGATCAGGGTACGCAGGAACTCGTACTCGGTATCGCTGGCGGCGGGGAAACCCACCTCGATCTCCTTGAAGCCGATCTTCACCAGCATCTGGAAGAACTCCAGCTTTTCCTCCAGGCTCATGGGCACGATCAGGGCCTGATTGCCGTCGCGCAGATCCACACTGCACCAGGCCGGGGCCTTTTCAATGTGATCCTTCTTCACCCAGCTGTCATAACCGGCAGGGACAGGGTAATATCCCGGTGCGTACTTGGTTGCGTCCATCATTTTGCGTGTCCTCCTAAACAAATTACACTTTTGAGGTTTCTTCCTGCCCAACTCCCCCAGTCACCTACGGTGACAGCCCCCTCTGAGATGGGGCCCTTGGCAGTACGGTAAAGTTTCCCGCTTCGCCAGAGGCTCCCTCCCCGAGGGAGCTGGCAGATCCGTAAGGATCTGACTGAAGGAGTTACATACGAAAAGGCCCTCGTCTCCAAGGCGATAAGCCTTGAGAGACGAGGGCCTGTCATTTTTCTAACAGAGCACCCGTGGTACCACTCTCTTTGCTGGAAAACCAGCCACTCACACGATCAGCTTTTGGCGGCGAATCGCTGCCCCGGTAACGGTGGGCATCCGTCAGAGCCTACTCTCCGTTCAGCTCTGCCGCTCAGGGGCCAGTAACCGAAGCCCTCCGCACTGCCTTGCACCACCCGGCAGCTCTCTGAAGCAGAAGAAGATCGTTTTTTCCCCGTCAACGCATTTGGTCTTTGTGTTTCAAAGTGAGCTTATTGTACCAAACGCCGGATTTGCTGTCAAGAAGTTTGGCTCATATCAAAAATGAAACAAATTCACATCAGGAGCGGCACAATTTTCCAAATTTTGCGCTTTCTGCATCGAATCGTAGAGCGCTGGGAAAGCGGGGGATGCCCACGCTTTCCTCCCGCCAGGCTTCGGGGTTTGTTAAGAATCTGGGAAGTTTTTGGAAACAAGCCCTCGAAAAGCTTTTTTGTTAATTTTCGTTGTGTTAAGATAAGCTTATCGAAAGAATAAGGCCCCTGACCGATTTGTCAAAGGCTCTCCCTTTGGGAGAGCTGGCTGCGAAGCAGACTGAGAGGGCGAGGCCGTTTACCGAGGAGGAAATCCTATGAAAGAAGTCAAGACACCGCGCAAGCCGTTGGCGATCTATTACGCCCTCGTGCTGCTGATGCTGCTGCTCCTCAACCTTGTGCTGCTGCCGTGGATGGAGGAGCGCCAGATCAAAGAGGTGGACTACGGCACCTTTATGACCATGACCGAGGAGAAGAACATCGGCCGGGTGGACATTGAATCCAACCAGATCATCTTTACCGATAAGGACGAGACGCAGGTCTACAGGACCGGCCTGATGAACGACACCGGCCTGACCGAGCGGCTGTACGATGCCGGAGCCACCTTCTCCAGCGAGATCGTGGAACAGTCCTCGCCGGTGCTGAACTTTTTGATCTGGTTCGTCCTGCCCATCATCCTGTTCTCGGCCATCGGCAACCAGATGAACAAAAAGCTGATGGAAAAGGCCGGCGGCGGCCCGGGCTCCATGATGTTTGGCGGCATGGGCAAATCCAACGCCAAGGTCTATGTGCAGTCCACGGCAGGCATCCGCTTTGCGGATGTGGCCGGCGAAGACGAGGCCAAGGAAAACTTACAGGAAGTTGTCAACTATCTGCACGACCCCAGCAAGTATGAGAGCATTGGTGCCAAGATGCCCAAGGGCATCCTGCTGGTGGGCCCTCCGGGTACCGGCAAGACCATGCTGGCCAAGGCTGTGGCCGGTGAGTCCAACGTGCCCTTCTTCTCCATCTCCGGCTCCGAGTTCGTGGAGATGTTCGTGGGCATGGGTGCCTCCAAGGTGCGCGACCTGTTCAAGCAGGCCAAGGAGAAAGCGCCCTGCATCGTGTTTATTGATGAGATCGATGCCATTGGCCAAAAGCGCAGCGGCGGCCAATACGGCGGCAACGATGAGCGCGAGCAGACCCTGAACCAGCTGCTGACCGAAATGGACGGTTTTGAGGGCAACACCGGTGTCATCATTCTGGCCGCCACCAACCGTCCCGAATCCCTTGACCCTGCCCTGACCCGCCCCGGCCGCTTTGACCGCCGGGTGCCCGTGGAGCTGCCCGACCTCAAGGGCCGCGAGGAGATCCTGAAGGTCCACGCTAAGAAGGTCGCGCTGGCCCCGGGCATCGACTTTACCACCGTGGCCCGGATGGCCTCCGGCGCGTCCGGTGCCGAGCTGGCCAACATCGTCAACGAGGCCGCGCTGCGGGCCGTCCGTGCAGGCCGCAAGAGCGTGACCCAATCCGACCTGGAGGAGAGCATCGAGGTGGTCATTGCAGGCTACCAGAAAAAGAACTCCATCCTGACCGACCACGAAAAGTGCATCGTAGCCTACCATGAGATCGGCCACGCTCTGGTCGCCGCTAAACAGACCCACTCCGCCCCCGTGCAGAAGATCACCATCATCCCCCGCACCTCGGGTGCTCTGGGTTACACCATGCAGGTGGACGAGGGCAACCACTACCTGATGAACAAGGAGGAACTGGAAAACAAGATCGCCACCCTCACCGGCGGACGTGCCGCCGAGGAAGTGGTGTTCCACTCCATCACCACCGGCGCTTCCAATGATATCGAGCAGGCCACCAAGCTGGCCCGCGCCATGCTGACCCGCTACGGCATGAGCGATGAGTTTGACATGGTGGCACTGGAGACCGTCAACAACCAGTATCTGGGCGGCGACACTTCCCTTGCCTGCTCTGCCCAGACCCAGTGCGAGATCGACCAGAAGGTGGTGGAGCTGGTCAAGGCCCAGCACGCCAAGGCTGTGCAGATCCTGACCGACAACCGCGCAAAGCTGGATGAGCTGGCCCAGTATCTGTACCAGAAAGAGACCATCACCGGCGACGAGTTCATGGAGATCCTGAACCGGGAGAAATAATTTTTACACCCCTGCAATAAACAAGCCGCCCGTTCCGTATTCATTACAGAACGGGCGGTTTTTCGTCCATAGTACAGGAGGTATATTTCTTATGAAGATTCTGAATACAATGCTGGGCCGTCAGGCCATTGCCGCAGCCCTGGTGCTGTCCCTTGCCATCCCCATGAGCGTCGGCGCATTTGCCGAGGAGCCTGCCGCTGCGGCTGCCGCCGATGACACCGTTGTTGCAGGCTACCTGCCCCCGCAGGACGAAAGCGTGATGCTTCAGGGCGAGATCGCGCTGCACAGCGGCGATGTAGCCGTGGGCGAGACCGACCCCGCCTACGGCGGCTACGGCGCACCGGAGGGTGACCCCATTCAGGGCGACATCATGCTGATCTCCGCTGACGAGGCAAAGACCACCGAAGCCCGGTACACCGTCAAGGGCCTGCTGGGCCGTCAGGTCCTTTACACCGCCCGGCAGGAGGGCCGTGTCCTGACGCTGGACGTGCCGGACTGTGCCGCCACCTTCCGCACCACCATTCAGGACATGAAGACCCTGATGGATCAGGGCGTGTCCACGCTGGTGCTCACCACGGAGAAGGGTTCCACCACCCTGAACCTTTCCCTGCTGTGCGAGGGCCAGACCGACACCCAGCGGGTGGTGCTGCGGCAGCTGGGCGACAGCGCTTTCCTGACGGTCGGCCTGCGCTGCCGCCGCGACCTCATCGTGGGCCGCTGAGTGGAGTGTGTTCCCCTTTCCTGAAGCTTAACAGAAACACAGCAGGAGCGCTCTGCCGGTATGACCCGGTGGGGCGCTCCTGCTGTGTTTGGGAAATATCAGAGAATGTCAAATTTTACTGCGCGTTCTGCTTGAGGTCCTGTGCCTTCTTCCAAGCACGCAACACGCTGATCTTGGTAACCATGTTGTCCGGATAGAACTTCACCTGTTCAGGGGGCAGCTCTGTATCCTGATCGTTCAGGTCGGGCATGAGGTCGTGCTCCATGGCCCAGCGGGCAGCATGCTGCAGATCCATATCCTGTTCTTCCTGGCCAACATCGGGGTAGAGGATCTCAGATTCCGGCATAGGCTTGCCTGCATCCTCCCACAGCATCATTGCAAGAGCACTGCGGTTGCTGGGGAAATAAGGCAGACCCCACATCTGGCCCACCAGATCGGTGCCCAGCGTGTAGCCGACCAGTGCGCCGCCAGCCACAACAGCCGTACCGACAATGATGGGGCCAACAACATCAGAACCATCCTCAATGTCAGCGCTGCGGTACTGTGCGGCCACATCCACATCACCATTCATGGTAAAGGTAATGGACTCTGCTTTGTAATCCTGATCCAGCGGCAGTTCGCCGGTAGACCAGATATCAAACACCATACCCTCGGGAACCTTCGTCTGGTCCAGCGTCACGGTGACTTCTGCACCATCCGGCACAAGGCAGGTCTGCTTGCCGCTGGCCTCGTCGGTGCTGGTTTCCAGTGTATCGGTCACATCAATGTCGCCGTTTTTCACAGCAAAGGTGCCGCCGGTCACGGTCAGGGTATGATTGACGACAGGCTCATCCTTCTTCCACTGTGCCGTAAACACTTCATCACCCGTCAGTTCAAGCTCACTCCCGGCTTTATAGAGCTTACCGTTAAGGCTCAGCCATCCAGCAAACTGGTAGCCTTCTCGTGTGGGAGCCGCTGCAAGCGTCACGCTCTCATTTTCATGGGAAAAAGCATCGTTGTAATTGGCATTTTCGTCGCCAACGCCTTCATTCAGGTTGTACTGGAGGCGGTATACACTGGCAATTTCCTTCTGTGTTTCCGACCAGCCGCAGTAATCGCAGGTCTTCGTTACATCCCGCCACTCATTTCGTGCATCGATTGTTTCCCACTCCGAATAGCTGGTGGTAAAAGCATTGTCATGCTCACCATCGGTATAGGAGTGTGTCTGCATCTTGCCATCTTTCCAGACCGGCTCCACACTATTGTTCCAGTACACCTCTGTCCGACCACTATTGTTGTCCTTTTTACCGCCAAAACCGAACACCTGCGAGCAGGTCGTTTCATCCCGGTCTTTTTCATCCATGTTTGCAGTAGAATTGTTGATATGGATGATGTACCTATAGCCGGCCATGTTGCTGTCGTTGATGTTCAGCGCTTGCTTTCTTGCCAAGAAAGAGGAAATAGAATTCACGGTGCAGTTGTTAAAGTTAACCTTAATATCCCGTTTTCCTGCACCGTAATCCGTGTAAACATTGATCACTTTTCCCGTTGCATTGAAGGTGCAGTTATCAAATGTCATGGTCGGAGAGCTATACGTCCAGATCGCATAATCTCCACTTGGAGCATTGAAGGTCGTATCAGTGAACACCGCACTTTTATAACCCCAGTAGAAGGTTTTGCCGTTGATGATGCAATTGTCCACCACAGTATGATCCGCGCGGATGAAGCCCAGATAATCTGCTTTACCGGAGCGAAGCGTCATATTTTTGAAGGTGACTGTTCCGGCACCATCAAAGCTGTAATCGCCGTTATACTCTGTGCCAAAATACTCCGGGTTCGGCACCTCAGCACCGATATTCCAGGCCGTTATGCCAATTCCCTGCCCCACAAAGGTCAGGTTTTTTCCCCTGGTCGTTTCATCGCTTTTGATACCGTACAGTGTATAATTGCCCTCGCCAAGCTCGATGGTATCATCGCTCTGTGCCTGTTCCACAGCAGTTGCCAAAGACGTATATATCGTACCCGTTCTTTTGTTCCGTACTTTTCCGGTGCCGAGTGCGTCCTCCGCAAAAGCCAGCATGGGAAGCATCTGAAGCATCATTGCCACTGCCAGCAGGGCCGCCAAAAACCGGTTTTGACTTTTCTGTTTCAACTTTCTTCATTCCTTTCATCGCTATTTGCATTTTTGCAACGGATTCCCCGCAAGGAACCCTCCAGATTCCTACCGCACTGTCACCTCCCCTGTAGGTTCCATTCTCCGCATTGCAGGTCTCAGCCAGGTTGCTGAGTGCTTTGTTATCAAAGGAATTTTCTGTCATTTCATTATACCCCCCCCCCCTAAATTAAAATCAAGTATTTTGAAAACTTTTGTCGATGTTCACAAATCAGGTATCCTCTTTCGGTCATTTTCACGAAACTGCCTTTGACAAAGAAAAAAGCGGCCTGCCAGTGACTGACAAGCCGCAAAATATTGCCATATTCCAAATGAAAAATTGCTGACAGCAGGGGGCCCCAGCTTTTTTGCCGCAAACAGCAGAAGCCCCCCGCCGGTTCTCCCGGCGGGGGGCTTCTGTTGTGGCAGTTTATGGTAAACGGAGAGTGGATATCAATTGAGAATGGGATTCAGGATCTCGACCAGTGCATGATACTGGGTGGCGTAAGCTTCTGCGCCGTCCTTGGGGCGGCCCGGCTCGGCCATCTCGGACTTCATCTTCTCGACGATCGGGTTATTCTCAAATTGGAGCTTCTGGCTCTTACCGCCTTTGGCTCCTGGTGCAAAGAAATCAAACATTGCCAGGTGGGGCTCCAGCGTCAGGAAGCCGTGGTAGCCCTCCTCGCAGAAAGCACGGCGAAGCAGCTCAGGGATCTTGCCAAGGCCGGTGCCTGCGGGCACATTCAGCAGGTAGCCGGGCAGAGCATCCTTGATGTGGATATAAGCGATCTGGTCATGGAGCAGTTCCCAGCACTCCGCGGTGTCCTGCTCACACTGAACAAAGTTGGCAAAATCGAACGCCGCCTTGAAGTGGGGGCAGGCCAGCCGGTCGAACAGCAATTTGCAGCGGGCACCGGTGTCTCCGTAGATGCCCTTCTCATTTTCATGGAGCAGGACAATGTCATGCTTTTCCGCGATCCGGATAAACTGACGCAGCTTATCCAGCACCACATCGGTATAGCTGTCTGCATCGGCATCCTTGGGGATGAGGAAGCTGAACATCCGGATGAAGGAGCAGTCCAGCAGCTTGGCCGTTTCGCAGAGTGTTTCCAGCTGCTCCAGCTGCTTGGCAAAGCCCTCTTCATCGTCCACCTCCACCTTGCCGATGGCCGTACCCAGGCTGGAAACGCCCACACCTGCGGCCCGCAGCTTTGGCAGAAGAACGGTGCGCACTTCCTCTGGGGTGTAATCGGCAATGCCCTTGTGCTCGGCGCTGCGGATGCAGATATACTTCATCCCCAGATCCGTCACAGTTTTGAGCTGCTGGTCAAAGTCCTGGCTGATCTCATCCGCAAAACCGGAAATTTTTTCGTAAACGCTCATAAAACGCACCTCATTCAACGATCTTTGTTTTCCGAACTTAACAGCACTGTTTCTGGCTTGTAGTATACCACTCTTCCGGGAGCTGTGTTATAATAAATCGAAGGAAAATATCAAAATTCAAAGAACGTTCATAAATTCAACGCAACCGCCAAACAGGGAGGCAAGTTCTTGTGCAATTCAACGAAAAAGAAAAAGTTCTCCAACTTTTTTCGGAGAGTGGGCGAGAAAACGCGGAGGGCTATTTGGAAGCCTGTTCAAGCAGCAGGAGGGGCTGACACCCCGCCAGTACCGCCTGCAGCAGCGGCAGCTGGGAAAATAACAGCAGAAGCCCCCCGCCGGGAGAACCAGCGGGGGGCTTCTCTGTATGCGAATGAGGGGTTACTTCTTTGCCAGGTACTTACGGATATCGATGGCCACAGCCACGATGATGACAAGGCCCTGGACGATATAGGTGTAAGAGGAGTTGACGTTCATAAACTGCAGAGCGACCTTCATCAGCTCAAAGACCAGAACGCCGACCAGAATGCCGGGCACGGTGCCGACACCGCCGGTGGTGGAAACGCCGCCGATGGTAGAAGCCGCAATGGCATCCAGCTCATAACCCATTGCAGTGTTGACGGATGCGCCGCCGGACTTTGCAGCCAGCAGGCAGCCTGCCAGACCGAACATGCAGGAGGCCAGGATGTAGATGCGGATCTTGGTGGCGTAAACGTTGACACCGGCCACCTCAGCAGCAGCCTCGTTGCCGCCGATGGCGTACATGT
>ERZ507073.1691-NODE-1691-length-12859-cov-4.706654_pt1 | contig 12859 bp, 10 predicted proteins | sample MGYA00512290_ERZ507073 | MGnify/ENA metagenome assembly ERZ507073 | reverse complement strand
TCTCCAGCATGACCACGGCCCTGACCACCATTCTGGGCTACTCGGCCATGTCCGGCGTCATTGGCGGCGGCGGCCTGGGCAAGATCGCCCTGTCCTACGGCTACTACCGCTACCAGACCGACATCATGATCGTGTGTGTCATCCTGCTGGTGCTCATGGTGCAGGTGTTCCAGAGCGCGGGCACCTTCTGGGCGACCCGGAGTGACAAGCGCCTGCGGAAGTAAAAGAGTGCCGGAAGGCTTTTCATGGTGATGGAAAAGTTTCCTTAAACCATACTGCCAGACGATCCCGGCAGGGAAAAATTTAACGTTTCAATTCCCCGCCGGAGGCTGTATGCTCCCTGCGGGGAATTGTGCTATATGGACAAACCCAGCAAAGGAGTATGTAGTATGAATCGTGATACTATCTGCGTGCAGGGCGGCTATACGCCCGGAAACGGCGAACCCCGCCAGATCCCCATCATCCAGTCCACCACCTTCAAGTACGCCACCAGCGAGGACATGGGCAAGCTGTTCGATCTGGAAGCCGACGGCTATTTCTATTCCCGTCTGCAGAACCCCACCTGCGACCTTGTGGCTAAGAAGATCTGCGAGCTGGAAGGCGGCACGGCCGCAATGCTGACCAGCAGCGGTCAGGCTGCAAACTTCTTTGCCCTGTTCAATCTCTGCGAAGCAGGCGACCATATCGTGGCAGCTAAGACCATCTACGGCGGAACGTATAATCTGCTGGCCCACACATTGCCTGCCTACGGGGTTACCACTACTTTTGTGGACCCGGGCAATCTGGACAATTTCGAGAAAGCGATTCAGGAGAATACCAAGGCAGTATTCATTGAAACGCTGGGAAATCCGAATTGCAACATCATTGACATTGATGCCGTTGCTGAAATAGCACACCGTCACCGGATTCCTCTGATTATAGATAACACCTTCGGTACTCCTTACTTGATTCGTCCCATAGAGCATGGGGCAGATATTGTAGTCCATTCGGCAACGAAGTTCATCGGAGGGCATGGTACGTCCTTGGGTGGTGTTATTGTAGATAGCGGCAAGTTCGACTGGGTGGCCTCGGGGAAGTTTCCCCAACTGACGGAACCGGACCCGAGTTATCATGGAGTACGTTTCGTCGACGCTGCCGGTCCTGCTGCCTATGCCATCCGTATCCGTGCCGTATTGTTGCGTGATACCGGTGCCACAATCAGTCCTTTCAATGCTTTCATTCTGTTGCAAGGATTGGAGACGTTGTCGCTTCGCGTGGAACGTCATGTGGAGAATGCCTTGAAAGTGGTTGAATTCTTGAAGAAGCATCCCAAAGTGGTTGCCGTGAACCACCCGTCCCTGCCCGAGCATCCTGACCACGCGCTTTACGGGAAATACTTTCCGAATGGAGGCGGTTCTATCTTTACGTTTGAGGTGCGGGGCGGTGTGAAGGAAGCGCAGACGTTTATTGACAGTTTACAGATATTCTCGTTGCTTGCCAATGTGGCTGATGTGAAATCCCTGGTTATCCATCCTGCCACCACTACCCATTCCCAATTGAGTGCACGGGAATTGGAAGAACAAGGCATCAAACCGGGCACGGTCCGCCTCTCCATCGGGACAGAACATATCGATGATTTGCTGGACGACTTGTCCCAGGCATTTGACAGAATTTAAAAGAATAACAGTATACGATAGAATGAATATTGCTGTATTATTGTCGGGAGGTGTAGACAGCTCCGTGGTGGTACATCTCCTTTGCGAACAAGGTTACCGTCCTTCTCTATTTTATATCAAAATAGGGAGGGACGATGCCGATTATATGGACTGCTCTGCGGAAGAGGATATGGAGATGGCTTCTGCCATTGCCCGGCGTTATGGATTATCGTTGGAAGTAGTGGACCTGCACCGGGAGTATTGGGACCAGGTGGCGGCTTATGCCATTGATAAAATAAGACGTGGCTTGACTCCCAATCCGGATGTGATGTGCAACAAGCTGATAAAGTTCGGGTGCTTTGAGCAACGTGTGGGGAAGGATTTCGATGTCACGGCAACCGGGCACTACGCCACTACGGTGTTGAGGGATGGAAAGACATGGCTCGGTACCGCTGCCGATTCCGTGAAAGACCAGACCGACTTTCTGGCACAGATAGATTATCTGCAAGTTTCCAAACTGATGTTTCCATTGGGCAGACTGATGAAGAATGAGGTTCGTGACATAGCCCTGCGTGCCGGATTGCCCAGCGCCAGACGTCGTGACAGTCAGGGCATCTGCTTTCTGGGAAAGATTGATTATAATGATTTTGTGCGCCGTTTCCTTGGCGAAAGGGAAGGGGATATTGTGGAGTTGGAAACGGGTAGAAAGTTGGGCAAGCATCGGGGCTATTGGTTTCATACCATCGGCCAGCGTAAAGGATTGGGGTTGGGTGGAGGACCGTGGTTTGTTGTCCGCAAGGATGTGGAGGAGAATGTGATTTACGTGTCCCGCGGATGTGATACGGCATTGCAATACGGCTATGAATTCCGTATGTACGATTTTCATTTCATTACGGATAATCCCTGGAAGGGAGCGCAGGAAGAGGTGGAGGTGACTTTCAAGATACGCCATACGCCGGAGTTTGTCAAAGGCAGGTTGCAAAAGGAGGCGGAGGGTTACCGCATTGTTTCGGAAGAAAAGCTGCAAGGCATTGCTCCGGGCCAGTTCGGAGTGGTGTATGATGCTGATGCCCGGCTGTGTGTCGGGAGCGGGGAGATTTATATATAATATTCCACCAAGTCTACGATGCCTGCCTTCATGGCATATTTGGTGGCTTCGTGCGCATTGTTTACACCCAGTTTCCGGAAGATATTCTTCCGGTGGCTGTTTACCGTATGGAAGCTGAGGTTTCGTTCGGCGGCTATTTCTTTGGTTGTTTTCCCCAGGGCTATCTCTTTTAGGATGCTCCGTTCGGCAGTAGTCAGTAAATCATCTTTGATGGTAGGATGAGTGGGGGAGGAGGAACCGTTGCCTGCGAGCAGCAGGTTACTGACGTGATTACAGATGAATCGCTCCTTGCGTGAGGCGCATTGTAGTGCGGTCAGTATCTCTTCTTTGGAATTATCCTTCAGCGCTACGCCGAATGCCATGCTGCTGAACAATACCTGGCGCAGGAACGGTAGGCTCAATTCGTCGGAAAAGAGTAGCCAATCGGCTTCCTTGAAGCGTTCGTGAAGTACCATTAGCTCTTCGGCTCCCGAAAAATCAAAAAGGGTATAGTCCAGAGTGACAACGGCGGTGGGATGCAGGCGTAGTTGCTGTATCAGTTCTGCCTTGTTGTCGGCTTCCAGCAGCAGGGAGGTGTCTTTCTGTCTGCCCAATAGGAACATCATGCCTGCTTTGGTGATATCTTGATTGTCTGCAATGATAAATTCTCTCATGACATTGGTATATAAAAAACTCCGCTACAAATGTACACTTTTTAGTGTGATTTGTGGCGGAGTGGGAATATATATATTTATATAAGGGTTTTACCAGGAACGTCCCTTGAATATGTTGGATTGTTCCAGCGGAACCAGGTTCCCGCTCAAAGTCATGGTGTTGGAGTTGAAGTTCGGGCTGATGGTTACGGTTGCGTTGTTCCCGCCATCGGTCAGCGTAAGGAATATCTGGGCGGAAATGCCGATACCCTGGATGCTGAAGTTACAATTCACGTTGCCCCGTTTGTCGGTAGTCATTTGGATGTCCGATACGGTTCCGTCTACTGTTACACCGCCAATGCCGTTAGGACCTGGGTATACGGTGTTGAAGGCTACCTGCACGGTGCCACGTCCTTGGTTGACCAATACGAAGTTGGTGTTGGAGTTTACAAATGCGGTCTGTCCGTTGCGGAACATCACTTGGTCTGCCTCCATTACGAACTGGTGAGCTTTCAAGGCCGCCATTGCGTCATCGTACGAAATGGCATCCTGTGCTTGTTCTTCAGCTTTCAGGCGTGCACGTTCTGCGTCTCTTTGGGCTTTACGGTCTGCGCGCTTTTCAGCTCTACTCTCTTGTGCATACATGGTCGTTGTTGCCATGCTTACCAATACTACTGCTGCTAATGCAATAAACTTTTTCATAATCGAATCTTTTTTTGTTTAGGTTTAAATAAATTGTTCGTTATAAGTTTATTGCAAGAACAATGCCTATCCAGGATTGTTCACCGGTTTTTTAATTATTTTATATCCGATAGCAGCAATAAAGATACTCATTACCGGACTGATAAGGTTGAAGAAGCAATAGGGAAGGTAGGTCAGTGTGGGTACACTCAAAATGGTGGCTTGCGTCATGCCGCAGGTGTTCCATGGGATAAGCGGGGAGGTGACGGTAACGGCATCTTCCGTGGTACGGCTAAGTAGCCGGCTTTCGTAGCCTTTCTTTGCGTAAACGTTGCTGAACATGTTTCCGGTGAGGATAATGCTGATGTACTGGTCTGCCGTGGCAAGGTTCAGGAACAATCCGGAACATACGGTGGATGCTACCATGCTGGCTGTATTCTTCATGAAGCGGACGAATAGGGAAGTGATGCTTCCTAGCATGCCGCTTGCCGTCATGGCTCCACCGAAACACATGGCGCAGATGATGAGCCAGATGGTATTCATCATTCCTGCCATACCTCGTGTGGCAATCAGTTCTGTCAACATGTCACTGTCAGTTTGTAGACTGGTACTGCCATAGAATGTCATCATTATCCCTTTGAACATATTCCCACCTTCCGCTATCTCATTCAGTAGTCCCGGTTGGAAGATGAAGGCGAATATCCCTGCCAGCAGAGTGGAGAGAAAGAGTGTGATGACGGAAGGTACTCTCCGGGCAATCAGTATTCCCGTAATCACGGGAACAGCCAGTAACCAGGGAGTAATGTTGAATTTGGCGTCCAATGCTGCCGTAAATTCCGCGATCTGTTGTGTATTGTTCGTTTCGTGTGTGAGTCCCATTACTGTAAAGATGACAAGGGTGATGAGGAGAGAGGGGACGGTGGTGATCATCATATAGCGGATATGGCTGAATAACGGTGTTTCCGTTACGGATGAGGCAAGGACCGTGGTATCCGATAACGGTGAAATTTTGTCTCCGAAATAGGCTCCCGAAATGATGGCACCGGCTATCCATCCCTCTTCAAAACCTTGTGCCTTACCTATGCCCAAAAGGGCGATACCGATGGTGGCGATAGTGGTCCATGAACTTCCCGTCATTACTGATACCAATGCACAAATAATGCAGGTAGAAGCAAGGAAAAAATTCGGATGGATAATCTGCATACCATAATATATAAGGGTAGGTACCACCCCACTTATCATCCATGTGCCGCTCAAAGCACCGATAATCAATAGAATAATGATAGCTGTGGCAACACCTGAAATGTTGTTGGTGATGGCAAGTTCATAATCTTTCCAAGGGATGCGGTAGAAAGTCATGCCGATAAAGACACACATACCAGTGGTGGCAAGCAGGGAAATCTGGCTTCCTCCACTCAAGGCGTCACTTCCGAAAGTATGGATGGTGGCGAACAGCATTCCTACGAGAAAAGCGATGGGAAATAGAGAAACGAGTGGAGAGGGTATTTTCTTTGCTGAATTCATAGGGTTGTTTTTGACTATGCTTGGTTGACGAATCTATTATCAATCTGTCGTTTATAGTTTGATGCGACAAAGGTATAACAATTCTGTTCAATATCTTCCTTATCCTTTGCATGACAAATAAAAATTATCAAATCTTTGCGTTTGCTTGGAAAAATGATAGTATCCTTGTTATTTCTTGCTGTAAAGGGTGATGGACAACGATATTATTGTTAAAATAACGCCGGTGCCGACCACGCCACTCCATCCCCAAGTCTGCCAACTGCTTCCTGCAAGGAAGGTACCCAAAGAGCCGCCGATGAAGTAAGTGGTCATGAAAATCGTATTTACCCGATTGGAGGCAGACGGGTAGATGTCGAAAATACTGGTCTGGTTGCTGAGTTGGATACATTGCATGCCTATGTCTATAAGAATGACACCGGTAATGATACCTGCATAGTTGTTTCCGCAGAAAAAGAGCGAGGCCCATGCAAGCAGAATCATTCCGCAACCGATAAAGTTGAAATTGCGTATGCCTACCTTTTTTACATATTTTCCTACAAAAGATGCGGTTAAGGCTCCGGCAATGCCGCAGAGCCCTAGTATGCCGATGACATCGCTGGATGCATGGAACGGGGCTTCTCCCATTTTGAATGCAAGGCAGGACCACATGGCAAGGAATGAGCCAAAGGCCAGTCCTGCACGTATCGAGTAGATTCGTAGAGAGGGGTATTCTCTTACTAATGAGAAAAGAGACTTCATCAGCCCGGAATATTTGCCTTGGAAAGTCGGTTGTATGTCCGGTAGTACCTTTAATACAACGATAGCGCATAGTAACATCATTCCAGCGGCGATGAAGTACATTTCACGCCAGCCAAGCACTTCACCCACAAATCCGCTGACAACACGTGATGCAAGTATTCCAGTCAGTAATCCTGAGATGACGACACCTACATTCCGTCCCTTGTTTTCGGGGCGTGAGAATTGCGAGGCAATCGGTACAAATATTTGGGGTATCATGGAGCAGATGCCGGTAATGAGTGATGCTGCCCAGATGATGTAGATGTTCGGTGCCATGGCAATGGCTAGAAGGGAAAATATGAGTAGGAAGAAATTCGTTAGGATGATATTCTTGCGTCGATAGAGGTCTCCTAATGGGACGATGAACAATAATCCCAGCGCATATCCGATTTGTGTAATCATGGCAATGAGGTTCGTTTTGAATTCAGAAACTTCCAATTCATGCCGCATGATATTAAGCAGGGGTTGATTGTAATACAAGTTGGCTACGGACACGCCAGCTACGATAGCAAGTGTCCAGAGTATATGTGCCGGTAATCCTCCGTTTTCTTTCAGTTCTTGTTTCATGCTGCAAAGATAATGTCTTTCTGTTTCATGCGCAAGATATGTGAGTATGATAAGAATATGTGTGAAGTGGTATCATCTTTTTAGCCTTTCCGTTTGTTATACTATTATTTTGTTTGAGAATAATTGATTGGAGCTATCTTGGATAAGCGGAATGTTGTATTGATATTTAAAGATACGTTGGGCATGGGAAATGAATGGTTTAGAGAGTTGCTGGGTATGAAATACAGGTGGACGAAATGCAGGCTCTTCTAGCAAACGAGGGTTGGTAAGGTGAATTCGATGACTCAAGGAACCTACCGTTCCCCCATTAGACCGCCTCCTGATGACATACTTGGGATTATCCTGCTATTGACTGAAAACTCGGGTATATATTAGTATGAATCATTATTACTTAAACTTATAATAGTATGAAACATTTATCGATAATAATAATAGTAGTGTCATTATGCGTTTTCCTGCTATCCATCGGCGTATATCATAAGGTTCCCTGGTCTGTTCTGCCAATAGTGGCTAGTGGAATCTGTATATTATGTTGGCTTTTGTTCCATTTACTCTGTATCAGTGAAGAAAGAGATTTACTGAAAGAGGGAAATCAGTATTTCATTGATACCTTTCAAAACATACGTAATCCCATTTCTTTGATTAAGACACCGTTAGGGGCAGTTTACGAAGGAGACTGTCCGGAAGACATAAAGAAGGAACTGGCTGTTGCACTTCATCATATAGGCGGGCTGGAGCAGCACTTGATAGCGTTGATGGAGTTGAAACGACTATTTGGCAATTCTGGTAGCCTGGTAGTTGCAGAATATGAAATCGGCGCATTTATGAGGAAGAAAGTGTCTTTTTTACAGTCTCATGTGGCCGGGTTACAGATGAAGCTGGATTTGGTTCCGGATTTTGACTATGCAAGCGCTTGGTTTGATCCGGGAAAGATATCTCCGGTTATCGACCGGTTTGTATTGAGTGCCATCGAGTGTTCTCTGCCGGAAACGCATCTCTCGATGCAGGTTTCGTTGAAGGGAGATTACTGGGCAATCAGGATTAAGGATACAGGCAACAAGCGATTTCTGAAATGTTGCAGATGGTACTCGTCGCGGCTTCCTATTCTGCGACCTCTGCATGGCAAGCAGTATGGCATGGGCGGTGTGTTTTTTGACAAGTTGATGAATATATGTGACGGGAAAATACTGACTTTGGAAAAGGAGGCTCTGCTTCGATTTCCCATAAGATGTTCGTGTGCGGTTTCGGGGGGGATACATCCTTAAATATTCCGGACGCTTTTCAGGTGAATGAGTCGGAAATAGCTTTCCATGGTTTCTCGAAGAAAAAAAATATGGATAGACCTTTAGTGATACTTGCGGATAATGACAAGGGATTCAAGGATTATCTTGAGAAACGTTTATCGGAATGTTTTGTAGTGAGGAGCTTTGATGACGGTCAGGAAGCATTGGAGGTAATATGTGAAGAGTATCCGGATTTGGTGATTTGTGATATCATGTTGAAAGGTATGAGCGGTGAGGAACTTTCTTCTAAACTGAAGACGTCGAGGGACACCTCCTTTATTCCGGTGATATTGATGGGGGCGCACATTGATGTGAAACGGCGGGAAAAGCGTTGTTCTTCTCAGGCTGATCTCTTTGTATGTAAGCCCTTTAATCTGGAGGACCTTAAAGTGGAAATATCCATATTGATAAATAATAGCCGTTTTCTTCGGAAGACATTTCTTCAGAAAGTTTTTGGAGAAGATTTTTTAACGAAACCTATGGAGCGGGCTCAGCAGGATGCCAATCTGGCATTTTTGAATGAAGTGAAGCTTTACATTATGGAGAATATGGATAAAGAGGATTTGACAGTAGATGATATTGCCTCCAGGATGTGCATGAGCCGGACAACCTTTTATAATAAGTGGAAGTTGTTGACGGGAGAAGCACCCAAATATTTGATTTCGAGAATCAGGATGGAGAAGGCACGGGAACTTTTGGAAAGCGGAAAATTTTCTGTGACTATGGTTGCTGAAATGGTGGGTATGCGAAATATGAAAAACTTCAGAGGCAGGTATAAGGAGTATTTTGGAAAAACACCGAAGGAGTTTATGAAAAAAGTATGATATTTATCTGAAGAAAACTTTCATAGAAAGGCTGTCACATATTAGATAATGGACAGCCTTTGTTTTGAAATGGGAGATAGGAGAACTGAACATCCTAAGCTATCTATAAAGGAAAATCTCTCATCGTTTTCGTTTTGGGGATAACTGGGTATATATGATTAGCTTTACTTGCCGATGCAACATGTAGAACTATTTAATTATGAGAATCTTACGCTTAAAACGGTAGAAAACCTTTTTTCACCTTCTAGGCGGTAGAAAAATCCGCCATTTTTGCCGTTTTAACGTTCGTTCTCGCGAGTCATGGAAAAAACGAGTTCTCCATCCAGAAGTTCACCTCTTTTTCTAAGTGCAAAGGTACAATTTTTATTGCGTATTATCGCCAACTGTTGTCAACTAAATGAAACCAAACAGATGTTTTCTTGTGAAAAATATGTTATAATCCGCCAAATCGCAATATTTTTCATAGATTTGGCGCGTTATATAAAGTTTTTGTCTTATTTTTGCGTAAACAAAACTCATTAGTTATGATAATCGGTAGAAAAGAAGAGCAGAAAATATTGCTTTCAGCGGCAGAATCTGAGTATTCAGAATTAATAGCTGTCTATGGTCGTAGACGCGTAGGTAAGACCTATCTCATACGTGAGACTTTTGGTTATAAGTTTACATTCCAGCATACGGGTTTGGCAAAAGGTAAGACCAAGGACCAGTTGTTTAGTTTTGCTATTTCACTTCGTGATGCTGGTTATGATGACTGTCCGATACCGCAATCTTGGTTAGAGGCGTTCAGTTTGCTTTCACACTATTTGAAGAATTCTACTGATGAAAAGAAGATTGTCTTCCTCGATGAACTTCCTTGGATGGATACCCCACGTTCAAATTTTCTATCTGCTTTTGAGCATTTTTGGAATGGTTGGGCATCTGCTCGAAAGGATATAGTTTTAATTATTTGTGGTTCCGCAACTTCATGGATTATCAATAAGGTTATTAATGACCACGGAGGTCTTCATAATCGTGTAACGCAGCGCATAGCCCTTCAACCTTTTACTTTGAGGGAGTGCGAAATGTTTGTTCAAAACAAGGGTCTCGAAATGAGTCGTTACCAGATTGCAGAGTGTTATATGGTATTGGGTGGTATACCATTCTATTGGAGTCTTCTTGAAAAAGGATTGAGCTTAGCCCAAAATATCGATAAAATGTTCTTTGCCAAGAATGGCAAATTGACCAATGAGTTTAATCAACTTTATGCATCGTTGTTTAAGTCACCTGAACTATATATAGATGTCGTTACAGCTCTTGGCCGGAAGAAGACAGGAATGACCCGCGAAGAAATATTAGAGATAACCGATAAGCAAAGTGGTGGAGCTTTGAGTAAGGTGCTTGATGAGTTGGAATACTGCGGATTTATTCGCAAATACAATGGTTATGGAAAAAAGTCTAAACAAACCATTTACCAACTTATTGATAACTATACACTATTTTACTTTAAGTTCGTCCAGCAAAATGAGAATAATGACGAACATTTTTGGTCCGCATCGACCGATTCTGCCATGCATCGTGCTTGGAGCGGATTGGCTTTTGAACGACTCTGTTTGGCACATGTACAACAAATCAAAGTAGGATTGGGTATTGCTGGAGTATTGAGTAATGTATATTCTTGGCGAAAAGAAGCTGATGAAAATAGTGATGGCGCACAGATTGACTTGTTGATAGATCGCAATGATCAAGTAATTAATGTTTGTGAAATGAAATATTCCTTGTCAGAGTTCTCTATTGATGCGGAGTATGAACGTAATCTACGCAACAAGAAATCTGCCTTCATTGACTCAACTAATACACGAAAGGCAGTTCATCTTACTATGGTAACAACTTACGGCGTTCGTCAGAACTCTCATTCTGGAATTATACAAAGCGAAGTTACACTAGAGGATCTATTTGCATAGTTTGAGTGTATGTAAGTATTACCACTAGGAATCAAGAATCGCACCTCTTCTTAGTATAGAGGAGCGATTCTTTTTTTGCGTATTATCCCAACAGTTGTCAACTAAATGTATTGAGATAGTATATTCTCTCCTCGAAAAGAGAAAAGGTGGTCTAATTACAAGTTGATATTGCTGGTAAAAAGAAAAATTATGGCAAAGCCATTTCTTCTTTTCCCTTCTTTTGACTTTACTTTATTATTCGTATATATGAGTACGACATTAAAGTAAAGTTGTTTTTTTTCTTTTCATGGCAAGTGCATAATGGTTATATATTATAGCTGTTTAGTGCGTAATCTTGTGAATAGGTACGAAATATACGTGAGAATATCGCCGATTATGTCAACTAATTGCAGGATGAATTCACTATTGGTAGTACTAAAATAGTTATATGATATCGTTGACCTTCAATCGTGAATCACGATGGCAACTTGTATTCTTTTCCAACATGTCGTTTAATTTTATCTACATCTATGACTCCTCGTTTTACGGGGTCATCCTATTCTACATGTTCCAATGTTGAATCCATGATCATTGAGGAGTCCATCAAAGTCAACATGATAAGCAATTATATCAAGTAGATTTATGGCTCCTCCAAGTGATGCTAATTTCTAGCACTAATTTGTCGTTATCTTCTCCGTATAGACGAATAGCTTGAGGGGTATTATTTAATCTAATGTCTTGTTGTAGGGGGCACTGTTTTAGTGCATCCCCCATTTGAATGTATGACTAAAGTAAATCTGATTTTTGGAAGAGAGAATTATGGCAATGAAATCTTACTTTGTGTAAAGTTAGTCGTGTAGTTAGAACCACTCCCCTGAATCAAGGTACAGGTTTTATAGTTCTTGGCTACAGATTGTTTCTGTAGATACATTTAATCGATTACTCGGTGTTTTACCGAGTCTTTAGATTCTGCATGATGATAGAGGCAACCGTATTCGGGTTCTAACTTCTGCAGAAGGTGGTTAGCTCTGTACCTCCAGGGGTGACCGTTTCAGTTACCCCTTTGCATAACCAAGTTCACTTTTTTCATCGATAAACATCTCATTATGCTTGTGAAAAGAAAATCTAATGATTCATGGTATGGAGCCCTGTTTTAGGGCGTCGTGTTTCATACATCATCTATTTCTACATGTCTTTGTAATGCAGCTTAACTATTGTAATACACCGAGGGGTGTCGCGTTTTGCTACATCCATATTTATAGATATTTTCACATTTTTGCACATCTATTGTGTTGCACCTAAGGGTACTGCGTTTCACCGCATCCTCATTATCAACATGTCTTTCCACTGCCTTATGAGTTTGCTTATACCCCAATGTAATTTCTACTTGTGATAGGGTGTTACATTTTAGAACATCCCTCTCTTCGTTAATAAAGGTGACAGGTTGGCTTCCTCGTTGAAGGGTGTCCCTAATGAACATACCACCTTTATTGTCAGCAATCATCTCATTTTGCTGGTAAAAAGAAAAATTATGGCGTAGCCATTTCTTCTTTTCCCTTCTTTTAACTTTACTTTATTATTCGTATATATGAGTACGACATTAAAGTAAAGCTGTTATTTCTTTTGGTGGCAATCATTATGGAAAATGTGAAATTCTACCCATATTTAGGGGCGGATTATGTGAAATACATGCTTAAAAGGTCTAAAAATGGCTTTTTGAGCATATTTTTTGACAGAAACATTCCGTTATAAGAAAAAAATGAGTAGATTTGCGTTATAAATATCAGTGTAATAAAGATAAAGCTGATTATATGCATATAAATATCATTCTAATGATAGATAGAATATGAAAGATTTATTTGAATACTCCACTCCAGAACTGGTACGTATGTTGGGTACTCGTTCTAAAG
>ERZ507073.1661-NODE-1661-length-13075-cov-3.814363_pt1 | contig 13075 bp, 13 predicted proteins | sample MGYA00512290_ERZ507073 | MGnify/ENA metagenome assembly ERZ507073 | reverse complement strand
TGTTGGGATTATAGCTATAGGGGGCATATCAATTGGACAATGATATGCCCCCCTGCCGATGTTTGTTAACTGATGCATTTTGTTTATATATTCCCTTATTTTGTACATGGACTCTTTTATATGAAAGGTGTATAGTGAATGAAAACTATATGATAAAGATTATGGAGGCATAAGATCATGGCTGACTTGATAAATTTTGTTACGCTGTTGAATGGAAAATTTGATAATAAGGATCAATTTGAGAAAATAAGTAAGACAAATCCACAGTATCCATATGCAAAGCACATCAATACAATATGTAATTCAAAAATCGCAAATCTCCCAAATGGTTTCGAAGGCGTATTTATGATTGAAGAGAGTTATTATTCTGTACAGGGGACTACCCGCTCTTCTTCACATTTGTTTCTTTTTATGGAAGAAAACAATTCAATAAAACTTATTTCTTATGAGATACCGGAAGGATATGATAAAAAGAATTTTACTTACAAAATCTTCAAAGGTGCCGACTATGATCAGCTAAAGTGTTCTGCAAAATTTACTCCTGCATTTTTCAGAAAATCAGGTGATACATGGGAAGGCGGAAGTGTAAGTATGTTTTCTCCCGTATTGAAATTTTCTCTGCATGAAAAGTTCACTGAAAATCAATTGGAAGTATCAGAGTCCATGGAAGTAAATGGAAAAAGAACTTTTGGTTATGATGAGCCGATTATTTACAAACGAATAAAATAGAACATTGACAGGGGATGCTCTGATAAAATAGATTGATTTGTTAAGAAGAGCAGAATTCCTAAAGAAAGAGGAATACGTATGAACATTGTTTTTTCATCTGATAAGAAAGAATATAATACTATTAAAAAAGGTACTGAAATACTGCTGGCTGAAAATGACGGTTTCAACCAAAACATAGAATTGTTTGTTAAATTTCAGGACAGACCAGAAATATTGATCAATAAAAGAAAAAACCAGATTCATATCATCTGTCGGGAAATATCTCATTATTACCGCGCACTTAATTATGCCATACATCATATGGAAGAGGATGAATTTCAATATCAAGAGCATGTCTGCTTTGAAAGAAACGGTCTTATGCTGGATTGTTCCAGAAATGCTGTATTTACAGTTGAAAAGGTGAAATTCCTGATCAGGATACTGGCAAAACTTGGAATGAATGTACTCATGCTTTATACAGAAGATACCTATGAAGTAGAAGGGCAGCCTTATTTTGGAGCTTATCGCGGAAAATACACCAAGGACGAAATAAAAGAGCTGAATGCTTACGCTTCCATGTTTGGGGTAGAGCTTGTTCCGTGTATTCAGACCCTGGCTCATCTGCACAATGTGCTGAAGTGGCCGGGAATGGATAAGATTCGTGATTCTGCGGACATTCTCCAGCCTGAAAAAGAGGAAACTTATCAGTTTATTGAAAAGCTGCTCAGCTCAGTAAAAGAGAATTTTCTACCAACAGGGTACATCTTGGAATGGATGAGGCTGTCATGCTGGGACTTGGAAATTATTTAAAAGAAAATGGATATAAAAAAGGGTCACTGATAATCAGGGAACATTGTAACAGGGTCGTAGATATTTGCAGAAAATTAGAATTAAAGCCTATGATATGGAGTGACATGTACATTACAGCAAATTCTACAGGCGGATACTATGATCTGCCCGAAAACACGGACTGCTCCAAATGGGAAAAACCGAAAAAAGATCTAGGATTAGTATATTGGGACTATTATCATGATGATACCAGAACCTATGAAAAAATGCTGGATATCCATGCGCAACTTTCGGATAATGTTATTTTTGCAGGAGGATCTTGGATTTGGAATGGAATTTCCCCCAATTATTCTAAGACCTATGCGTGTACCAAAGCAGCTCTTTCTACTTGTAAAAAATACAATATAAAAGAGGTTCTCTGTACAGCATGGATGGATAATGGTGCAGAAACCCCGGTGGATGCTTTGCTTCCGGGACTTGTACTTTTTGCACACCTTGATTTTCACAGAGACTATGACGAAACAATCCTTAAGCAGGAGTTCAGGAACTGCACAGGCGGAGAATTTGATGATTTTATGGCACTTGACAATTTTGATTCCTTATTTTTAAATACGAAAGAGAATAAAGAGGCTCAAAATCCTTCAAAATATCTGTTATACCAGGATCCAATGTTAGGCATTTTTGATTATCATGTGAAAGAATCAGGTGTCAATACAAAATCTTACTACCAAAACATACAGAAATGTATGAAGGAATGTGCAAAAAAAACAGGAAAATATCAGCTTTTATTTTCATTTTATGAAAAACTGGCGGCGGTATTAGCTGATAAAGCCGATTTGGGCATGTGTATAAAATCAGCATATGACAGATCGGACAGAGCAGCGTTGAAAGATATCAGTCAGAATGTTATTCCTGGGATCATCTGCAATCTGACAGATATGAAATCATCAAGAGAAAAAATCTGGATGAACGATGCAAAGCCATTTGGTTATGAGATTCTGGATATAAAAATTGGTGGCGTGATTACAAGACTTAAAAGTACAGGATACCGGATTGACAATTATCTGAATGGAAATGTGCCTCGTCTGGAAGAGCTGGAAGAGGAAAGACTTCCCTATTTTACCAAAGGAATGGACAAGCGGGAGAACTTATGGAATCGCATCATCAGTGGATGTGATTTGAATGACACGATCTGATAAAGGTAAATGAAAGGAATCAGGCTACGTATGAAAATTTTAGTGATTTTAATAATTTTTGTATTTGCATTGTCTCTCTTTCGAATGATTCTGGAATGGAGTAAAAATAATAATAAATGTTCTCACCAGCGTTATAAACGATCAGAAAATAACGGTTTATACAGGAAATCAAAACTATTCTCACAGAATGGTTTTGGTTTCTTTTTTTGCTGTTACAAATCAGTTACAACTGCAATATAGAATTTAATGTATAATTAACCTGTGAAAAGATATTTATAAAAACATGTGAGGTAATAATTATGAAGGCAAGAATTCTTGTGATAGAAGACGAAATGTCAATCAATGACCTGCTATGTATGAATCTGGAGATTGCAGGGTATGAAACAGTAGGATATCTGGATGGAAATGAGGCATATGAAGCAATTATTCAAGATCATGCGTTTCAGTGTGCACTTGTAGATATCATGCTTCCCGGAAGAGACGGCTATAGCCTGTTACCGAAACTGAAGCAGTATGAAATCCCCGTAATATTTCTTACCGCAAAGGGAGATATCGCGAGCAAGATAAAGGGATTAAAAGACGGTGCAGAAGATTATATTGTAAAACCATTTGAAATGCTGGAAGTGATGGTCCGTCTTGAAAAAGTACTGGAACGTAATGGCACTGTACAAGAACAGATTCAAATTGGTGATGTCATCATTGATACTGCTAGTCGTACTGTTACAAAAATGGGCATGGAAATCTATTTAAAGCCAATGGAATATAACTGCCTCATGGTGTTCGCCAAAAATCCGAATAAAGCACTGACCAGGAATCAGATTCTGCAGGAACTGTGGAATGAAGAGTTCTGCGGAGAAACAAGAACTGTGGATGCACATGTGGGTCGTATCAGGAAAAAGCTTGGCTGGCAGGATAAGATTAAAACAATTCCCAGAATCGGTTACAGACTTGAGGTGGATTTATGAAACTCTTAATAAAGATCTTTTCTCAGACTACATGTATCATTCTGTTGGTATCGTCAGGGATCTTTCTCTATACCACTTATTGTTGGAAAAATCAGAGTATACAGAATATCAACAGTTATGAAAGCAGTATATTCAGAACAAATATCTTACAGTTTGAAAATAAAACAAGCCTTTCTGACAATCAGAAACAGAATGCCGACAACGAAATGCGCCCCCAAATAGTTACTTATGCTTTTCGGCAGGTTTTTCATGACAGCGCGGTTTTATATCTTGATGGAAAAATGATCTATAATGGAACTGTTTATGAATTCGATGTAAAAAAGTTAAGAGAATTATGTGAAAGTAAGGCAAACATGGTGGATCATGGCAGCAACAGTGACGGTCATGGCCCTATGATCAGTCAGATAAATGGAAGGACACTTTTGTTATTTTACTATGGCAATGTAAATATGGGATATCAGATTATTACTTATAAAGATATAACAGATGTAATAGAAAAAAGTCATCTGCTGTTTTTTCAGACGGGTGGATTTACTTTATCTTTGATCGTGGTGATGGGAATTATCCTTTATTTGAGCCTTCGAAAAATCACAGCACCGCTTACAAGCCTAAGAGAAGCTACGCTTCTTGTTTCTGAAGGTATTTATGATTTTAAAGTACCGTCAGAGGGAAATACAGAACTTGCGCAGGTAGGTGCAACCTTTAATTTTATGACAGGTAAAATAAAAGAACAAATTGAAAGTCTTTCTAACATAAACCGGACACAAAAACAGCTTATTGGAAGTCTGGCTCATGAGCTGAAGACCCCAATGACTGCAATCATAGGCTATGCAGATACATTGCTTACTGTGCGCCTAACCCCGGAAAGGCAGGAGAAGGCTCTGATTTATATTGAAAATGAATGTCGCAGGCTTTCAAGACTTTCTATGAAAATGCTGGAATTAACCGGACTCTACGAAGCTTCGGAAGACTCATTCAATCCAGCTGAAATACAGGTGGATAACTTTCTGAAAGAAGTAAAAGAACTCATTGATTGCAGGCTTCAAGAAAAAAACATCTCTCTTGATGTATTTTGTGAACCAAAAGAATTGGTAAAGAAGTTTGATCAGGACTTAATGATAAGTGTAGTGACAAATCTAATTGATAATGCAGTCAAAGCTTCCAGGAAAGAATCTAAAATTGTGCTTGAGGCAACCCCAGACCATCTGATGGTTCAGGATTTTGGAAAGGGAATACCGAAAGAGGATCTGGAAATGGTGACGGAACCATTTTATATGGTAGATAAATCTCGTTCCAGGGCAAAAGGAAGTGTAGGACTTGGTCTTTCTTTATGTCAGAAAATTATAGAACTGCACGATTTCCAACTGAAGATTGAAAGCAATCCGGGAAAAGGAACTACCGTCTCTGTTTTCTGGTAATCACACTAACGTTTACATATCAGTTACAAATCGCGAAAGATTTGGTGTAATGCTCGATGATATACTTATAACAACCTTAGAAAGGAGATATTACCAGAAATGAGAAAAAACATAAGAAAGTTTGCAGGAATAGTGCTTTGTATTGGAATGTTTACAGGATGCGCACAGACCCCGGATTCTTCTTTGGTAAAGCCAAAGGGGAGCAAGGCTGTAGATGCTTATACGGAAGCGGATGATGTTAGCGGTTCTAAAGGAGAAGCATCTGAAAGTAAGAACGATGACGGTTCAGAGTCAAAGACAACCATCAGGAATCTCATTGATGCTCCTCAAAATTATAAAAGCCATGTGGAAGATGACAGTGCCAAGCTCGTGGTAAATACAGATGCAAGCGTAGAAATTCCGGAAGTGGAAAAGATATCTGCTATTTCTGTCACCGCGGCAGAAGTTACCCAGGAGCTTCTCGACCGTATTACAAACGCATTCTTCTCAGAGGCAAAACTTTATACCATGGATAGTTATTACGTGAAGACAAAGGATGAAATTAAAAAAACTCTGGATGAACTAAAAGAAGACGTTGCTAACGGAAACCTGGATCCGTATAACTATGGAACAGACGATGATGGGAATTATGTCTATGATATCTATGAAGATATTGAGACATGGGAACAGGAATACGAAACTGCTCCGGAAAAGAAAACCCTGACAGAGGCAAAACCTGTTGCCGGAAATTTTTTCGATTGTATTGCACAAATGCCAGACGATTCACAATTCTATTATAAAATATCTTCCGATGGCTCCGATACCTTGTCAGTCAAGATCAAGAAAGCAGCAAACAAGGGCGGGGAAAAAATACCGGAGGATGCAATGTGGTGTGATTACGGATATTCTGAAGAGGAAGAAAAACCCACAGAAGAATCTATCGGGCTGTCCCTGGATGAAGCAAAAAAACTTGCAAAGGAAAAAGTTGAAAAAATGGGCATCACAGATTTACAGTTTTCTAACTGGAATTACGCGGTGTGCAAAAGTTTTGAAGGCGATAATAGTTCAGGTAATTTTGGAAATGGATATAGAATTGATTATGCACGTACCATAAATGGTGTGCCGATCACTCAGACAATTGCAGATGGTGGGGCATTGGAAGATATGGACAGCACAATGGAAACATGGTCTTATGAAAGTCTCTGTTTCTATGTCGATAAAGATGGCATAGAAAGCATGACTTATTCAAATCCCTACACAATTGGTAAAATAAAGACAGAGAATTTAAATCTTCTTTCATTCAGCGAGGTTATGAAAATTTATGAAAAAATGATGGTGGTAACAAACGCTGATAATATGCAATATGAAAATTCCAGGATCTATAATATTGATCGGATCGTTCTTGGTTATGCCAGAATATATGAGCCGTCTACTGACGCACACACAGGTATTTTGATCCCCGTCTGGGATTTTTTCGGCAGCATGACTTCAGAAAGTGAATATAACGGAGAAACAGAATCAAATACCAGTAAAGATCCGAATGAAAGTTTCCTTACCATTAATGCCGTGGATGGCAGTATCATAGACCGGAATCTGGGTTACTGACATGAGACAGGTATTTGGAATTGTAAGGTACAATTTCTTCGGATTTTTACGCAATCCCAAAGTTATTTTTGTATTTCTGTTAGAATTTGTACTTAGTTTCCTGCTTACAGGCAGAATCATGGTTGTAATGGAGACCTACGATACACCGGTACAGGCCATTGAACCATTTATCTGGACATTTGGGGATGGGATAGCAGTACTGTCCAGTTCGCTGCTCTTGCTTCTTATGTTTTCTGACCTGCCGAAGATGACACCTATTACTCCATACCAGCTGACCCGGACAACCAAGAGGAAATGGCTTTTAGGTCAATTCATTTATGTTATTCTTGTAACTGTTTTATATACGGTTTTGATGCTGCTGTTTACGGCCGTGCTGTGTATGAAAAAGAGTTATCCAGGTAACCTGTGGAGCGAAACTGCGGCCATGCTTGGTTATTCAGAATTAGGAAAAAACCTGCAGGTCCCTTCTACAGTAAGGGTTATGGAAAGTATCTCACCCTATGGCTGTATGCTGCAGGTTTTCTTCCTTCTGTTTTGTTATTCGCTGACCTTAAGCTTTGTAATCCTTGTAGGGAATCTCTATAAAGGGAAGACTAAGGGGATGATTTTTGGCCTTCTTTACAGTGTCTTTGTTTTTTTATTGGACCCGAAAGTACTGGCTGCAATTTTACATAAAGAAAAATACGAAATGTATCAGGTAAATGTATTAATCTGCTGGATCAGTCCTCTGAACCAGGCAGTATACGGAAAACATAACTTAGGTTATGACCCATTGCTTCCGAAAATCTCGCATTCCTATATGTTTTTTCTGGGTATTTTAGTTCTTCTTGCAGTTTTTGCAATTAACCGGATGAAAAAATATACCTTTGAATTTCTTGGAGAAAAGACATGATCGGAAGGGGGAAAACCTATGTGGGGTGAAACAAAACGTATGTTTTTTAATAAGAATTTTCTGGCAGCATGGCTGATAGCCTGCATTTCCATAGCCATTGGACAGACTTATCCCAGCTTAAAAAAAGCACTGACATGTGGTACTTTTATCAGTATACTGGAAGGTTCTCTAAAAAGTCAGGCAGTATCTTTTGCCATTCCGGTAGCAGCCGTATTGCCATGGAGTGATTCCATTCTGCAAGAATATAAAAGTGGATTTTTAAAGGAGATACTTCCCAGAACGACTCGCAGACAGTATATCGAAGGTAAAGTCTTTTCCATTATGGTATCTGGTTTTATGGTCTGGACGTTATCTATACTAACGGCACTTTTTATCAATTTTATTTTGTTCTATCCGCTGGAGATAAAGGGTGCTATTCAGAGAGAAGCACTTCTGGACTTACTCATGAAGGCATTTCGGACAGGACTTATCGGAAGTATCATAAGCATTTTCGGTGGAAGCTGCGGGATTTTATGGGATTCTGCTTACATGGCATATGGAATCCCTTTTGTAAGCTTTTATTTCGGAATTATCCTTCATGACCGCTATTTTAAGAATCAGATATGGTTTTATCCAGTAGAATGGATACTGGCTGATGAAAATTGGGGACCGGACAAAATAGGACTTTGGCTATTTCTACTGTTGTTTTTATTAGTAATGCTGGGAATTCTGGGAGGTGTTTTATATGGAAGATTGGAAGAAATCTGAAGGGACATTTAATCTGGCCTGTGATCCGCAAAGAGCAAGTGGAATGATGCAGAACACCTGCGTAAAAATAGAACACGTGACCAAACGTTTCGGTGAAGACATCGTGTTACAGGAAGTAAATCTTTCCTTGAAAACAGGGAACGTCTATGGGATTGTTGGAAATAACGGTTCAGGAAAGACCGTCCTTATGAAATGCATCTGTGGGTTTCTTCCTGTAACTACGGGCACTATTTTTGTATTTGGAAAAAAAATAGGCCATGATGTGGATTTTCCTGAAAGTCTTGGAGTTATTATCGAGACTCCCGGTTTTCTTACACAATATACGGGCTTTAAAAATCTGGAGATCCTGGCAGACATGAATGGCCGGATTTCGAAGGCCGATATCCGCATAGTCTTAAAAAGGGTAGGATTGGATCCGGACATGAAGAAACCCGTCGGAAAATATTCCCTTGGAATGCGTCAACGCCTTGGTATTGCACAGGCCATTATGGAAGATCCTCTGTTTTTGATTCTGGATGAGCCGTTTAATGGACTGGATAAACATGGCGTGGAAGAAATAAGAGAACTGCTGCTGGATTTAAAAGCAGCAGGAAAAACCATTTTGCTGGCAAGCCATAATGAAGAGGACATCAGAATCTTATGTGACCACGTATATGAAATGGATGGAGGAATCTTAAGAGAAAGGACTGCCTGATAATGAGAAATTTATTTGTAAAAACGGCATTAGTATTGTGTACGACAATAATATTTCTTCCAGCTACCGTTTTTGCCACAGAGCCTCAAAACACGGAAGTTACATCTGCTGAAGAAGGATTTACGGACTCAGATCCGTCCGTATCTTATGAGAATGACAACTCGTTAACCCTTGATAAAAAAGAGGATGATTCTACAAGTACCGAACCTCCGGCAGAGGATGAAAAGACTCCTGATAAAGCTGATACCGATAAAGAAAATCCGGATCCGGATATTTTTACATCAGGAGATGACTTTGGTGATGGTTCTAAATCGAATCCTTTTCATGTTGTAATAGACAGTGATAATCCGGAAGACGGTGACGCCCCGCAGATAACAGATCCGGTTATAGACAACGGAGGGTATTCGGGCGGTGGGGGAGGAGGTAATTCAACATCAGACTCATCAAGTGAAAAAATATTACATAAACCGCAGGTATTATTAGAAGACAGCAATCTTTCGGGTGGACGATTGGAGGCTGGTTCTACAACAGAAATGTCGCTGACATTTCGAAATAAAAGCTGCAGTCAAAATGTATTTGGTTTAAAAATTTCCCTTTCTACAGAGAACAAAGGAATTGAATTTGAGAAAAACTCTTTTTATGTACAAGTCCTGGCTCCTGGTGAAGCAATTACTTTGGAACAGATGATTACTATAACAGAAAACTGTGATCCTGGCCAGGCTGTCATTACTTTTTCTCTGGATTATGAAGATTCGAAAGCAACGGCAACTACCGGTACAGAATTACTGTCTTTTCAGATCATCCAACCGGTTCGTGTTAAGCTGGAAGCTTCAGATATTCCATCTGTTTTATACACTATGGATACAGTAGAGATCCCGGTAAAAGCAATGAATCTTGGAAGAGACAAAATATACAATGCAAGTGTCAGCTTAAAGGCTGATGAATTAAGCTCAAACGATACTGCATTCTTAGGGACCATAGAGGCCGGAGATTTATCCCAAGGAAGTCTTCGCATATATGTAAAAGGAAAAACAGGAAAATGTGCAGGACAATTAATTCTTACGTATGAGGATGCAGATGGCAAATCATATGAGGAAGAAATAAAATTTGATTCTGAAATCAAAGAAACCCAGATAAAGTCTTTAAAGGTTGAAGATGACCAGGAGAAAACCAATAACTGGTGGTATTCCATAGCTGCAGTTGTTGCAGTACTGCTTATTTCCATAATCCTGATTCTGGTCAGAAAGCTTCATAAGAAAAATATCCTTCTCGAAGAAGTGAGAAAGGCGGCTTCTCATTGAAAAGAAAAAAAATAGACAGCTTTACCTTATTTGTCATACTTCTGCTGGCATTGATACTTACATTATTAGGAATGCTGCTGGCAGGCATGAAAGAAGAAAAACGGCAATTTACTGTGTTGCTCCCACTTGGAGATCTGGCTTATGATGAAGATTTTTTGCAGAAAGCGAAGAAGATAAAAGGTATAAAAGAAATCTGGCCAGTCATAGAAGTCCCGGTTGTCATCAAAATTGAAGATTATACGGAAACAACGACTTTTTCAGGAATTGATATGAATGCGTTTGGAAAAAATCCAACTCAGAATGAACTGGGGAAGATGCCGTTGGTATTGCTGGGAAATGGTTCCCTACGGGATATGAAAGACTATAATAATCATGCCATTTCAAAAAAACAACAGGAAAAATTTTTAGAGATGGGTGAAAACCTGAATATTTTTTATTCCCTGGATGAAAAAGAGAAGGATACTCCCAAAGCCACGGATGATCTTACCACTTTATCCGGCAATTCCGCAAGAGAACCGCAAACCTCATATATGCCCTGTAAAGCCGCTGTAGTAACAGAAGGCAACGAAATCTACATACCCATTTCCCAGGCACAGGATCTCTGCAGAGAAATAGGAGAGCCTTCTGAAATCAGTAAAGTATATCTAAAAATAAATGGAAAAAATAACCTGGAGAACGCAAAGAAAATACTTTCAGGAATTTAACATAATATATAGCAAGAAGTCTCTTTCCTTTACAGATGTGCAATGAATTGTAAAAGCACTGCACGAACGCTGTAAAAGCAAAAAAGAACACTTGGTTGGTGATGCAGTTCATGGTATAATAGTATCAGTTGATAACATAAATGATAAAAAAGCTAATTTTGTTAAAAAAGGATCACAATGTACATTTGAATATCAGATTTACTGCTTTTTGATCATGTGGTTGTAATGTTCCGTGCATAGCCCAGAATGGAACTAAGTAAATTTATCAATGTCTGTTCCTTTTTCAAAATCTGAGATTTAATTGGCAGAAGTATATCACATGATAATGCTTATGGTATGGAAAAAAGCTTTTGTTGTAGCCTATGGTTCTGCATGGAAAGTTATTGGATAAAAGATACTGATTAATACTTGGTAAAATGAGGGAGCTCACAAATGAAAAAAATTACAATTGCCTTAATTATGGTTATATCATTAATAGCACCAATTCAGACAATGGCGGAGAGTGTTACTCAGAACGGTACAATAATAGAGCCTTTGGAACAGAATATTGAACAGATCATCGATGAAATCACTTCTGAACCGCGTCCAATAAATTCTGATGCAATACAGAATATAAAAGAATATATTAGTGAATATTTTGGCAATCAGGGATATGACAATATAGAATACCAGAAATTCGAATATAACGATGAAAACAATGAGAATGCAATAAGGCATTCCTCGCAGGCGGATGTGTTTCTGGCATCAACAGCCGAGAATGCAATTGTTGACGGCATTGGTGAAAATATCATTGTGACAAAAAACTCATCCATTGATACTACAAAAAATCTGATCATAAGTGCCCATTATGACAGTGCAGAAGATTCGGTGGGCGCCAATGATAACGGTTCCGGAGTGGCAGCAGTGCTTGAACTGGCAAGGATTTTAAAAGATACAGAGATACCGTATAATATAAAATTCATCCTGTTCTCGGGCGAAGAGAAATATATGCTGGGTTCAAGATGGTATGTTGGTAAGCTGACGGAGGACGAGCGGAAACAGATCATCGGAGTAATAAATATTGATACTATTGCAGAAAAAAGTGATCTGGGTTATATGGCGATGATCGAAGGAAACAAAAGACCAGACAATGCGGAATATGATGATGAGGGATTGAAAAAACTGGCAGAATTAAATAAAAACAGTATGTCAGAACTATTTACACCCAGTGACAGATTTTTCCTGACAATGGCAATCAACAGTGACCATTATCCGTTTGCATTAGTGAATATCCCGGCAGTATCTATTGTCCAGGACTGGCAAGATGGTTTGAACGTGAATGATAGTTCTGATGTAAAAGAAAATATGGATATACAGAGAATTGTGGAAGTGATTGATCAGGTTATGGAAGTACTTCCAACGATCAATTAAATTTATATCAAAAATCTCCCACTAATGGTAGTGTCAGATAAAAAACATTGTAGAAGTCAGTAATATTAATGTTTTTCATGGTGCTAGCACGGTGTGAAGTCGAAACAATCAAATACTGACAGAGACTAGGAGGTGGAATAATGAAAAAATGGATCGTGATGCTGGCGGTACTTGTTATGTTCTGTCTGGCGGGATGCGGGGAAAAGCCGATGACAGCAGTGTATTTTCATACAGATGATAACAGCTGGTATTTTGCGGATCTGGACACGGACACGATTTTCTCCGGAACGATACCGGATAAGCTTACGGATGAGAATGGAAAGAAGCTGACAGAGGAAGATATGACAGACGGAGATGTTTACCTAATCTATGGAGATGGTATCATGCTGGAAAGCTTCCCGGGACAGTATCCGGGAATCACAAAGATGGTACGGAAAGAACAAGGCAATCAGGAAAAGGCCGATCATTACCGGAAAGAGCTGCTTTCCATGATGCGTCCGGTGACTGGAGAGTGATAAAATAAAGCTTTTTTATAAAAATATTAAAAGAAAATATATATCCATTTCTTCTATATTTTGATAAACTATATATTAAGGCCACTGAGAAGAATAAATTTTAACAAATGTAGCAAGAATTCTCCCACCTCTTCAGGTGGTGAGATGAATTG
>ERZ507073.1659-NODE-1659-length-13095-cov-4.658129_pt1 | contig 13095 bp, 15 predicted proteins | sample MGYA00512290_ERZ507073 | MGnify/ENA metagenome assembly ERZ507073 | reverse complement strand
GCTTATATTTGTCGTCCGTTCGTCACCAACTAATATTCAATTAAACAACAATATTCACTTTATTCGTAAATATCAATATTCCCCATATTAACCTTAGCCGTAATCATCTTTTCAGCATCTGTGTTATATGAGCAGTTTCTTTTATAGTTTGTGCCATATAGATTTACGTTGCCCATATCAGTTTCAAGATTATAGCCGTATGCATCAGAGCGTGGGAGTTTAACAGAAGCGTTACCCATATCAACACCAAGATGCATAGTGTCAAAGGAACATCTGTTGATGTCTATATTTCCCATATTAGTATCAATATTATACTGACTAAAGCTGCAGTCTGATAATGTAAGATTTCCCATATCAACATGAGATGTAATATCAGAACCATTGATACCGGTTAACTCAGAGTTGCCCAAATTGATATCACAGTTTACAGTTGTAAGAGTAACATCTGATGGAATAGTGATAGTCAGTTCAGATTTAACATTTTTTAAATGAATATTTTTAATAATTTTGTTGCCTGAATCAGGCTGTGTTATCTTTAAGGTACTGCTGTTTACTGAATATTCGGGACAATATGAGGCATTTCCTTTATATTCGATACTAAAAGAGGTTCCATTTATCACATTTACATTTCCTAAAGAGGTATCAATATCAAGATTATCAAAGGCTTCAAGATTCTCTGTATAAGTTATATATTTTTTACTTTTAAAAAAAGAGTAAAAATCGAATTATCCGCATAAACACAGGGATTTTAAGCAATATGAAACAAAAAATAAAAGAATTTTACCACTAATTTACTACGAATGAAAGAACCTTGATACGACAGAGAAAACAGCATAAATAAAGGCAAAATTGGCATTTCATACAGAATATGAGATGTCTTTTTTGTTGCTGTAATACAGTATAACTATTCTTTTTCTGCTTGATTATTAATCATTTTTTAGGACATGAATTGTCAAGAGCTTGTTGCGTAGCAATGTTTACACTCTTGATAATTTATGGAATAAAAAATATTCTGACAGATACTAGAAAAGTGATGACTACTCAATTTTCTAATGATATAATATGATAAATAATAATAGATAAACTTGAAGTGATTAAGGAAGTGTATGCCATGAAAAAATTTTTGAAAATAATGTTAATCATAATTGGAGCGATTTCTTTGATTTTTGTAGCTCTGATAGGGATTGGGTTATTTGTTGATGTTGAATATGATGACCATATTGAAAATGGTCGTTATACTTATGTTCCGGAAGAAGAAAATAAAGATAATGAATACGTGGAATTTACGATAAATGATTATGATAAAAATAATGCCAAGCTTGTATATTATGACACGATTGAAGAAGCTATTCAACTTTCCACTTTGAATGCTGAAAATGAGGAACTTTCGGTTCCTGCTGATTTTCTTAATCATGTTGATGAAACCTTGCATATATGGCAAGGCAAAAAATATGATACGATTTTCTATCGGGCTGGAAATGATAACGATGATATTCAAGGCTTAGTAATGGCTCGTTGTAAAAAGCAGATACAGAATGGGCATACACAATACGCATTTATAAATGCTACACCGGTTACAACGAAACGAGATAGAATTTTGTTAGATGATATTACAGAGCTTATTCACTCTTCTTTGAAATTAAGTGATTTCCAACAAGACTTAAACCCCGATTATCCAAGCAAGCGTTTTGTTTACGGCTATGCACATGATAAAGAAATCTATTCATTGGAAGTAGAAGGACAAAAACCGGACGGTGTAATTGAAATCAATGTATATGACAGAGTCATGTATCTATGGTATTACAATGACTTACAAAGTAACAAAAGAGGTGACTGTTTAAGCTATTCGGTAGATGTACCTAAATAAAATGACATTTTTACATAATACTATATTATTAGTTAGGCAGACGGAGTGATCCAGACACGGTGGCAGGAAAATCTTTCAGATTTTTCTGCCATGTCTTGCAAGTGGCTGGTTTACTTCGTCTGTGAGCGAGCCTGTGGCGAGCGAAGATTAAGCCCCCGTTATCTAACAAGGGGGGCACAAAAAACAAAAGACACTATACACTAACAGGCGGAAAACGCTGTATTTACAAGGCAAAACCGCATTTTATAAGATGTGATATAAAAAGTATCTATTTCACAAAAGAAAAACAATAAATTTAAACATTATAATATTTTAATTTTTGTGGTAATGATATGCAAACTTTTTAGGAGGGAAGATATGGATTGTAAAATGACTGATATTATTGCTATTATTTCAAGTATCATTGCTATTGGTTATTCAATTTATTCCATAATTACTAAAAGTTATATTCGTCAATACAACCTTGAAAAATTTGAACATTTTTCTTTAAATCAGAAGAAAGTTTGTATTGTTTTCAATTTTATTATGACACTTATAATTGGGATAAGTGGGGTGTATATATTGCTATTATACTTATTCTAATGGGATTGAAAGCATTTATGTAGCAAATAGCAAAATTTTATAAGTGAAACGAGGTACTCTATGGAAAAAAAGGAACTTATCAAACTATATTTACAAAATGTAGATAAAATGTTTGGATATGCCAACATGAACGCATATATTGATGAGCGATTAAAGAAGTATACGAAATACTGTCAAAGTAAAAAGCCAGAAGAACAGATTATTATATGGCTGAAATTATTGCATGAAAATTTCGGAAAAAAGATTGTTTATTTAGGAAGTTACTTAGCATTACAAGAAAAGGATATGAGCTATTTAAATAATGCGTTCAATTCGGCAGTAACATGGGGACAACTCACAATAACAAACAGCGGTTGCGACCATTCCATTCACGCTTGGAATATTTTACCACATATATTCTGTGCAAACCGCTTTCGTGACATTGAAAAAATATTTCCAAAAGAAAACGGACTTAGTAAGAATGGGTTAAAGTCTGCATGCAGTATCACAAATTTAGTGATGTATCTGTATTATCAAGAACCTATGTGGAAACAATATGTGATTGATGAAAGTAAAGAATTTCTTCAAAATAAACATACAGCAGAAGAAAAAGCTGTGATAAACGGTTTCCTTGCACTAATAGAAAAAAATTGGGAAAAATTCTCATTGGAATTGGCTAATCTCTGTAAAGCACATAGAAAATCAAAAGATTATGGAGAAAATCCATTTACAAGAAAAATTTCCTTTTTTGCATTTGGATTGTATAACTTTGCAAGATACTTGTATAGAGAAGAAGTTAAAAATATTACACTTCCTCAAAATGAATTTTTATTTGAGGATTTTAGAATTTATCAAGAAAGCACTAGTTGTCAAATAGGACAACCGTTTTGCATTTTTGAAGAACCGTTATTATTGTTGAATGATTTTGAAAAAATTGATTTACCGATTATGTATTTAACAGCAGGTAAAAAAAGAGTTTTGGATATTGAAAATTATAGGCAAGAAGTGGTAAAGAAAATACAAGCACTTCATAGCAATCAGAGCAGTTAGTCTTAGGATTGACTGCTTTTTCTATACGGATTTTTAATGATAGGCAATTATCAGTAAATGGTAGTTGCCTTTTTTGATTGGAGGAATTAAAGAATGAATGATAAAAACTTTATTGAAGAATTAAGACAAAAGCGTGAGGAATACGGAGTAACACAAACAAGGCTTGCTGTTGCTTGTGGTATCAGCCGTGAATATTACAACCGCATTGAAAAAGGGAAACAGCCATTGAATGACGAATTAAAAGGAGTCATAGAAAAACAGATTGAGCGTTTCAATCCACAAGAACCACTATTCCTGTTGATTGATTACTTCCGTGTTCGCTTTCCTACTACGGACGCATTGGCGATTATCCGTGATGTATTACAACTAAAACCCGATTATATGCTTTATGAAGATTATGGAAAATACGGATATGAAAGCAAATATGTTTTAGGCGACATCAATGTCATGTGTTCCATGCAAGAGCATTTAGGTGTTTTATTGGAACTGAAAGGCAGAGGCTGTCGTCAAATGGAAAGTTATCTATTGGCACAGGAACGCTCATGGTATGACTTCATGCTTGATTGTTTAACGGCAGGTGGTAAGATGAAACGGCTTGACTTGGCAATCAATGATAAAGCAGGAATATTGGATATTCCAAAGTTAAAGGAAAAATACAAGGCTGGCGAATGTATCTCCTACTTTCGTATGCAGAAAGATTACAGCGGTACGGAAAAATGTGGTAGCGATTTACCAAAGAATACAGGAGAAACCTTATATCTCGGTTCAACAAGCAGTGAATTATATATGTGTGCTTATCAGAAAAATTATGAGCAGTATGTCAAGAATAGCATAGAAGTTGAAGATACGGAGATTAAGAACCGCTTTGAAATACGCATGAAGAATGACCGAGCCTATTATGCGGTTGTAGATTTACTGACTTATCGGGACGCTGAACGCACTGCTTTTTCTATCATCAATCATTATGTCCGCTTTGTTGACAGAGAGGACGACAAGCCAAAAAATCAATGGAAAACAAATGATGATTGGGCATGGTTTGTAGGGGAAAACAGAGAACCGATACGCTTAACTACAAAGCCAGAACCTTATACTTTACAAAAAGCGTTGCATTGGTTACAAAGACAGGTTGCACCAACCATAAAAATGGTACAGGCATTAGACAGAGAAAATCATACAACGATACTAAAAGATATGATTGAACAGGCAGAACTTAAAGACAAGCATAAACACTTATTACAATTAGAAAAATCAACCATAGAAGAACGAATAGATACCGCTATTCCACAAGAGAATGACGATGTTTTAGAAAAGCAATAATTTATTTTATGGAGAAAGTTAAAGACAAGTTTAAAGCTAAATGCTACAATGTAAATATAGGTTATATAGATATAAAATATTTAAGTATTAAATGAGGTATAAATAATATGAAACAAATAATATTTATTTTTTGTATGATATTGATGTTAAGTTTCTGTGGGTGTACGAATGTTGGCTCAAATAGAAATGAGTATATGTCTAATTGGTTTAAATCGGAACAAGAAATATCAGATAATATGATGAAACAAATTATAGATTTATACAATGAAGGCAATGTAAAAGAATTTGAAAAATTGTTTTCACAAAACAGTAAAAAAGACATAGAGGATATAAATAAACAAATTTCTTCTTTCTTCGAATTTATTGATGGAGATATACAAGAATATTCTGGTGATTGTGCATCATCTAGTGAAAATAATAATGGAAATAAACGAATTGAATTAGACGGAATGTATCATATATCAACTTCTAAAAATGAATATTATTTGAATTTTTATATGGTCTATAAAGCTGATGATGTTCCCTCAGATATAGGACTATCCAAAATTGAAATTGCGACTGAACAAACTGTAAACAGGGAAAACTTTATGTGGGATACATCAGAAAACGGAATATTTGTCGTGCGGGAATAAACATAGAATGATATGTTTGAAAGATAAACCAAAACAAAGTTGTGACACATACTTCCTCCTACTTTTTGTTTTTTAGCCATTTAGTTTAATCTGTTTTAATGAGTTATAAATAGAGATACCGTTATTTAAAAGAAAGAATAACGGTATTTTTTAATGCAATGGAAATTTTCAGATTTAGTCAACAAAGAGCTTTTTTCATTCCCTATGTTTATTAAAAGAAGAAAAACAAATTTTTTACAGAAATCTGCAACAAAACAGCTACTTGCGTACAGATATGGTGCGAGAAAAGGAAATCTAACTATTTTTGAAATGGGGTCATAAAATTTTTACTCGGTGTACAGACACGAAGATTAAAAAGAAATTGAAATTATTTTGAAAAATCTGCAACAAAACAAGGTTTCTATTCCTTATATGGAGTGAAGTTGAGGAAATCTAAACTTTTTTTGAAAATAGGTCATTAAATTTTGGCTTGCTGTCCCTATATGAAGTGAAAGACGAAAAAAGTTTTGAAAAAAATGTCGGAAAATCGAGTTAAGCGGACAGTATTATGCAGAAAGAGGAAATCACACTTTATTTCTTGATTTGTATTCAAACAGGCATTAGCTGTTGAGTGTTGATGCGGAAAGAGAAAATTATTTTATCCTCAACTTAACAATTTAAGGTTTCCGTTCCCTATATGGCGTAGAAAGAAAAAAGTTTAAGAAATGTGATACAAATAACGCTATTCTGTCCTGATATGGAGTGAAGAAAATATTTCATTCTATTGTTGGCAGTAACAGTATGGTTTGGGTAGTTAGGGTGTGAAAAGAAAAATAATCTTTTTTCATCACCAGCTTAACAAATGGACGTTTGCTGTACAGATAGTAGTGAAAAAAGAAAAAATGTTTGAATTTTGGTTACATTTCCTCTCTTTTCCAACGCGGTATATAGGAGAGATGATTTTCTTCTTTCGTGTTCTTTGACAACTGAATAAAGCAGTCTGATACATTAGACAGACAGCGAGCCGTTGGAGCTGATACGCCATGACCTTTTCCCTTTAAAGCGAGCGGAAACTGTCAGCGTCCATGTAAAAGATTTATCCTCTTTTATCGCCATGACCTGTCCTGTCTGATAATGATACTCCCGTACAGCCACAGCTTGAGCGTTCAGAGCGTCGCACGCAATGGGTACGGCTACATAAGAACTATGCAGAGGTGGAACTCCTGTGGGCTATGATAAAAGCCGTCAGACTGTTTAAAAATCAAAAAAGAAAGGAGGTGCAGTTTTATGTATGATTTAAATACACCATTATGGGAACGCTACCTTATGACGATTGAGGAAGCGTCCAGTTATTTCCGTATCGGAGAGAACAAACTCCGCCGTATTGCAAGTGAATATAAAGACGAGTGTGTTGTGATGAACGGAAACCGTATGCTGATTAAGAAAAAGAAATTTGAACATATGATTGATAAATTGGAAGAAATCTAATGCAAAAGAGCTTTGTGCATGATATGATACTTATATGTCGTAACAAGGCTCTTTCAGTTTTGAAAGGAGTTTTGAAAGATGTCAGAAAAAAGACGGGATAACAAAGGTCGCATTTTAAGGACTGGAGAGAGCCAAAGGGCAGACGGCAGATATATGTATAAATATGTTAATCGTGCAGGCGAAACAAAGGTTGTGTATTCATGGAAACTGGTGGCTACGGACAGAGTACCGAAAGGAAAGCGTGATGATTTATCTCTTAGGGAAAAGGAACGGGAGATACAGCGTGATTTAGAGGACGGAATAGACACCAAAGGAAAGAAAATGACATTGTGTGAACTATATGCCAAAAAGACGGCACAGAGAATCAATGTCAAGAAGAATACACTAGCAGGGCGAAAATATCTCATGGACGCATTGAAACAGGACAAGCTGGGTTCACGAAGCATAGACAGCATTAAACCGTCAGACGCAAAAGAATGGGCGGTCAGAATGAAAGAAAAGGGCTACGGCTTCAAAACCATTAGTAACTATAAGCGTTCCTTAAAGGCTTCTTTCTATATGGCAATCGAGGACGATTATGTAAGGAAGAACCCTTTTGATTTTCAGTTAAGCGAGGTTATTGATGATGACAGCGAAAGCAGACAGGCATTGAGTGAGGAACAGGAAGAAAAAATGCTGTCCTTTCTCCAGTATGATACGGTGTATCAGAAATATTATGATGATGTGCTGATACTGTTAAAAACAGGCTTACGAATATCTGAATTGTGTGGACTTACTGTACAGGACTTAGATTTTGAAAATCATACACTCAATATCGACCACCAGTTATTACGCAATCAAGAGGGATATTATATAGAAACGCCAAAAACAAAGTGTGGCATACGAAAAGTTCCTATGAGCGAAGAAGCAGGAAAAGCATTTCAAAGAGTGTTGAAACGCAAAAAAACTGGAAAAGGGATTGTAATTGACGGTTACCGCAATTTCCTGTTTCTTAATCAGAAAGGTATGCCTATGACAGCTTGTTACTATACTTCTACATTGAGAAATATAGTAAAGAAATACAATAAGTACCATGATGAACCCTTACCGAAGATAACCCCGCATATATTAAGACATACGTTTTGTACACGATTAGCACAGAAAAACATGAACCCAAAGAACCTGCAATACATTATGGGACATTCCAGCATAATGATAACGCTGAACCTGTACGCCCATGCTTCACAGACAGGAGCAAACATGGAAATGCGAAGTCTGATAGCCTAGTAATTTACTACGAAATTTACTACGATAAAAAGACAAGATATGCAGATTTATGAGTGGTTATAAGAAGTATCTGCCAAAAAGAAAACACCGATAAAGCCTGTAAAATAGGGATATATCGGTGTTATAAGAACTTATGAAAAGATAATTAGAAATTTATTTTATGTTTTTGTTAAAAGAATCAGATATCCATGATAATGAAGGTATATCCCATACATTTATAATAATTCCAATAATTATGCATATAGCTGTTATGCTGTATATGATGCCTAAATATATTCGTTTTCCCATATTATTAATCTCCGTTTCTCTTCGATTTTGGTGATATAAGTGCATTGTAGGTAATAGCTACTCATTTACTATACATTTACTTGCATAAAAAACTTTTAAGTACGTTGTAGATAAGAGCAGCAACAAGCCATATTATCCATGTCACATGCCAATCAAAAGTCAGGAAGCTTATACACAGATATAAGCATGAAACAGTAGGCCAGAATACGGACATGACAGAGGCTGCTGTTGGATTGACATATTCAAAATTTTTATAATCTTTACTTGAATTTATACTTGTATCTGTATTTGTATTTGTATATGTACCAGATGTTGTAGTTATGCCGTTAAGTGATAGAAGCCTTCTGTATGAAGCAGCTGCATTTGCCTGAAAGACAATGAGCATTACGCCGGCAGAGCAGATGGCTAGAACAAGTGCTCCGGAAATATCTTCAAGTATGCCAATGTTAAAGCTATCCATAATAATAGGTGGTATAACGCATACTATACACAGCAGGACACCAATCGCGAGACATATGCTATATACAGGTTTCATGCGTTCTTTTTCATTCTGGACATATTGGGATGCCTGATAGTCAAGAACGCATGTATGTTTCATTATGTAAGCATAATCTTTAAGAAATGTGGAAGCAAAAATAAACATGGCAACTGCAACTGCAATAGTTACGAACATAAGAGATATCATGATATTTTCTACTATCAATATATCTATCATGTCGCCTATTATAGGAAATATTGGTGAAATTATGCATAGCATAACACCAAGGGCAATAAGTAAGCTTCTTTTGGAGCAGGTGCGTATGTAATGTCTGGTTTCATCAAGTGTCAGTATTCTTTTATCTGGTGTGTCAGTTTTGCTGGAATCGTCATGGGTGTTGGCATTAAGACCAAGAGTGTCGGCAAGCTCATCAAGATTACCGAATTCAGATATAACTGTTCCAACAGCTTCGTTTTCACTTTTTCCTTCGGATATAAGTTCGTTGTACTTATCCTCCATCATTCCAAAAAGCTCAGACTTAGCCCTGATGACTTCTGGAGTGTCTGGCATATTGGCAAACATGGTTTCAAGATAGCTTTTAATAGTTTCCATAAAATCCTCCTCATATATATGTGGTGTTATTATTTACGTATAAAATGTTCTATAACTTCTTTAGTCAAAGTCCATTCTTCACAACGTGCTTTGTAATATTCGCGCCCAGCATCAGTTATGCTGTAATATGTACGCTTTTTCCCTCCATTCTCGCCAACACCTGGAAAAGAGGTTATATATCCGTTTTTTTCCATACGTGTAAATGCAGAATAAAGAGTAGTTTCTTTCATAATGTATTTTTCATCTGATAGTGCTTTAATCTGCTTGGATATCTCATAACCATAAGATGGTTTGTCAAGCAGAAGATATAGAATTATAGTGTCATTGTATCCTCTTATGATATCGCTGCTGATGCCAGCCATATATCAAGACCTCCTTATATTATTATTCTTTATGCTGTAGAGTAGTTGTTTTTAATGATGTGAGTGTAAAAGTAAATTTTGCAGCTCACTGATAATTGTATGCATATACTACGCTTATCGTACTACGACAGACATAGTATATTTGTCGTAGTATATATAACATATGATATATAATATGTCAATATTTTAGGCATGTTTATGGATTTGATTATTTAATGAAAGAAGGTGCTTTATGTACAGTAAAGAAAGTATAAAACCAGATATTGTCAAGAAAGAGTATGATGGTGTAGAATTTAATATATTAGGAATAGAAATACAGGATAAAGTACATTATGCTATGCCACTTAGAACGATGATATATGATGGACTTGGATATCTGAAAGAGTATAATGAACTTAAAAGTAAGAACAGATATACATCAGGAATGACATCAGATGAATTTCTGTCTGGCATGAAGAAGGATGATAGACTTCATCCTATAATAACAATTGTGCTATACTATTCAGAGATGCCGTGGGACGGTCCTGTCAGTATAAAAGATATGATGATACATATGAGACCAGAGATAGAAAATATATTTACAGATTATAAAATGAATCTTGTACAGGTGAGGGATTCAGACAGATATAAGTTTAAGAATAAAGACGTAAAGATGGTATTTGATATTACAAAGTCTATTTATGAGGAAAATTTCAATAATATATATGATAAATATAATCATAGAAATATATCAATAGAAGTGTTAAGAATGATCAGTGTAATGACAGATGCACCATATCTGATGAATATAGCTGATAATAATAGAAGGGGGAAGGTAAATATGTGTAATGCTTTAAAGAAATTGCAGGATGAAAGTAAATTGCTTGGTCGTCAGGAAGGATTAGAGGCAGGTCGCCAGGAAGGGCTAGAAGCAGGTCGCCAGGAAGGATTAGAAACTGGCCGCAGTGAGGAAAGAATAAAAGCAATAGTATCTATGCTGGAATTAGGGCTTACAAAGGAGCAGATAATTACAAAGTATTCAGAAGAGGAATACGAAAAGGCAGAAGCGGAATATAAAAGAGCACAAGAGCTGCTTCGTGCATCACAAGCTGCTGACAGGTTATATGAGTTCATAATGGATTCAGAAAATATAGTATTTTTTGGTGGAGCTGGTGTGTCAACAGAATCAGGAATACCAGACTTCAGAAGTAAAGACGGCTTGTACAACCAGCATGACGTTGAATTCGATAAGTATGAACCAGAATATCTTCTTAGTGCAGAATGTCTTCATCATAAACCTAAAGTGTTCTTTGAATTCTACAGACAGAAGATGGATGCAAGAGGAATTCAGCCCAATATAACACATAAAGTACTGGCTGAGCTTGAAAAAATGGGGAAACTGAAAGCTGTGATTACGCAGAACATAGACGGACTTCATCAGCTGGCTGGCAGTAAAAATGTTATAGAACTTCATGGTGCTACAACAAGAAACTATTGCGAGAAATGCAGAAAGAAATATCCATCAGATTATATATATGAAAGTAAAGAAGCAGTACCGCACTGTACAGTATGTGGTGGAATAGTCCGTCCTGATGTAACATTATATGGTGAGCAGCTGCCAGCAGGTGCATACGAAAGTGCAGTTAAAGCTATAAAAGAGGCAGATATGTTTATAGTGGCGGGAACATCACTTAAGGTATATCCGGCGGCAGGACTTGTATGGGATTTTAAAGGAAATCATCTGGTTGTACTTAACAGAGAACCTCTTGACTTTAAGCTGGATGCACAAAACGATATAGAATACACTGGCTCCATGGGAGATGTGTTTGCAAAGCTTGATAAGATGCTTCATTTAGGATGAATATTCGACAGCCCGACAGCCCGACAGCCCGACAGCCCGACAGTCCGACAGTCCGACAGTCCGGGGGAAGAGGATTGTTGATACATTTACCTATGTTGTACAATAACGAGTCTGGAGCTTTACTTGATGAACAGATGGATAAAGCTTTTTATGAAGAAAATGAATATGCCATATGAACATGCTGTTACATGGTGTCTTGATATATGGGTATTGTGCTTAAGGAGAAAGTGCGAGAAAAATGTGAAGCTGGATAGAATATAAGTAATAGACACAATATAAGCATATCTTGCACAAAATAGATATAAGATTATAAAGTGTTAATATGGTTGGAAAAATTGAAAAATATAGTAATATATGGTTGGAAAAATTGAACGTTTACATGGTGTAAAATAAAAGAAAACAGATAAAGGAGATTTGAATTATATGAATTATATTACATTAAATAATGGAGTTAAAATTCCACAGATAGGTCTTGGTGTTTTTAGAACACCAGACGGAGCTGATACAGCTAATGCAGTAAAATGGGCGATTGAGGCTGGATACAGACATATTGATACAGCTAAGGTTTACGGCAATGAAAAAAGCGTAGGCGAAGGCATACGTATGAGTGGCATTGACAGAAGGGATATATTTGTTACAACTAAGCTTTGGAATGAGGATATTAGACAGGGAAGAACTAAAGAAGCATTTTTACAGAGCTTGGAAGACATGGGACTTGATTACATAGACTTGTATCTTATTCACTGGCCAGCTAACGGTTATGAGAAGGCGTGGGCAGATATGGAGGACCTGTACAAGGCTGGCAAAATCAAGGCAATCGGTGTAAGTAACTTCAATGTTCACCATCTTGAGACTCTCAGTGAAAACTGGACAGTTGTACCAGCGGTTAACCAGATTGAGATTCATCCTTATTACGCTAATATTGAAAATGTTGAATATGCTAAGAAGAATGGTATTGTAATAGAAGCCTACAGCCCACTTGGAGGTAACGGAGCAGGAACACTTGAAAATGAGGTGATTATTGCACTGGCTGACAAGTATGGTAAGACGCCTGCACAGGTTGTTTTAAGATGGGAGCTTCAGAGAGGAATAATTGTACTTCCAAAGTCAACGCATCAGGAAAGAATTATTTCTAATTTTGACGTGTTTGATTTTGAATTGTCTGAGGATGATATGAATGCCATAAATGAGCTTAACAAGAACGAAAAACACGGTTCTGACCCAGAAACATTTAATTTTTAAGAGAAACTTGACTTTTGAATCGGTTTAAAAATCGAAACACGGCACAAAACACCGAATACTCTAATCAACCAGTCCCTTATTCTTCCACTTTCCGCTCTTCCAGCGCAGCACCA
>ERZ507073.1656-NODE-1656-length-13109-cov-3.638655_pt1 | contig 13109 bp, 10 predicted proteins | sample MGYA00512290_ERZ507073 | MGnify/ENA metagenome assembly ERZ507073 | reverse complement strand
AGGCTTGATCGCCAGCCGCGCCCGGTGGTGCAGTTCATAGAGGCTCACCTCTCCCGGCAGCGGAGGCCGTGTCCCCACGATGCTCATATCGCCCTTCAGTACATTGAAGAACTGAGGAAACTCGTCAATACTGGTCTTGCGGATAAACTCACCGATGCCAGTTTTATGCGTTCCATCCGGCAAAACACGGTTACCAATGACACGAGGGTCAAAGTCCATCTTAAACATCTTGCCGTCGCCCAGCTTATTCTGTTTCATCAGTTCCGCCTTGCGTGCCTCAGCATCCATGTACATACTGCGGAACTTATACATTTTGAACTTCTTGCCGTTTTTGCCCACGCGCTCCTGGCTGAAGAAAATCGGGCCGGGAGAACTGATATAAATCGCAGGCGCTACAAACAGGAACAGGATACCGGTCATAAGGCAGCCCAGAAAACCGCCCACAATATCCACTGCCCGCTTCAGGATAAGCTGGCTGACGCTGGCATAGTTCATACTGGTGGTGGCCACCGTATAGGGGCCGATCCGCTCCACCATCTGCCGCTTGCCAGGCTTACTGCGGAGCTTGGCCACAACGACATGCGTGGTGACACCGGTCTCCTCCAGCTGATCGACCAGCTGGCTGGGGAAGTCCCGGTGTTCTTCAGGGATAATGAGCACTTCATCTACCCAGGACTGGCAGACGTAGGCAGCCGCACTGGACATGTCCGCAACGACGGGAACGCCGCCGATCGTTTCCCCCGTCATATTGCGGTCCATAATAACGAGGCCCATCAATTTGTAATTAAGATAGCTCTCTTTTTTCAGATTCCGAACTACATTTGGCGCAAGAGCCGCAGTCGCTGCGATCAGCAGAGAGTGGTGCTCACGGCTGGGCAGATGCTTTTTCAGTAGTAGCTTCCAAAGCTCCCGCACCACATAGGCGAGGACAAAGTAGATCACGAGCATCAGGCCAAAGGAAAGGCGGGAATATTCGCTTCCCCTCTTCAGAACAAACAGGACACAGATCGCCACAGCTGCCACAACAAGCGTATGCCGCAGCGTAGCGATAAACTCCGTATAATAGCCGCGTTTCAGTACATTCTTCAACACATCAAAGCCGGTCAATACTACCAGATCGATGCATTCCAGCAAAACTGCCATTGTACCATAGAGCAGGCTGCTGTATGGATTGGCTCCATTTCCGGAAATCATATAGCTCAGCACAAAGGCCAGTTGCAGGCAGAGCATATCCAATACAATAAAATCAAAATGCTTGAACCATCCAACGGTCGGCTTCTTATACATACGAACGAACTATCCTCTCATTCACTTCATTCTCACAGCTTCCGGCATAAACTGACATTCAGGCTAACATCAGTTCTCGGACACCCTGTCATAGAACAGGTCGATCACGGTCTGCTGAAGCGACGCGTCATCGGCATAGAATTCCATAAATTTCTCGCCCTTGACGCTCTCGCCGTCTATTGTCTTGATCTCATTCACATCCAGAGCGCTCACGGAGTCAAACAGGGTCTGCATCTGGGTGCTGGAGCAGTCGGTCTGGAGCTTATCCCCCAGATTCAGTACCAGCTTTGCCAGAAAATCAGGATCCTGTGCTCCGGCAGCAGACACGTCCTTCCACAGCTCCAGCATATACTGGCGCTGGCGCTCCATACGACGGATATTGGTCTGATCTCCCGCATTCATACGGGCACGGACATAATAGAGGGCCTGATCTCCCATCAGAGTGATCTCCGCTCCCTCAGTCAGCGACGGATCATAGGCCGTCAGATCATCCATGCACCGGACGGCAACGCCGCCCACAGCATCATTGATAACCGGCACCGCATCCATGGAAAGGGCCACATAGTGGTCGATGGTCATACCATAGAGCAGTTCTGAAACGGCCTTTTTCTGGTTGATACAGCTGTCAGAGCCGCCGCTGCCATAGGTATGGGCCAATGCCAGCTGGGCAGTGGTTCGCTGAACGGCATCTCCCGCCACGCCCAACTCCGTAATCTGGCACATGGTGTCCCGGTTGAGCTGGAGCGCCTGACAATCGCCGGTCTTGCGGTCAATGACCAGCAGCAGATTAAAGTCCGCCTGCTGATCGTTCATATACCCATTCTGCTGCCGGATCTGATCTTCAAATTTATCCAGACCCATAAACAGGATGGTCTCAACATTCTCCTTCGGAACATACCACGCGCCGTTGTAGCTGAGTTCGCCCTCGACCGTCTCGTCGCTCGAATTAGCACCGGATGCGGCCTGACTCTGGGATGCGCTGCCCATTGGGGCTCCCCCGCCCCGGCCATGCAGCAGCACGGCCACGGAGGCCGCGACAATCACCGCAGCCAGAACCGCAATTATGATGGTAACATTGCGTGCAGTATTCTTCGGTTTGGATTCATTCTGTTTCATGGACATTCCTCCTCCGCGTGTGTATATGCCGCAGGAAACAGAATTAGGCAGACTTCTTCTTGCCCATCACAACAGCGGCGCCAGCCAGCACAACGAAGGAAGCGCAGGCGGCGACAGCAGCAACGGACACGGTCTCGCCGGTCTTGGGGGAAGCCTTGCCATCAGTGGTCGTAGCATCGGTCTTGGCAGCACCGGTGCCGGCAGCAGCGCTGTTGACCAGGATGGCGAAGGGGGACAGACCATTCTCGCAGGTAATGGTCAGGGTGCCGTCAGCATTCAGCTTGACGTTCTCGGCAGGGATGACCTCCCAGTTGCCGTTTTTGTCGTGCAGAACAACGACGACGGAGCCGGCCTTGATGTCGGTCTTGACGGTAAAGGTGACCTTACCATCCTCATTGACAACAGTGCCGTTCTCATACTTGGAAGCGTCGAACAGATCCTTCACGACCAGATCGTCGATCTTGGTATTGCCGGCGGCCTTCTGCAGGTCGTCAGCGCTGACCAGATCAGTGACCTTCTTCTCGGTCAGATCCTTGTAAGCGGCGTCCAGAGCAGTCTTGGCGTCGCCGGTGGCGTCAGCCATGCCGGCAGTCTTGATATCGACGGTGTTGCCGTCCTTATCGGTAGCGGAAACAACCTCGGGGGCCTTGTTGCTCTGAACAACGCTGGGAACAAACTCAGCTGCGGAGGCGGAGATGGCCATGGCGGCCACGCACACCAGAGCAGTGATCATGGTGATAAACTTCTTCATGGGGCATCAAATCCTTTCGTCTCTTGCGTTATATACACATACTCTTCGCGGAAGAGGAATGTCTTGTTTAAACAGTATCTTCCCTTGCCACCACGAGGAAGCGGCCATTGCCGCCGCCCTTCAGGCAGGTGGAAAGAACAATCAGGTGGTCTGCGCTCGTCGCGCCCACACTCTCGTCATAGCTGGAACCGATGGCGCGGACAGCGGCCAGATCATCAAGGAACTGCTGCACGCCGTCCTCAGTCTGGAAATCATAGGAATACATCAGATGGCGATCATCAAAGGCGACCGCCGCAAACACAGTGTAATGGATCTCCCGCTCAGGCAGATAGACGATCACCTCTTTACTTGCGTTGTAGGTCTCCTCATCAGAGTAGATCTGCTGAAGATTACCGAACATGGCGCCGCTCTTCATATGGTGGCCATAGATCGGTGTCACCCGATCGGTAAAGTCAGTGCCGTTACACTCATGCTCGGTGAACAGACTTCCGTTCACATTGGAATTGCCGTCCCGGTCATGATCCAGATAGAAGGTATCATCCGTCGCACTTTGAAGCAGCGGATAGCTGATATCCGTATTGGGGATCTCCAGCCAACCGTAGATATCCGGGTTCTCCGCCTTCAGCGCCTCAAAGTCGATGGGGCTGGTGTAAGGCGTCTCCTCCGGCACGTCGGAAACACTCTGCGCCGGTTCCGGCTCCGGTTCCTCCTGTGCGGGCTGAACCATAGGGGGTGCCTCCGGCTCGGCCTTTCCGAACAGGCCGGTGCCGAACATTGCAATCAGTGCACAGGCGGCAGCACAGATGATACAGGCCGCGCTGATAATAATGTACTTCTTTTTCACAGATGCTTACCCCTCATCTTCCAGCAGGCTGATCCCCAGCGTGTTGATGCGCCGGATCTCCCCCTGACCCATTTTCTCAAGAATGAGCTGGAACGCTCCCTCCAGCTCCGGCGGGCGGGCATCCATATTGTGGCAATCCGAACCCAGCAGATCCACCTCGCCATACTCCAGCATTTTTAGCGCATGGCGTCTGGTCTTGCGGTTCAGGAAGAAGGACGGATTGGACTGCATCAGCACGCCCTCATCCCGCAATTCCTGCCAGACCTCTTCCGGCTGCCATTGGAGGTAGCGCTCGATATGGGCCAACAGCACCGTATAATCCGGACGGCGGTTCAGATCCAGCACGTCTTTGACCATGCGGTCGCTCCACGCGCAGAAGGGCATCTCCAGCAGAAGCACCTGCGAACCCTCCAAACGAAGTAGATCCACCTCACGCACCCGGCAGATGCCTTCAAAATACTGCACCTCGGCGCCCAGGCGGATCGCAGGCATATCGTCCGTCAACACCGCCGCGAGCTGCTCCCACGAGCGCGCGCGGCGGTGCAGGAACTCTTCGGGGGAATTCTCATTGGCATAGAAGTGAGACGTAGCAGCCAGAATATCAATTCCCTGCGCATAGCTTTCCCGCAGCATGGCTACGCTCTCGGCGCAGCTGCGGCTGCCGTCATCCATCTTGGGCAGCACATGAGAGTGAAAGTCGATCATTTCTGTGCCGCTTTCTTTTCTCCGTAACCATAGCCGTAGCCATAGCCATACTTCTTATAGGCCTTCTTGTGCACCTCCGCATGGGTAAACACAAAGCCCAGCACCTTTGCATTAACCAGCTCAAGCTGACGCATGGCCTCCCGCAAAACGCGCTTGCGGCAGTAGCCGCGGCGCACTACGACGATCATGCCGGTGCAGCTCTTGGAAATGACCAGCGGATCGGACACGGACGTGACCGGCGGCAGGTCAAGAATAATGTAATCAAAGCTCTTGGCATAGGTCTTGAGCACGATCTCCATCCGCTCAGAACCCAGCAGCTCGGAAGGATTCGGAGACGTGGTGCCCGCTGCGATCACATAGAGGTTGCGGTGCAGGCCGCAATGCTGAAGCGCCTCTGTGCCGCTGCACATTCCCACCAGCAGATTGGTCAGGCCCGGCTCGCTCTGAACTTTGAGGCGCTTTGCAATCGTGGGCAGACGCAGGTCGGACTCCATCAGCAGCACCCGCTTGCCGTCCTGCACCAGTGCATAGGCCAGATTGATGGCGGTGGTGCTCTTGGCCTCGCCGGGCACGGCACTGGTCACGCCAATGATCGGGCAGCTCTCATCGGTCACAGTCATCATGAGGTTCGTGCGCAGCAGCTTATACGCCTCGGCTCCGGCAAAACTGAGCTCATCACCGATCATATCCCGCTGCTCCGCCAGCGTCATACGCTGGATCTTCTTATCTTTTCTGCTCATGCTTTGCCTCCCTTCTTCCCTTGGCCATAGCCGTAATAACCGCCGCCGCTCTTGGAATCCAGCAGCTCCGGAATGGCCGCCAGCACCGGCAGGTCAGAGATCTCGGCAATATCCTCCTCGCCGTTGATCTGGTCGTCCGTCATAAAGCGGATGACCACATAGGCGCAGGCCAGCACCACGCCGACCAGCGCACCCAGCATAGTGTTCTTCTTAATGTCGGGCGACGCCTGTTTTGTCGCAGGAATGGCGGTCTCCACAATACGGGCAGAGCAGCCGTCGATGATGCCGGCGATCGTATCCGGCAGGACCGTTGCCAGCGCGTTGGCCAGCTTTGCGCCCTCTGCCGGATCGGCGTCGGTCACGACGATCTCAAAGATCTCCGTGCTGTTTACCGCGCTTGCGCTGACCATCGCGGAAAGCTCCGCAACGGTGTAATCCACGCCGGTAGACTCGATGACGCTCTCCAGCACCGGGCGGGACTTCAGAATGACGATGTAGGTATCGACCAGGCTCTGAGACGCAGAAATATCAGAGGAGCTCAGGCTCACCTTGGTGTCGCCCAGCGAAATATTGCTGTTGTTGACATACATCATCGCCCGGGACTCGTAGAGCGGGGTGACCTCAAATCTGGTATAGGCAAACGCCGCACCGCCGAGGATCAGCGCGCACAGGATAAGCAGCCACAGCTTTTTCAATATGGCGTTCAGCAGCTTCAGGAGATCGATCTCGACCTCATCGTCTTTTTCTTTCTTGACCAAACTATTCTTCATAATCGACCAAAAAACTCCTTCTTTTCAAACTTCTAATCTTCCCGCGGCTTTCCGCGCAACTACATTTCATCGGGTGCCGTAGCGTGCTCCGTCTCCTTTTCCCGCAGCTCTCTGCGCAATCGACTCAGGCTCTCCGGGGCCACGCCGATATATTCGGCAATGTACTTGCTGCTGACCCGACCGTCCAGGCCGGGATACTCCCGGCGAAAGCGCATATAGCGATGGAACGCATCCAAGCGCCAGCGGCTCACCTTCTCGTTCCAGTGGAAGAACACAGCCCAGTCCATCATTTTCAGCCGAAGCTTCAACAGAGCAGAATTTTTCTCCTGTTCCGCAAGGAACCAGTCCGCCGGGACACACAGCAATGTCACCCAGTCGGCCGCCTCCAGACCGCACTCCATTTGCCCCGTCAGGCGGGGCGTATTGACCGGATAACCGGGCTGACGCAGGAAACAATCGGTGAAGCTCACGCCCTCATAGTCCAAAAATAGACCCGGACAGTGCCGGAGACGATCACCATGATCTCCCGGATCGGGTCGCCCACATCAGCGATCAGCTGGCGCGGTTCAAACGCACGCAGACAGGCAGCAGCGCTGATGCGCTCGATCAATTCCTCATCCTGCAGATCGTAAGCCGTCCGTAAAAACGCCCGGATATCTACATTTTGCAAGCCTGTCAGTCGTTCCACCATTCATCACCCCAGACACGGCTCCATCGCAGCCGTCTTATTCTACCGCAACACACACCTTGCTTCAAGATCATCTGTCGATCAGCCCTTTGTTTCCGGCGTTTTCGACAAGAGGGCCGTTTGACTCACTGTATAATTGGTGATTTCAACGCAAGCAGAGCCGCCGGTATCCCGCAGCCGTCTGCCTGCTATCCGCATATTTTAAAGCCCGTTTTATTTTACACTACAAGTGAAAAAATGTAAACATGTTTTCGTACTTTATGTCGTGTTTTATGCCATTTTAATCCAATTCCGGAATCAAAAAAAAAAAAAAAAAATACAATAATAACAGCAAGTAAAACAACTATATGCCTTCTATCGCTGCACAGACAACACTTTTCAGCTCGATATGCACTTTTCAGCCATTGATTGTGAATAAATATTCTTACCTGTAGACAAGACGATGAAACTATTACACGGACAGAAAAGGGCAAAACATCCCGCTGAATGTCCGCCCTCGGAAAACGTCGTTTTCTGTTTTTGAGTCCACCCGCTTTCAATGCCTGATCCGGATCCGCGATCATATCCTTGGGTTCTTCCGGCCTGACGCCGAAGTGGATAAGTCCCTGGCGGAGCTGCGCGGAGTAGAGGTCGATGCGCCGGTCTCGAGTTCCCACTTAATTAGTAGGGACTTGAGATCATGGTACCGCATCTCTCTTGGATAGGCAATCGTTTTTTTCTACAAAAAAAGCGAGTCTCAGCTAACCCTGTCTCCGCACATTGTTCATTTACCGCAATCGAAGCATTCATCCCGCCAAAGCAAAGGCCTGCCAAGGTGTTTTCACACCTTGGCAGGCTAATCGCAGGGTTTAATTTTAAACCACGCTTATCAGGCACGGCTCTTCTTGCCGCCCAGGAAGTCAGGCAGGGCTCTGCCCTGCTTGCGCCACTGGTGATACTCGGCGGTGGCGGCAAACTCCACATCGCCGGCGGAGTTCAGCGCAGTCTCCACGGAGTCCTGGATCACGCCGATGATGAAGCCCACGCCGACGACCTGCATGGCGACGTCGTTGGAGATACCGAACAGAGAGCAGGCCATGGGGATCAGCAGCAAGGAGCCACCGGCCACACCGGATGCACCGCAGGCGCCCAGCGCGGACATGATGGACAGCAGGATGGCGGCAGGCAAGGAGACCTGCATTCCCAGCGTGTTGGCCGCAGCCAACGTCATAATGGTGATGGTGATGGCCGCGCCGTCCATATTGATGGTAGCGCCCAGAGGGATGGAGACGGAGTAGATGTCCTTATCGAGGTCAAGCTTCTCGCACAGAGCCATATTCACCGGGATGTTGGCGGCGGAGCTGCGGGTGAAGAAAGCGGTCAGGCCGCTCTCGCGCAGGCAGCGCAGCACCAGCGGATAGGGGTTGCAGCGCAGATAGATAAAAATGATGATCGGGTTGATGATAAACGCCATAGTCAGCATGGTGCCCACCAGCAGCAGGAGCAGTGAACCATACTGAGTGAAGATGGACAGGCCGTTTCCGGATACGTTGGTGAATACCAGACCCATGATGCCAAAGGGAGCCAGATTGATGATCCAGCGTACCACGGTGGAAACCGCATCGGCCGTGTTGCTCAGGAAGGTCTTGGTACTGTCGCTGGCCAGCTTCTTCATGGCCAGACCGAACAGGCACGCCCACAGGAGGATGCCGATGTAATTTCCGTTCATAATGGAGGCCACCGGGTTGGAGACGATGTTGCTCAGCAGGGTACGCATGACCTCGCCCAGACCCTGCGGGATCACCTCGGCCTCAGCTGCCGCGGCCAGCACCAGCGTCTGTGGGAAGAGCTTACTGGTGACCACGCTGAGAGCCGCCGCCACAAAGGTGGTGAGCATATACAACCACACCACCGTGCCGAAACGGCGGTCCAGCTTGGACGAGCCCTGAGCCAGCGCGCTGGCCACGATGACAAAGACCAGCACCGGGGCGATCCCCTTCAGCGCACCAACGAACAGGTTGCCCAGTTCCTCCAGCCAGGTCGCGCCGGGGCAGATCAGTGCCAGAAGCGCGCCGATGACCAGACCAATGGCAATGCGCAGGATCAGGCTGACGTTGTTATAGGCGGCGGCAATTTTCTTGAATGCCTTTCCGATTTGATTCATAACGAAACCTCTCTTCTCGATTCTAAGCGGCACCGTTCGGGCCGCTTTTTGCATGACGGTCTTTATTATACTGCAAATTTCAAAGATTGCAAGACGTGGACAGTTGTATTTTGCAAAAATACATTTCGGTGTTTGCAGGCATTCTCAGCGCAAACGTCTATCTCATTTTTACGACTGTCCACATGTTGCGGACAATCATATATTTTTCTGTTCGGTCAGCAAACCTCTGTCTGTAATTTTCTTGTCTATTTTGGAGCGTTTTGCAGGAATTCTTGTCGAGAATCTCATTTTATGCCGTGTACCATCAGAAGCTGGCACAGGCAATGTCCACGTCGAGAGGTCATTTCAAGAAAAGCGGGCGGACGCTTCTGCGTCCGCCCGCTCAACCGTTCTGTTTTATCGCTCAGGCTTTTTTCCTGCCCTTTGCCAGCACTACGAAGACCGCTGCTGCCAGCACAAAGCCGGTACCCGCCGCCAGATAGGCGGCATTGTCTCCGGTCTTGACCGCATTGGTGGCCTTGGCGTCAGACTTGCCGCTCTCGCCAGCACCGTTATCGGCGCCGGCAGTCTGGCCGTCATTGGAGCCGCTGCCCGGCGTGGTCGTGCCGCCGTTGCTGTTGTCCGGCACGGTCCCCGCCTTGAGGGTGACATCGCTCATGTCATAGAGACTGGTCTGGCCGTTCTGGAACCGCGCATATGCGGCAAGCGCATAATACGCCTGTGTAGTGGCCAGGCCATTCAACTCGCCGTCCGCCACATGGGAGAAGCCGCCCTCCCCCACATAGTAGGCGCACAGGGCATCCACCACGGAGTGGCCATTCTTCAGGAAGCGGGCGTCCGCCTCGGGGTCGATCCCCAGGGCAGTCAGCGCCACCAGCACCTGCGCGTTGGACTCACTGTTCGCGTCGCCATAGCTGGCATAGCCGCCATTGACATCCTGACGATCGGACAGCAGCGCCAGCGCCGTGTCCACAGCCGTCCTGACCTCAGTGTTGGTCTTGTAGTAGGGAGCCAGCGCCTGGAGCACCATGGCCGTCATATCCACATCCGCCGCAGTGCCGCTGAAATTCCAGCCGCCGCCTGCGAGCTGCTTATCCAGAATGAAGCGAACCAGATTTTCCCGGGTCGTCTGGGTCTTGCCGTCGGAGGCAACGGGGATCTCATAGCCGTGGCTGTCCAGCGCAAGCAACGCATAGGCCGCTCCATTGACGCCCTGCCTGGTCACGGCCTTGAAGTCAGCCAGAGGTGCAAGCAGATTATAGCCGCCCACATTGCTCGGATCATAGCCCAGCGCGGTCAGCGCCAGAATGGTGCGTGAATACTCGGTATAGCGGCTGGAGCTCAGAACGCCGTCATTCTCCTTCAAAGTCTTGACCACGCTCTGGAAATAGCTGTCCTTGAAGCTGTCGGTCAGGGCCACGCCATTGCGGGTCATGCCCAGCACCAGCCACTCATTGCTGAACGCAGGCTCGGTGATGCCGGAGACGTAGGCCGCGGCAGCAGCAGTAATGCCCTGCACATCGGGATCCACATCATTGTCCGGGGTCATGGAGGCCGGTTTCAGATCCGGCTCAGTCTGGCTGTCCTTGTTCCAGTCGTCGGTGTAATAGAACTCCAGCTTATCACCGTTTTGCAGCTGCTGAACATTCAGGCTGTCGCCGTAGCCGCCGTTCAGCAGGTACATCCAGACGGAATTCTCTCCGTTATCGCCATTGGCAAGGCCCTTAATGGAGGAAATATTGATGTATTCCTGGCCGCCATAAGAGGAGGTGCTCAGCTCATAGGAAAAGCCCTTTTCGGTCAGCACCTGCTCCAGCAGCTGCTGGACAGTGGTGTCCTTGGACACGGTATAGGCAGCGGGCGCGATCCACTGCTGGAGATACTCGGCAGGCCAGTGGTGGACGCCGCCCTCCTCGCCATGCTGACTGTCGCCATACAGCGCAAGAGAAACGGTGATCTCATTCAGCTCGGCGACTGTCACCGGCTGGAAGGGCAGGAAAATATAAGTGCCATCGCAGGAGGCGCTCAGATAATAGGTGCCCGCCTCATCGGGAAGCGTAATCGCGGCGTTGCCGTCCGCATCGGTGACTGCGCCGTCAATTGCAGTCAGCGTGCCATCGGCCATGCTCACCCAGCACAGCTGGGCATTCGCCACCGGGAGGGTCACGGTGTTCCAATTGCTGTCATATCCGGAGCCATTCAGCTTCACGGCAAGCTCCGTTCCAACCGCACCGGAGAGCTGCTTGCTGTCTCCTGCCGTAAACCAGGTCAGCATATCAGAATAACCGGTCTCATCCGCATAGAAATTGAAGGCCAGGCGGTCTCCATCGGCCACGGAGGTCTGATTGATCAGTGTGGACGGTGCCACATCGTTCACGGCGAAGCTGAACGTACCGCCGTCCATGCCAAACGCAGTGGTCACCCAGCCGCTTTCACTGATCGCAAGATAGGTCGCACAGGTATCCGGGGTAAAATCGCCGCCGAATACGGTCTCGTGGGCGGCAACCAGCACGTCCAGCGTGGACACGCCATCGGTCACGCTGTCAGAATAGCCATAAGATTCAGCCAAATCTGCCGAAACCTCCGCGCCGACCTGCGGCGGAGCCATAAAAGCACCCGCCCCCTGAACAGTATAGGTCACAGCTGCGCTGCTGACGCTCTCCCCTTCTTCGGCCATTGCGGCAGCGGGGAGCAGGCTCAGTGCCATGACGAGGGTCATCAGCAGGGACAGAATACGTGTTCCAACTTTTTTCTTCATCGTCTCGTTCCTTTCTCCGTTTCGTGCCCGGGCAAAGTGCAGGGGCAAAAAGAAGCGCCTCCGGCGAACCTTCTAATCCCGTTCTGCCGCAGACGTTTTCCTGCAAAAGCATAGACTGCCCCCTTGGAGCGCTTCTTGTAGGTCTTCTGACTTGTGTCTTTCAAGCTGTACTCATTTAAATAATATAAATAACGATAAACAAATTCAGCCAACGCCTGCTCGGACTGCCTTCCCAGTTTCCCAGTGACCGATTTTCATCGACGCCCGTGCGGCTCAGACACAAACAGCGGCGTTTCCCGTCCGGGATTCTCACCCGGTTCCCTTGTCCATCTCCGCGGGCTTGTTCTGCCTGTGCCGCGGAGCCACAAAAAGTATGCTGTCTTTTCCCGTATGCACTTTTTTCCATGAGCCTTTGCCCATGTCTTTTCAGTATACTATACTCCGTCCGGTATTTGCAAGCGTCCAGCGAAGAACGGCGGCATATTTTCACTCATTTCGGATCTGAAAAATTCACAATTTAACATTGATTCCGATCTGTATCGTGATAAGATAGGAGAAAAGGAGTGATCCCTATGAAAGCTAAAAAAGATCTGATCGGCGCGGTGGGCGACAAAGTGCGCTCCATCCGCCGGGAGCTGATCCTCATCAATCTGGCTTTGATCGCGCTGGGTATCCTCATGATGGTCTTTCCCGGCCAGTCCACCGCCATCATCTGCCGCTGCATCGGCGCAGTTCTGGTGATCTGGGGTACGGTGCGGGTCATCGCCTATTTCGCCGTGCAGGAGCGCGTGGTACTCGGCTCCTTTGGTCTGGTACAGGGCACCGTACTGCTGGGGTTCGGCATCTGCTTTCTGGTGCGTCCCGAGCTGTTGGCAGGCTTTCTGACCATTGCGCTGGCCATTATCCTGCTGGCCGCCGGCGTGATGAAGCTGCAATACGCCATGGAGATGGCCACATTACAGGTGCGGTTCTGGTGGATCGAACTGGCAGGCGCAGTGTTGATGGTTGTGCTGGGCGTCATCGCCCTGTTCTCCCCCTTTGCGGCAGCGGAGACATTGATGATTTTTCTGGGCGCGTCCTGCGCAGTCAGCGGCGTGTGGGATCTGGTATCCATAGCCACCCTGTCCGCGCAGGTGCGCCGGGCCAAGGGCAAGGCAGCTCAGCTGATGGAGGACGCAAACTTGCAGGCTGACGCCACCGACGTAGAATTCTACCACGAGGATTGACGGTTTCTCCGAACATGCGCATATTTGCCGCAGCCGGTCTATCTGAACATCCCCTTCTTCCGCAGAGTTGAACAGGCCCGG
>ERZ507073.1652-NODE-1652-length-13122-cov-4.203566_pt1 | contig 13122 bp, 10 predicted proteins | sample MGYA00512290_ERZ507073 | MGnify/ENA metagenome assembly ERZ507073 | reverse complement strand
CGATAGAGAATTATGATAAAAGGATTCAGGCAGCGCGTAATAACATAAAAAGAGCAGGAAAAGAGGACTGCATACAGCTTATAGAAGGTGATGCCCTTAAAGTCCTTAAGGAGCTTGAAGGACCATATGATTTTATATTTATGGATGCCGCTAAAGGGCAGTATATAAATTATCTTCCCGATATATTAAGGCTTATGCCTTCTGGCGGGCTTCTTATATCTGATAATATTCTTCAGGAAGGCGAACTTGTGGAATCAAGATATGTTGTTACAAGACGTGACAGGACTATTCATACAAGAATAAGAGAGTATGTATATGAGCTTACACATAATGATGAGCTTATAACATCTATAGTTCCAATAGGAGATGGGATAACACTAAGTGTTAAAAAGTAATAAAAGATAATAATAAAAGACGAATTGATAAAAGAGTAATTAATAAATAGCAATTGATAAAATAACAGTTAATGAAACAGTAATTAATGAAAGAATAATATAAGGAGCGGATTATAATGGCAGGACATTATTACAATGGCAGAGAATTAGAACTTCTGATACCAGCAAGCTGTCTAGAGGTATTAAAAACAGCTGTTATATTCGGTGCTGATGCAGTGTATATCGGTGGAGAAGCATTTGGATTAAGAGCAAAGGCTAAGAATTTTTCTAAGCAGGATATGATAGATGGAATTAAGTTTGCACATGACAGAAATGTAAAAGTATATGTTACAGCTAACATACTTGCACATAACTATGATCTTGATGGAGCCAGGGAATATTTTAAGGAGCTGGATGTTATAAAGCCTGATGCGGTTATTATATCAGATCCTGGAATGTTTACAATCGCTAAGGAAGAGCTTCACGATATAGATATTCATATAAGTACGCAGGCTAATAATACTAATTATATGACATATAGATTCTGGTGGGAACAGGGAGCTAAGAGAGTGGTATCTGCAAGGGAATTATCACTTAATGAGATTAAAGGAATAAGAAAAAATATACCAGATGACATGGAAATAGAAACATTTATTCACGGTGCTATGTGCATATCATATTCAGGAAGATGTCTTCTTAGTAACTTTATGGCTGGAAGAGATGCGAATAAGGGCGCATGTACACATCCATGCAGATGGAAATATGCTGTAGTTGAAGAAAACAGACCAGGTGAATATATGCCTGTATATGAGAATGAGAGAGGCACATATATATTTAACTCAAAGGATCTGTGCATGATAGAACATATTCCTGAACTTATTGAAGCTGGGATAGACAGCTTTAAGATAGAAGGACGTATGAAGACAGCATTATATGTTGCGACTGTGGCAAGAACATACAGGCTTGCTATAGATGATTTTCTTAAGGATCCAGAACTGTATAAGTCAAGAATACCGTTCTATAAGTCAGAAATAAGCAAATGTACATACAGACAATATACAACTGGTTTCTTCTTTGGAAAACCTGATGAAAATACTCAGATATATGAAAGCAATACTTATATTAAGGAATATACATATCTGGGAATAGTTGGAGATATGAACGAAGAAGGCTTGTATAACATTGAACAGCGTAATAAGTTTTCTGTAGGCGAACAGATAGAGGTTATGAGACCTGATGGAGAGAATATACAGGTTACTGTTAAGAGAATAACCGATGATAAGGGTAAAGACATGGAAAGCTGTCCACATCCTAAGCAGCAGCTATATATTGATCTTGGTGTTAAGCTTGACAGATACGATATATTACGTCGAAAAGAGGAGTAATAGATTTTTTACAATAGGATATGCAATAAAAGGCACTTTTACACATAAAATAATAAAAATATGTGTAGGGGTGCCTTTCTTTGAAAGCGTTTGAACAACCATTATCAGAGCGTGAAGAAAAGGAAATGATAAAGAAGAGTCAGAATGGGGATATGAAGGCTCGTAATATACTTGTGGAAAAGAATATGCGCCTTGTTGCACATATGATTAAGAAATATATGTCAGCAGACAGAGATACAGACGATCTTATATCGGTTGGAACAATAGGTCTGATAAAAGCAGTGAATACATTTAATCCTGATAAAAAGATAAGACTTGCCACGTATGCTGCCAAATGTATTGACAATGAGCTGCTTATGATGCTGCGTAATGATAGAAAAAAACTTATGGAATTATCATTATCTGAGCCAATAGGTACTGATAAAGAGGGAAATGATATAACATTTATGGATATAGTCGGGGATGAAGAGCGCGATGATGTGGCGCAGCTTCTTTTGGAAGAGCAGTTAAACTGTATAAAAACACACATGAAGGATGTTTTAAACAAAAGAGAAATATATATAATATGTGGAAGGTACGGACTTGGTGGTGGGAAAGGAAAGACACAGAATGAGCTGGCCGATAAACTTGGAATAAGCAGAAGCTATGTAAGCAGGATAGAACAGAAAGCGTTAGAGAAGCTATATAATCTGCTTGGCAGTTACAGACTACTGTGATATAATTACCGCGAAAGACATATGATAAAATGCCAGGATATATAATGTATTCCTGGCTTTTTGAAATTATTAAAATAATGCCCGGTTCATGGGCTTAAATCCTTAGTAAGGTGGTAAAAAAGTATGGGTGATTCTTATGTTGTTAAACAAAGATTAAATAAAGTAAGAGAAATAATGAAGAAAAATAAAGTGGATGTATATGTGGTACCTACTGGAGACTATCATATATCTGAATATTCAGGAGATTATTTCAAAGAAAGGGAATATATAACTGGTTTTACTGGTTCAGCAGGAACTGCAGTTATATGTGCTGATGAAGCAGTCCTTTTTACAGATGGAAGATATTATGTGCAGGCACAAAGACAGCTTGAAGGAAGTTCTATAGAGCTTATGCGGATGGGAAGCGAAGGTGTTCCTGATATATATGAATATTGCAGAAGCAGGCTTGGAAAAGGAAAGAAAATAGGATTTGATGGCAGGTGCTTAGAAGCTAAACAGGGAATAGCTTTAAGAAATGCAGCATATGATTCAGGTTCAGAATGTGACTATGAATTCAATGCAATAGAAAAAATATATACAGGCAGAGCGGAATTTCCACATAGTAAAGCATATTATCTTGATGAAAAATATTCAGGAGAAAACGTAGCAGATAAGCTCGCAAAAATAAGAAAGCTGATGAAAAAAGAAGGTGCTGATTGTCATATAACAGCAACGCTTGATGATATATGCTGGTTATATAATATAAGGGGAAATGATGTTCATTGCAATCCTGTTATTATGGCATATTCATGTATATATCAGGATGAAGCTGTTTTATATACAGATGAGGACAGAATGACTGGTGATAACGGATTAATACTGGACAAGCTTTCTAAGGCAGGAGTAAGGATTGCTCCATATGAAAAAATATACACAGATATACATGATATAAAAGGAAATGGACAGGCAAAATGCAGAATGCTGCTGGATTCTAAGCGTATAAACACACGTTTGTATATGCTTGCGGCAGGTAATAACAATATTGATATTGTTGACAGACAGAATCCAGAGGTACTATTAAAGTCTATAAAGAATAGTACGCAGATAGCTAATCTAAGAGATGTCCATATTGATGATGGTCTGGCTGTAACAAGGTTCATATTCTGGTTAAAGGAGGCATTAAAGAGGGGAGAAAAGCTTACAGAGTACGATGCAGCTATGTATCTTGATAATTTAAGAAGTAAAATACAGGACTATATAGAGCTTAGTTTTGATACAATAAGTGCATATGCAGATAATGCTGCCATGATGCACTATCAGGCAGCTAAAGATAACTGTGCAGTACTTAAGGCACAGGGGATGCTGCTGGTTGATTCGGGTGGACAGTATTTAAGAGGAACAACAGATGTGACAAGAACAATAGCATTAGGAGCTGTCACAGATGAAATGAAAAAATGTTATACATTGACACTTAAAGGAATGCTGAATCTTGCCAATACACATTTTCTATATGGATGTACAGGCTATAATCTTGATATTATGGCAAGAGCACCGTTGTGGGAGCAGAATATAGACTACAGATGTGGAACTGGTCATGGAATAGGTTATCTTTTAAATGTGCATGAAGCACCGAATGGTTTTAGATGGAAACATATACAGGGAGTAAACGATCTTGCAGTGTTGCAGGAAGGCATGGTCACATCAGATGAGCCTGGGGTATATGTAGAAGGACAGTTTGGCATAAGAATAGAAAACGAGTTGTTAACTGTTAAAGATAAACAAAACGAATATGGTACATGGCTTAAATTCGATATGCTTACTGCAGTACCAGTAGAGCTTGAACTTGTAGATGTGAAATATCTGAATGAAAAGGATAAGGAGCAGCTGAATGGATATCATAAGTGGGTATATGATACATTAAGTCCATATATGCAGGGACATGAGCTTGAATTATTAAAAGAAAGCACAAGAAAATTATAATAAAGAAAGAGAGACGGACTGTATGGATATAAAAGAATTCAGGAATAATAACAACAGAGAAGGTAAGAAACGCCCGGAATATCCTGATGAGAAAGATGGTACAGTTAATTACAAAATATATGCGGTTATAGGTATTATTGCTGTTGTTTTAGCAGCTGCAATTGCCATGTTTATAAATATTAACAGATTCGATATTAAGAAATATATAAAGCCCATATATACCGGTGCTAACGGATATGCATCAGTAAGGTTTGACATAGATGAGGCCGGTCTTGAAAAAAAGCTTTCAGGTAAGAATCCTGATGGTGATACACAGTATTATGTCAGAAAATTTATTGAATCTATATCGGTACATACAGATAATACAGATATAAAGAATGGAGATATAGTAAAGGTATCAATAGATTATACCACATTATATGCTGATAAGGTGAAGGCAGATATACCACATAGTGAATATACATATAAGGCGAGTGGTATAACAGATGGGGCTGTAGTTGATATATATGCAAGAATCAATGTTGCATTTACAGGTATAAGTCCCGATGCCATGGTTCTGGTAAATAATGAATGGGAAGATGATTATCTTAAAACATTAACATTTTCAGTAAATAAAGCGAATGGCATAACACTTGGGGATACAATTAAAGTTACATGTGACCAGCCATATGAAGAACTTGCCAGACATGGGATAATAGCCCGTTCAATGGATATGAGTTATACAGCTGATATGTTAAGCTCATATTGTGAGTTAAAAGAAGATATTGATAAAACTGTTATAAATACAATATATTCAGAAATAACGGATACTATCAGGAAAGAAACGGCTGATGCAACATACAGAATGCTTTTTGCGGCAACAGGAAATACAGAATATCTTTATCATCTTAATGAGGAACAGGCAGATAATATTAAAATAGAAGCAGCATATTTCCTTGATAAAAATGATGGAGAAAGTAACAATACTGATAAATCAGGAAATATTATAAGAAACTATATAGTTGTTGAAGCTTCGGCAGATATCAGTGATAATGAGGGCAGCGAGAAAGTTTATTTTATGTTTGTATACAATAATGCATATGTTACAATTAATGGTATATTTAATATAGCACATGATAATCCACAGAAAAGATTTGCATGTGCTATAAATGAGGAAAAATTGTATGATGAATATGTAGATGACTTGAAAAATAACTATACAATTGATAAAATAAAGTAACTATGTGATAAGGAGCTATAAATGGGATGATTTACAGAAAAAAAGTACGACTGGGTGATTTGCTTGTTCAAAAGGGAATCATAACAGAGGAACAGCTTAGTGAAGCTTTAAAGCAGCAGAAAGAAAAGAAACTCATGCTTGGAGAGATGATAGTTTCCATGGGTTTTGCCTCACAGAGCCAGATTAATGATGTGCTGTGTGAACATCTTAATATTGACTTTGTGGATATGAGAGAGGAAGAACCTGATCCACAGGTATTATCATTATTAGATGAATCTATTATGAGAAAATATACACTTGTTCCTTTAAGGCATGACAACAATAATGCCGGAGCTCTTCAGGTAGCTATGGCAGATCCTATGAATATACTTGCTATGGATGATATCAATATTATAACAGGTATGCAGGTAGTTCCAATCCTTGCCAATGCACAGGATATTAATGCTTTTCTTGACAAGGCGTTTGGACAGCAGCAGGCACAGAATATCGTTGAGTTATATAAGAGAGAGCAGGGGGATAATAACAAAGAGGCTGAAAAGGAAAATAATGCCAGAAGAGAAGAAATTGAGAATGCGCCTATAGTTGTTCTTATTAATAATATTATAGAGCAGGCAGTAAGACAGCGTGCAAGTGATATCCATATAGAGCCTATGGAAAAAACAGTAAGGGTACGATACAGAATAGATGGTAATCTTAAAGAGATAATGAAATATGATAATGCTCTTCTTGGAGCTATTACAACTCGTCTTAAGATTATGTCTGGCATGGATATTTCTGAAAAACGTAAACCACAGGATGGACGTATAACAACAACAGTAGATAGAAGAGAATACGATATCCGAGTTTCTAATCTGCCTACGGTGTATGGCGAAAAAGTCGTTATGAGAATTGCATCAAAAGAAGGATTTAATGTTGATATATCCAAGCTTGGACTTACAGAAAGAGATAGAAAAGTATTTCAGGATATATTAAGGAATCCACATGGGATTATACTTGTTACAGGACCTACTGGTAGTGGTAAGTCAACAACATTGTATACAGCGTTAAGCGAACTTAATACAGAGGATGTTAATATTATCACAGTTGAAGATCCTGTAGAAGCCAATATAGATGGTATTAATCAGGTTCAGGTTAATACAAAGGCTAATCTTACATTTGCATCGGCACTTCGTTCTATATTAAGACAGGATCCGGACATAATCATGATAGGTGAAATCCGAGATTCAGAAACAGCCGAAATTGCGGTAAGAGCCTCTATTACAGGACATCTTGTTGTAAGTACCCTGCATACAAACAGCACTGCAAGTTCTGTAGCAAGACTTGAGGACATGGGTGTTGAATCATACCTTATAGCAGATTCAATGGTTGGTATTATAGCACAGAGACTTGTGAGAAGATTGTGTGAATGTAAGAAACCAAAGGAGGCAACAGTTGAAGAAAAACAGCTCCTTGGTGTTGATACAGATAAGTCATGTACTATATACGAACCATGTGGCTGCAAGCTTTGTAATAATACAGGATACTATGGCAGAATGGGTATATATGAAATAATGAAGATATCCCCTGCTATTAAAAGACTTATATCTAAAAATGCAGATGCTGAGGATATTAAGAATCAGGCCGTTAAGGAAGGCATGAATACACTGAAGATGGCAGCAGCCAATGGGGTAAAAGAAGGTATAACATCTATTGCAGAGATGATTAAGGCAACATACGAGGCTGAGGAGGAAGAGAAAAAGTGATTACAGTAGAACAGCTGCTTATGACAGCAAAAGAACAGGGAGCATCAGATGTACACATTACAGTTGGTGTACCACCTAAGATGAGAGTGAATGGAGAATTGCTTGATCTTGATTATCCAAGACTTATGCCTGATGATTGCGAAAAGATAGTATTAAGCATCATGAACGAAAGACAGCTTGCGATGTTTAAAGAAAATGGTGAGTTGGATTTTTCATTTTCAATACCACAGGTAGGACGTTACAGAGTAAATGTATTCAGACAGAGAGGCTCTGTAGCATGTGCAATGCGTATTGTAGGTACTGAGGTTCCTAAGCCAGAGCAGCTTGGAGTGCCACAGTCAGTTATAGATCTTTATGATAAGAAGAGGGGACTTGTGCTTGTCACAGGACCTACTGGAAGTGGTAAGTCAACAACATTAGCTTCGCTTATCGACAGAATAAATGATGAAAGAAATGCACATGTCATAACGTTGGAGGATCCTATAGAGTATCTGCATTCACATAGAAAATCAATGATTAACCAAAGAGAAATCGGTATAGATACACAGTCATATGCTAAAGCACTAAGATCAGCATTAAGAGAAGATCCTGATGTTATTCTTGTTGGGGAGATGAGAGATCTTGAAACTATATCTACAGCTATAACGGCTGCTGAAACAGGACATCTTGTATTTTCAACACTTCATACAATAGGAGCAGCAGCGACAATTGACAGAATAATAGATGTGTTCCCACCACATCAGCAGCAGCAGATAAGAGTACAGCTGGCTACTGTGCTTGAAGCAGTTATATCACAGCAGCTTGTTCCGCTTGAAAGGAAGAAGGGAAGAGTGGCTGCTTTTGAGGTTATGCATGGAACGGTTGCCATAAAGAATCTTATAAGAGAAGGAAAGACACACCAGATAACAGGAATAATCCAGACAAGTAAGAAAAATGGAATGGTAACTATGGATGATGCACTTCTTGAACTGTATGACAAAGGTTATATAAGTGCACAGAATGCAATCAGCTTCTCGCAGGATACATCTTACGTAGAAAAACGAGTAAACATAATATAATGAGCACAAAAGAAAAGTAAGCGGCTGCGAAGCAGACATTTATTTTTCTTGTGCCATTAACGAACGAATAGTCATGCGAAGCAGGACGAAAGAGTGCGAAGCAGACATTTATTTTTCTTGTAATATAAAAAGCAGGTTTCATGTTGGAAACCTGCTTTTATAATACTATAGACAACTGTCATAGCATATAAATATTCTTATAATCAGATAACTGACAAATATTGATTAAACACGTGAGATATATTCACCTGTTCTTGTATCAATCTTAATTGTATCTCCCTGGTTAACGAATAATGGAACTAAAATCTTAGCACCTGTTTCAAGGATAGCTGGCTTAGTAGCACCAGTAGCTGTATCACCCTTAACACCTGGTTCAGACTCTGTAATCTGAAGTTCTACAGTGATAGGTGGTTCGATAGAGAATACATTACCATTGTGTGAGCAAAGCTTAACCATTTCGTTTTCCTTAACGAACTTAAGTGAATCGCCAACATTCTCAGCTGATAAAGCAATCTGCTCGAATGTTTCAGTATCCATGAAGTTGTAAAGATCTCCATCAGAGTAAAGATACTGATATTCTCTCTTCTCAATATGAGCAAGATCAAACTTTTCTGTAGGTCTGAAAGACTTTTCTACAACACCACCACTTACGATGTTCTTTAACTTAGTTCTAACGAAAGCAGCACCCTTACCAGGCTTTACATGCTGGAATTCGATAATCTGCCAAATGTTATTATCCATCTGAATTGTTAAACCATTCTTAAAATCTCCTGCGCTTACCATTCTTTGGTATACCTCCTAATTATCATAACTACTTACCATTCTATAATAAAAAGGCGAGTTTGGCAACTGTTTTTTGAGTATATCAGCTCAAAATTATTTAGTTGTGAAGGTAGCACATACTGTGTCGTCAGAGTTTACAGCAGTTATTCCTGATATATCAACATGGTCTGCGTGGCATGCATTGTCTTCGTTATATATGCAGTTATGTGCGGCACATTTTATTGAAAGGTTAAGCTTTGGTGAGCCACAAGAGTTGCTGCTTGTATTTTCCTTGTGCTCAAAGCTTGTGCAGCATGTTTCATCACAAGAACATGCGTCTACTCCTTTGATATCAATACCGCTAAGGCAGCAGCATTTGTCTGAGTTGTGGGAACAAGTAGTTGCATTACAGCTTAAGTTAGTCATAAAAAACCTCCTGTTAATAATAATAATAATACACTCTTTAATTAAGAGATGCATTTATTATTATTAACAGGAGGCAGAAAATTATGTCCTATGAATTAAAGATAATTGTTAAAGTTTATTTAATAAGACTAAAAGCTATTTTGGATTTTTCGCCACTGTAGTAGCGGAACATAACCTTGGCTATGATTTTCTCTTTTTTAACGAAAGTGTTAACCCAGTATCTGGAATCCTTGGAGTTGTTACGGTTGTCGCCAAGCATAAAATAACAGCCTTCAGGAACAATATAAGTATATGTTTCACCATCATCAAAGATGTAATCCTTGATATAAGGTTCATCAAGCTCATCACCGTTGATATATACTCGTCCACCTTTTATCTGTACAATATCGTTTGGAAGACCGATTATACGTTTGACATAATTCTGGGATTCGTCATCTGGAAACTTGAATATGATTATATCTCCACGTTCAGGCTCTGAGAATTTATATGAAAGCCTGAAACCGAATAATCTGTCGCCTTCCCATATAGTATCACGCATGGAACCAGATGGAACCTCAGCGTTGATTATTATGAAATTCGTAAATATAAGAGCAAATATAGCAGCAAAGGCTACTATTTTAAAGAAACTAAAGGCTTCTGACAAAATAAAGCTTACAAGTCCCTGTGAATTATTTTTCTGGTTGGAAGCTTTTGAATCATATTTGTTATAATTACGATTGATGGAATAATCATCATCGGAATCGTTGTAAGAATCAGCATATTCATCATCGTTATCATAATACTCATCATCACTACCATCATAGTTATCATCTTCAAAATCTATAAAACCATAATCTTCATCATCATCTTCTGGTGTAAAATAATTATTATTGTTTGACATATATTTCCCCATTCTGGTGCGTAGTAAAAAGTTATATAAATTTCATTAAAATAACCCCACCTTGCTTGAAACAGATGGGGTTATCTGAAATACTAAGCACAATTTAATATATGCTTATATAATATGTTATATTAAGTTATTTTGCAAGTAATTCCATAATCTTATTACTTCTTTGTATAAATGCAGTCATCTGTGCAGGAGCAAGAGGTGCATGGCTTATAAGAGCAAGATCATATAACTGTTGGCAGATGATGTCAGTATTTTCACCATCCTTGTGCTCTACGATGTATTTTACAAGCTCATTGTTGGCGTTAAGAACAAGTGTCTGTCCGTTTGAACCAAACATAGCTGGATCCATACCAGACATACCATACATTTTCATCATATCCTGCATACGTCTGTCCTGTTCAGAAAGAGTGATCATAGAAGATACAGATGCATCCTTAAGTTTTTCAACCTTAATATTTATATTATCGTTATTAAGAGCCTTCTTGAAAGCAGCAGTAAGAGCTTCTGTAGTATCCTTTAACTCATCTTCGTTAGTTTCTTCTTTGAATATATCTGAAAGATCTGTATCAATTCTTGCAAACTTAAGACCTTCATTCTTACCTTCAAGATGAGTGATAAATGGCTGGTCAATATTATGAGTAAGAATGATAGCATCCATATTTTCTTTCTTAAACATATTGATATACTGGCTCTGTTCCTTTTCATCAGTTACATAGAATACTGTATTTTCATGTTTTTCTTTGTTAGCTTCAAGATAATCCTTAAGAGTTACATACTTACCTTCAAGATTCTTAAAGATAATATAATCATTCATCTTTTCAGCGAACTTTTCATCCTTTAAGCAGCCAAACTTGATAAATGGATTAATATCATCCCAGTACTTTTCATAGTTTTCACGGTCTGTTTTGCACATACCAGTAAGCTTGTCAGCAACCTTTTTAGTGATGTAATCAGATATCTTCTTAACAAAACCATCATTCTGAAGAGCAGAACGCGAAACATTAAGAGGAAGGTCTGGACAGTCAATAACACCCTTTAATAAAAGAAGGAATTCCGGAATAACTTCTTTGATGTTATCAGCAACAAATACCTGGTTGTTATAAAGTTTTATAGTTCCTTCAATAGATTCATACTCAGTATTAATCTTAGGGAAGTAGAGTATACCTTTTAAGTTGAAAGGATAGTCCATGTTAAGGTGGATCCAGAATAAAGGTTCCTTATAATCATTAAATACCTTGCGGTAGAATTCCTTGTATTCATCAGCTGTGCATTCATTAGGATGCTTTGTCCAGAGAGGATGTATATCATTGAGTGCAACTGGTCTTTTTACAATCTTAGCCATCTTTTTGGCTGGAACCTTTTCAACTGTTTCCTTAGTTCCATCTTCTTTTTCAACCTCTTCAGTAACAGCATCTTTAATAAATGTGTCAAGGACAGTATCCTTTTCTGTAACCTCATCTTCAGGGATTTCCTCTGTTAACTGACCAGCATCTTCGTTAGTTAAGAAGATTGGTATAGGCATAAATGAACAGTACTTTTCTATAACTTCACGAGCCTTGTATTCATTGGCAAATTCATAGCTGTCTTCATTGAGGTAAAGAGTGATAGTAGTACCAGGTGCTGTGGCTGTACCATCAGCCATATCATATTCTGTACCACCGTCACATTCCCAGTGAACAGCCTTAGAACCTTCCTTGAAAGAAAGAGTATCAATAGTAACCTTATCAGCTACCATAAATGCTGAATAAAAACCGAGTCCGAAGTGGCCTATAATCTGGTCGTCATTAGCCTTATCCTTGTACTTTTCAAGAAAAGCTTCAGCACCAGAGAAAGCTATCTGGTTGATGTACTGTTCAACCTCATCAGAAGTCATACCTATACCATTATCAATAATCTTAATTGTCTTGTTATTAGCGCTTACTTTAACATCTATCTTATATTCAATATCCTCAGGTGCTTCATATTCACCAATCATATCAAGCTTCTTTAACTTAGTGATGGCATCGCAGCCGTTAGATATAAGTTCTCTGTAAAAAATGTCGTGATCAGAATACATCCACTTTTTGATAATAGGGAAAATATTATCACTGTTAATTGATAAACTACCATGTGTATTAGCCATAATTAAATTCTCCAATCTGCGTAATATACGCCTAAATCTGATATTTATATACTACGGTTTATATTAGTATCAAAGTCTGGGGCTTTTGACCCCGACATCATCATATATGCCCGCAGCAGTTTTATTGCATAAAAGCAATTTCATAATATGTAGTTTAATATTCTGTTAAAAGGAAGTCAAGAAGAAATTAGCACTCAAAACCGGTGAGTGCTAATAAAAGAGCCGCAAACCCAGTAAAATCAAGGGTTCCGGAAAATATTAAATTAATATAAAAAGTTATGAATACAGCTTTGCATAGAAGCTTTTTCATAGAAGAATGGGTTTATATTGTTTCTTCAAAATCAAGTCCGTTATAAATAAGGAAATTTCTTATGTATGAATCAAAAGAAGAGTCAAGTGTTTTGTCAAGGCTGAAGATATTTAAAGATGTTCCTGTAATGATATCTGCATGCCCATCCAGATCGGAAGAG
>ERZ507073.1643-NODE-1643-length-13216-cov-3.660664_pt1 | contig 13216 bp, 10 predicted proteins | sample MGYA00512290_ERZ507073 | MGnify/ENA metagenome assembly ERZ507073 | reverse complement strand
AAGAGTATGAACTATTTTCTGCTAAAGCTGGCGTTTGATACGGCAGTCCACTTCGGCGGTTCCGACTCGGCGGTCGGCTCCCAGTCCTCTGCCCTGACCCTGCGCGCCGACACGATTTTTTCGGCCCTGTGCCACACGGCGCTGGAAGTGTACGGCGAGCCCGCACTGGAGGAGCTTCTCGTCTCTGCCGATGCGGACGCCCTGCGCATCAGCGATGCCATGCCTTGGCGGGGAGATACCTTTTACCTACCCAAGCCGATCGCCGCATCCACATCCCCTGCCGAGCTTTCCACCGTTGAGCGCAAGGCGGTCAAAAAACTTGCCTGGATCCCGGCCTCCAAATTCGACCGCTACACCGCCAGCCTGCACAGCGGCACCTACCCGCTGGACGAGCTAGACCAGAGCTTTGGCCAGGCCTACGAGCAGACCAAGGCCAGCGTGACCGACGGTGCCGACGCCAAGCCGTACTTTGTCGGCCTGTACCGCCTACACGCAGGCTGCGGCCTGTATGTTCTGTGTGCCTGTGAGGGCAACGACCAGCTCAAGATGCTGAAGGAGCTCTTTACTCTTCTGGGCCTGAGCGGGATCGGCGGCCGCACCAGCGCCGGTTACGGCCGGTTCCATCTGGACGGCGAGCCCATCTGCCTGAACACCGCCGAAGACGCATCCTTGCGCTGGATGCTGCAGGCGCTGGAGCGCGGCACCGCGCCCTACCTGCTGCTGACCAGCAGTCTGCCCACCGGGGAGGAGATGGACGCCGCATTGGAAGGTGCGGCGTTCCAGCTGGCCCGGCGCGGCGGCTTTGCCTCCACCGAATGGGTGGAGACCCCCGTCAAGAAGCAGACCCAGTATTTTCTCACCGCCGGTTCCGTGCTGCAGCACACCTATCAGGGTAAGCTCTGCGATGTCGGCATCGGGGTCCCGCATCCGGTCTACCGCTATTCCAAACCGCTGTTTATGGGGGTGACACTATGATCCAGCAAGATCACCTGCAGGTCTTTGATCTGACGCTGAAAACGCAGTCTCCTTTGTTCGTTGGCAGCGGCCGTAAGATCGGCAAACGGGAATACATCTATTCCCCGAACCAGGGCTGCGTCAAAATCCTCAACATGGAACTGTTTTTTGACTACATGCTCCGGCACGATCTGGTGCGGCAGTTCGAGAAGTTCATGCTCAGCTCCAACAGTAGTCTGCTGGACTTCTGGACCAGAGACTGTCATCTTGCAGAAGATTGGCTGGAACACCCGAAGCTGATGGGCGACAAGCCATTGGTACAGTATCGCCTGGCCGTGACCGAGGATGTTGCCGGTTACAACGGCACCAAAGAGATCCATCAATTTCAGCGCGACGCCTACGGCCGCGCCTATATTCCCGGCAGCAGCCTGAAAGGCGCGCTGCGCACGGCGTGGCTGGTGCATCTGCTGCTGCACGAGACGCCGGCCCCCGGCAAAAAACGTACTCTGGAAGCGTTTGAGGTCAACCACGATTACGTATTCCCGGAGGGCAGCTATGCCAACAAGCTGCGATCCGGTGCTGCCGCCGACGACATCCTGGACAGCATTTTCCGTGGTGTTCAGGTCTCCGACAGCGCCCCCATCGACAACGACAAGCTGATCCTGACCGGGCGCACCCTGATCTCGCCCCTTTCCGCTGCCCGGGTCGAGGACTTTGACGGTGACGCTAAGGATCTGCCCCTCTATCAGGAGTGCGTGCGCCCGGGCGAGACCATCCGCTTCCGGCTGACGCTGGACCAGAGCATTCTCAACCGGTATGCCCATCCCATTACAAAGGATGCCCTGCTGGAAGCCATCGCCGAGTTCAGCAGCTTTTATCAGGATGCCTTCCTGTCGCACTTCCCGCAGGGCCATCCCGTTGCAAACATTCCGGACACCCCACACCTCATCCTTGGCGGCGGCACCGGCTTCCTCTCCAAAACGGTCGGTTACCCTTACCTGAAGGACGATTATGCCGCCGCCCTGAAATGGACCCAGCGCATTCTGCAGACCCAGCACGGTCGTCATGAGGCAGACATCAGCCTTGGCGTTTCGCCGCACCGTGCGCGGTACGTCACCTATGCAGGCAAACGCTACCCGGCCGGGTTCTGCGAGGTGAACATTCTATGATCGAGCAGCTGCAGTTCTCTCTGCGCACAGCAGAGACCCCACGTCTGCCCTCTGCATGGGCCTACCGCATTTATGGCTGGCTGATGGCACAGCTTCCCGCCGATACCGCCGCCCGGCTCCATGAGCAGGGCGAGCACCCGCTGTCGCAGTCCCTGTGCTTTGATGCTGCTGCGCAGACCTCGGTGTGGACGCTGAATCTTCTGGACGAAGCCCTCGCCGCACAGGTGCGGCCGCTGCTTGCGGGCTGCACCACGCTGGAACTGCACGGCGCGCCCCTGCAGATGGAGCCGCTGGGCAGCCACTCGGTGGAAAACGGCCTGCAGCTTCTGCTGGCTGCGCGGGAGGAGCCTGCCAGCCGGACAAGGCTGTGGTTCCGCACGCCCTGCGCCTTCAAGCAGGCGGGACGCTACGCCATCTACCCGCAGGAATTCCTGCTGCTGCAGAGCCTTGTGCTGCACTGGAACATCGCCTTTCCGGATTGCCAGCTGAGCGACCCGGACGCGCTGGACGCTATCCTGCGCGGGCTGCGCATCCTGGATTACAGCCTGCACACCGTCTCCTATCCCATCAAGAACACCTGCATCCCGGGCTTTGTGGGCAGCGCTGTCGTGGAGGCCCGGCTGGCCCTGCCGCTGTTGGAGCTCTGGAACACCCTGCTCTCCTTTGCGCCCTACGGCGGCATCGGGATCAAAACCACCCTTGGCATGGGCGGCGTATCGGTGGAGCCGCTGGCCCCGCCGCAGAGGTCTCTGTGAGCGCAGGCGCTCACACCTTTTCCATGTTCTTCCCGCAAGGGGACGAAAGTGCTCTGGTGATCCCGCCTACCTTTCCCATCTTTGACTGTCCTGGAACGGTCCTCCCCGCAAGGGGATAACAAAAAACAGCCATCACTTCAGTTGGAAAGTGATGGCTGTTTTTGTTATGACTTTTTGAGCCTTAAAATGCTTTGTTGCTGTCCAGTAGTTCTATGCCCACCGGGGCAGTGGCTTTACACTCTTTCAGTTTGAAGAGGTAGAACGCAACGTCCCCCAACGTCTGCTCAATGGCGCTTGTGCTGAGCGGCAGAAGCCCTGTGTCCTTTTGAAATTTAACCGCGCTGTCCGTGGCGTGGTTGATCTGGTTGCGGTACTGCTGCACGCTCTGGTAGTATACAATTCCCTGCGCCACAGTGTCTTTCCGGGTCAGATCCAACAGCAGTTCCCCTTGCTCCACTGCGGCTGTCAGATACTCCTGTGCTTCGGTCAGAGTCGCCACACGGAACAGAGCGTTTCCGTTCGCCTCAGTCTTGTCCTTGGTCAGGCAGAGGTTTACGGTAAAGGGCCGTGCCTCATGGAACAAAGCAGCGCGGCAGAAGTGGTAGTGGAACATTGGGAACACCCAGCTCTTGCCTTTGTTCTGGGGCTGTAGTGCCATGTAATCCAGTGCTTTGCCGGTTGGCTGCAGAAACAGGTGACCACACAAATAGGTGGGCATTTCCTCGCTCAGGAGGGTCAGTCCCTGCTGGTACATCCGGTGGTGGGCACACCACTGCACGAGTGCCGGCAGGCTGTCTGAACGGCTGCCCATGAGGTTTTGGAACTCTGCCTCAAAGCGGTCGTTCATCAGCTCATAGAGCAGGCTGCTCAGCGTTTCCCTCGAGGCAGGGCGCTGTTTGATCTGACGGGCAATGGCCTTGAGGTCGGCCTTGAGCATCTGCACGCGGCAGAGGGCCAGATCATCCGCGAAATGGTCGATCCGGTCAAGCAGGTTCAGGATGTCAGGGTCCGTCTCACCGGTCTGTTTCATATATGCTTTCAGTTTCTCGGTCGTACCGGTGGAGAAGAACGCATCCACTGCCGTGATCAGGTCCATCAGGTTGTACAGGCCTGTGCTGTCCCGCACAACGGAACTGTTGCCCTTGAGCTCCGAGTAAAGCACTTTTTTGGTCTGAACCATGCGGATGTCCTTGAGGTAGCGGGCTACAATGAGCAGCAGCGTCGCCGTATCGCGCATTCCGCCGGACAGGTCGATGTAGAGGTTGTCATTCTCGGCCACCTGTTCCAGCACGGCAGAGATTGCACGGGTCTGGTCGGCTTCCTCCATACTGTCGGGCACAGAGACCGCCACCAGCTGTTCCGGCTGCACGCCAAGCTGTTTCAGGAACTCATCCCTGAAATACTCCAGCGTGGGCACCTTATTGCCGGAGCCGTCTGCCGCCGGGACGGTCGGCTTTGTCCGGACCGTGTCGCTGCACAGGGCCACGATCTTGTCCGGCCGGGATGCAGGGTCCTTCCACAGGGCGCTGACCGCAGCCTCGTTGGTCTGTGTACGCAGGAAGCGGTTTTTGCTGCCCTCCGGGGCAGGCTGTGCAAAATAGGCACTCATATACAGGAGCGCAATGTTCTTCCCCATGTGTTCAGTTCTCCTTCACAGGCTTTGTGTCCTTGATGCCCAACAGCTCCCGGAACTTTTTGTTGAGATTCTTGTTGTGATAGGAAATCGTTCCCTTGTCCTTGCCCAGATATTCTGCCACGGTCTTGTCCTGCTCCGGGCGGCGAGTCGGCAGCAGCAGGGGGTTCACTGCGGCACTTTCCAGTTCCTTCGGGTTCTCAGGACCCTCGCCGCTATAAAGCGGTTCTTGCACGCAGAAGTGCACATAGTCCCGCAGAATCAGCTGGTCCCACAGAATGCCGTCCCTCTCCAGGGGGCGCAGGTCGTCGCTACGGCCAAGGCGTTCCGGCATGTCGGGGGCCTCATTTTTCCGCAGATAGCCCAGAATGCGCGGAGACCAGAACAGTACCATATTGGCACGGGTCTTTTCTTTTTCTTCCAGGCTCATGAGCAGCACAGCCTTGTGCAGGATAGGGAAGATGTCCTCTTTCAGTTCTACCTGCGTTTCAGGAGACGCCCCCTTGTCCACGATCTCGATCCCGGTGCCGTCGTCCCGCTCGGTGTTGATGGACACCAGCGTATCTTTGTTCAGCAGAGCCTCGTGCAGGCTCCGCTGGCCGATCCTGGCAGCCTGTGCGACCGTCTTTTCCAGATGCGGGTCGCCGGTCACCATGGCACTGGTGTAACCCATCCGGTCCATGTAGTCCAACGCCTGACGGACCTTACGGGCGGTCTCCTTGCTAACGTCCATAATGCCCAGGCTCTGCGCCTCTTTCCGGGCATCTTCGGCCTTCAGGTGCCGCATGGCCATCTGCATGTAAGCACAGAAGCTGTCCTTCTCCCGTGTCGGGTCCGGCTGGTATGCCGCCGCAGCCTGGAAAAACGCCATCGAGAGGATGGTGGCATCTTCTGTCGGGAACAGCTCAAAGCACTCGGCCCAGACCCTCTTGTAGGTTTCTTCCAGCTTCGGGTCTACCGCAGCGGCCTCAGCCGGGTCGTCCCCGGCAGGCTCTTCCCGGCCATTCAGCTTTTTCAGCATCGGCTGAAAGAGAGCCTTGCGGGTGGCCACATCCACATCCCAGAGCGGCGATGCATCGATCGCAGCCCGGAGGTTTGCACGTTCCTCGTACATCAAATTTCCCCTCCCTTACTGCTCGGCCTTGTTCTGGCTCATCCACACCAGCTGGTTGTAGACCATCTCGGCGGTATCCTTGTTGCCGTGGATGCCGCCCACAAGGCCCTGCAGGTGATAAAGCGGCGTAACATCGTGGAGAACAGACTGATTCACGCTCTGGCCGTTGACGCGCCGCATCTCGCCGTAGTAGACACCGCCTACCTCCAGTTCCTCATGGGTCGCTGCTGCGCAGGTGAGAGCCGCCAGCTGCACCAGAGGGATGGTCTTGGTACCGTAGGTGATGTCCATGTAGGCGATGCCTTTTTCCGGCAGCACGTCGCACAGGTCGCGGCACAGACGGATCAGGGTGCTGCAGTCCTGCTCGTCCGGCATGGGCAGCTCCCGGATGTGGTCCTCGGTGAAGCCCATCGCCTGCAGTTCCTCTTTGAGGTAGCCGAAGTTGCGTTGGGTATCGCCGTTCACACTGCGGATGGCGATGATGTGGAAATCGTCGCCTTCCTGCAGGGTGTTGTGCAGGACCTGCAGGATCGGGAAGCGGGTCTCGATGTCGCCGAAATTGGCGCTGGAACGGTAGGTGTTCTTGGCGAGGTCGAGACGGCCCTGCAGAGGAATGGTGGTCACGTAGATACGCTTCATTGCGTTTCTCCTTTCGTTTGTGCACGATATACAGCTGACAACATAGTCGTGTTGCGCCCAGTATAGCGCACCGGTAAGCGTTCCTGCAATGTGCAGGTTGTACGAAAAAAAGCGGAAAAGTTTTCAGCCGATTTTTCCAACCCAGAGCCTCATAAGGTCTTGGTTATAGACCAGAAACTCCGAGTTGTTCCGGAGCCCGGTGAGGTCGTCCTGCGAAAGCACGGGCTTGGTGACCACTTCGCGGTTCTGGCCAAAGCTGAAGCCGCTGCCGCCGTGGTGGCCCATCATGCCGCCCCGGTCGTGGTGGGTGTTGAAGCCGATGGAGTTGGTCACCCGCTCACTCTCGTAGCTGGGCAGGACCTGCAGCAGGGTCTGGGCGTCGCCGCCTGCGGACGAAACGACCAGATATCGCATGGAGCGCAGCAGGCCCTCCGTGGTCAGCCCGCCTGTCCGGCTGGGAACCGCCCGGCTCAGGCTGCTGCAGAGCAGCACATAGTCGCCGCAGGCATTCAGGGCATCCAGCAGCTCGGTGCTGGCCGAGAGTCCCTGCCCCAGGCAGAGCAGAATGGTGTGGGTGCCACCCCAGTCTGCCATCTGCATCATGCCCATGCCGAACTCGCCGGGGTGGATCGTGATCCTGCCGCTGCCCTCCGGAAGCCGGTCCGGGAGCACGGTATCCTGCCACTGGGTCGGAAGCCGCAGCAGCGGACTGTCGGTCAGGTCCCGGGCGGTGCCGATGAGCACGAAGGGGCGGCTGCTCTGCCGCTGCAGGGCTTCCACCACCGGAAAGATCCGGCCCGGCGGGCCGCAGACCAGCGCCTCCTGCGGCAGGATGCGGGCCTGTGCCAGCAGGCGGGATGCGGTGGTGGTGCCGCCATCCTGGATGTTCTTGCGGCGGGTGTTCTCTGCATCGGCGTGGGTCGTGGGCAGTGCCAGCAGGTGCATGCCCCGGTTGGAACGGAACAAAGCCATGGGTTTCTCCTTTCTTTGGTCAGGGCCGGAAGCCGTCGTAAATGAAGGGATCCGGCGAGACTGCAGGCAGGCTCATCAGGGCCTGACCCGGTTTCATGAGCTTGGAAAAGTCGGCGTCTGTCACCACCTTCTGCTCGCAGTCGGTGGTCACGGGCCGGTTGCCCTCGCCCATGTAGCGGTAGATCACGCGGGCGGTGCCGTAGCGGTCTGCGAAGGCTGCACGGGACATTGGGTCCATGACACGCATGGTGATGAGGTTGGGGAACAAGGACATCAGGGTCTTGGCCTCTGCCTCGGAGTAGTGGCGAGTCAGCAGCTGGACGCTTTGTACTGCCGCAATAATACGTGCACCACTGCGCCCATTGTCGCCGGAAGGGTCACGTGCGAAGCTCAGGAAGTCGGTCAGGGATTCGACCTTAGGCAGCAGACTGAACTCGTCCAGCAGAAACCACACCTTGTGGTTCAGGGTGGGGCTCATGCTCTGTTGCAGCATCAGATCCAGCAGCAGCCGGAACAGCGGCAGAGCTGTTCTTGCTTTGTCCGGCTCATAGAGGATAAACACCCGCTTGCCGCCCTGACGGATGGCCTGCAGGGCCGAGAACCGGCCGTCGGCTGTGTTGAAGCTGCCAATGAACAGGCGGCTGAGCATGGTGCGTACCTCGCTGAGTACACCCAGCCCCTGGGCTCCGCCGTCCCCGATAAGATCCCGGGCGGCAGAAAAGTAAGTGGGGTACCGCTCTACCAGTTCCTGCCAGCTGCCGTTGGTTCCGGTGCCGGCCCCTTCCTGTGCAAAGACCGTTGTGCGGGTGAGAAACTCGCTCAGCTCTGCGTTGGAGACCGGGATGTTGTTGGTGCGGCCGAAATCCCGCATGAAGCGTGCCGTCTGGTAGAAGATCTCCTGCGCTGCCTCCGGGAAGAAGATCTGGGTAGTCTTTTTCTTCTGTTCGGCAAACAGAGCACTGGCGATTTCACGCAGGGTAAGTTCCGGCGTATCGGAGGCATCCAGCTCCCGGAAAAGGTTCCAGCAGTTGGCGGGGTCGGTGGCCGAGACCGAGATCACCGGGTCGCCGGGGCGGCGGCAGCGCAGCACATCCGGCTTGGCCGCAAAGATGACGACGGTGTCCTGCACGCGGTCTGCATGGGCCAGCACCGGCTGGCGGATCTGTTCCATCAGGGTAGACTTGCCGCTGCCCACGTTGCCCACCAGCATGGTGGGGTACTGCCAGCAGCTGCGGTCGTCCAGCGTCAGGCCGCCGGGCAGGCGTACCACCGGCTCCACACGCCCCGCCGTGGGCGGGACCGTTCGCTGCAGCTGCTGTCCTTCCAAAAGACGTTTCATAGGCTTTGTCCTTTCGTTTCAGGTGTTTCTGTCTTACACTCAGAGAAAGGCTCTGCTGCCATGCCCGGTTGGAAAGACGGCGCAATAAATAAAAAAACAGAAGGAACTTTTCTACTGCATCTATGCAGTGCAGAAAAGTTTCTTCTGTTTGTTTGTCCCCTTGCGGGGTGTGAGTTAAATCCAAACGCCTGGTTGTCGTCTTTGTCTACCGGGATGGGCTTCCGTCCCCTTGCGGGGGGTGAGTTAAATCGCAAAATACTTCAAAGACTATTCTGTCGATGTTTTTTTCCGTCCCCTTGCGGGGTGTGAGTTGGTTCAAAAGCTGTTTCGATGGTCATGATTATGGCATTTGCTGCTTCCGTCCCCTTGCGAGGCGTGAGTTAAATTACGTCGCTCATTCTCACCGTTACAGGCTGCTGTTCCGTCCTCTTGCGAGGGGTGAGTTGAATCTTATGATTATGATGGCAATGTTATGGGCACAAGAGTTTCCGTCCCCTTGCGGGGTGTGAGTTGAATCGTCGTGACCAGCGGATTCTGGAATGAGGTCAATAGGATTACGTCCCCTTGCGGGGTGTGAGTTAAATCGGCAAAACTGTCCATTCCGGAGCCGTCTGGCAGCGCCGGAACTGTTCATCTCACCAATTCTATCATAAAGTATAGCATGCTTTCCGCCAAAATGAAAGTGCTTTTTCGCAAACTGCCTGTGCGGCCCAGTGCGAACGCCCTTTCCCCATGGGTCAAAGCGGCTGGTGCATCGCCACCTTCGCATACAAAAAGGCACCCCGGCACAGATTGCTCTGTGCCAGGGTGCCTTGTCTGTTTACCGGTCAGCTCTCAGCCTGACCCACTGCCAGAAACTCCGCAGCCTGGGCCGTGGTATCAGCCACGACGTAGGTGCAGCGGTTCTCCGGCTCATTTGCGCTGCGCACGCTTGTCGGCTCGTTGCCCAGGCCCAGGCAGGTGAATCGGTCGGCAGGGACACCGGCCTCCACCAGCACATCCCGCACGGCCTGTGCGCGGGCCAGAGACAATGCCTGGGCACCCTCGCGGCTGGCGTTGTCCACCTGTGCGGTGCTGCCAGCCACAATGTAGTGGGCAGAAGTGCCCTTGAGCTGCTCGGCCAGACCGTTCAGCGCTGCGTGGGCAGCTGCCTCATCGAGGAAAGTCGTGCTGTCGGGCTGAAACGCCACCTGCTCGGCGCTGACCTTGACGAAGGTCGGTGCGCCTGCAGCGGCCAGAGGTGTCACGGTGTGGCCGTTGTTGAGGGCGTCGCCGGACACGATGTCGGTATGGAAGGTGACGTTTGCACCCGTGCGGTCAAAGAAGGCCTGCCAGAAGCTCTTCAGCCACTGGACCTGCTGGGCACTGAGCGTGCCCTGGCTGCCCGCAACATCGCCCAGGCCGTAGAACTCCACGGCCACGCCGTTCAGCTGAGGCAACATGGCAGCGGCGTCCAGCTGATCCAGCAGCTTGGCAGGGTCGGTGTTCAGCAGGTCGAGGTCCTGCATGGGCAGGCTGGCGACGGCAGTGTTCACACCCGAATGGCGGATGATCAGCACCTTATTGTCAGCCGTACCGGCGGACAGCATGCGGCTGGCGAGAGAAATGGCGGAGATCAGGTCGGTCTCAGGGGTGGTGGCTGCAGCGCCCTGGACCGCCTCGACCAGCTGGTAGCGTGCTGTCTTGTCGGCTCGGGCCTGCTGGATGTCGTTGTTCTTGACCTGGTCAAAGCGCTGAGGACCGAGCGCAAACGGCTTGCCATCGGCCACCACCAGTCCGGCGCTGCCGCCCGGCGTGACGTTTACGCTGTTGAGGAACTCCTCGGCGTTGGTTAGCGCAGGCATACCGTCGCCCTGGGTAATGATGAGGGCGGTATCGGTGGCCACGGCACTGTCCGCCGCACCGTCCTTGGAGGGGATCACACTGCAGCCAGCCAGCAGGCCGACCACCAGAGAACCAGCTGCCACCATGGTAGCCATGCGGGTAAGCATCTTCAGCTTCATAGCGTTTCCTTTCGTTCGGGAGGTTTGCGTCTTACACCTCAGAAAAGGCGCTGTCTGCCTTCTCAGTTGGAAAACAGGCAGCTTTTTTCTGAAAAAATCTGTTTTGGGGTCAAGATGCCATTGCGGCAGGCACTTCCTCTGCGGCAGGCTCTGCCTCAAGGCGGAGCACCGGCTGTTCCGGTGCAGCCTCAGCCGAGGCAGGGGGCAGCAGCATGGCCTGCCAGTGCTGCTCGTCCAGCAGGTCGTCCAGACCCGCGCTGTGCAGCAGAGCGTCTGCGGCCTCTACGCTGCCCAGCTCCTCGGCCAGCTTCATGCGGGCAGTCAGGCGTGCCTGCCGGGCCGCAATGCTCAGGCTCTTGAGCTTTGCCTGCGCAAAGCGGTAGTCCTGGAGGTCCGGGTTAAAGTTTGCTGCTGCAAACTCCGCATGGCTGATGGCGCTGTCGGTGTCGGCAGCCAGGTCCTGCAGGTCCAGGCGCTGGGCCTTCAGGCTGTCCAGCTGGCTGCGGTGGTCGCTGAAAAAGCCGATGGCGTAAGAGCCCACGCTGGTGGCGATGGGCAGCAGCATACGGATGTACTGGCCCACCATGTAGAGGGTGGGGTTCTCCGTTGCCCCCAGGGCCTCCACACTCATGAGCGTGGACACGATGCAGAAACCCGCGAAGATTGCAAAGGCTCCGACGGCCGTGCCCAGAAGTGCGCTGATGCGGCGCTTCGTCGCCCGCTGATCACGGGGCAGCATGTCATCCAGCTGGCCCTTGAGTTTGCCAGCCAGCATGGGGCAGGCATCGAGCAGCAGGGCGATGGAGGCAGCCACCAGCATGGCCATTTCGGGCCGCTCGTCGAACAGGCTTTCGGTGTAGAGGTGGACGGTCATGAGGTCCGTGGCCACAAAGAAGGCGGTCACGGGGATCGCGATGTGGTCCAGCAGGCTGCCCTTGGTGCGGCCCTGTTTCTGGATGTCGTGGAGCTTTTCGGTCACGTTGGTGTGTTCACCCATGTACATAGTTGTACCTCCTGGTCTTATCTCGTGTTGTATTTCGCTGCTGACGTCAGGCTTCCAGTTTCTGGATGCGGGCATTCACGTCAGCAAGCTGCTCTTCAATGAGCTTCTTGCTGGCGCGGAGGTTTTCCACCTGTAGTCGGAGATCCGCCTGCAGGTTCAGTGCCGATGCATGGTGCTGATACCGGGTCTCCACAAGGCTGGAGATGGCCAGTTGCTGGGCTTTCAGGCGGACCAGCTCGTCGAACACCGGGGTGTGCTCGTCAAGGTCCAGCTTTTTGACCGCGTCGGCAGCCTGCTCCAACACGCCCGCAAACATCTCCGGGTCATCGTAGTCCGGGTAGCTCGCACAGCTGCTGAAGTCTCCCGGGTAACCGTACAACATATGGTGGACGATCGTGCGGTGTGCGTAGTCGATCTCGGTGCGCTCACGGCCCTGCTCGGGCAGCTTGGCGCTGTCAGCCTTCTTGAACAGATTCTTCATCCCAATACCTCCTCAATTCCCATGGCCTGCGCGGCCTTCCGGGCAGAAAAGTCCGGATGAAAGCGCGGGATCTCCTCATCGCTGATCACACGGAACTTGCCTGCCTTGCTGTACTTCACAAGGCTTGCGTTTGCGCGGCAGTAGACTTCATTGATCTCGGCCTCGGCATCCAGCAGCTCTGCCCGGATGGACGCGGCCAGCTCCTTGCGTTCACTGGCGGCACGGGCACGGCGCTCACCGGCTTCGCGTGCAGCACGCCGTGCTCCGGTGGAGCGGGGGCTGCTGCTGCTGCCGCCGGTCAGCTCAGGCATCGCCTTGAGTGCAGCGGCCTTGGGTCCCAGAGACTTGCTGAGCTGTGCAACCTTGGCCGCTTCCAGCGTCTCAAGTTCCCGACGGACGCGCTCGTAGTAAGCTCCGGCTAACACGTTCTTGCCGTCCTCGGTCTTGAAGTCGGTCTTGTGGACCAATGCGTCCGCAAGGCCGCGCAGACGGAGGAAGTTGTCCTCCTTCCAGACGGGGCTGTCCTTCTGGTCGCTCTTCTTGTTCTTCGGGTAAATCAGCATGTAGTTCGCTCCTTTTCACTTGCTGTTGGGCTCTTCACTCTCTGTAAGCCTTTTTGTGTTTAGAAAGTTGGAATTTTGATTGGATCTTTTGTTTTGTTTATTCTGTGTCGTCCTTACATCTCAGTAAAGCCTCTCGTTCCTGTCCAGTTGGATTTTTCTGTCGTTTTTATTGAAATATTCCACCACTTTTTTTCGCTGAAGTGTCCATCGCACACACGTTGTTTTCTCATCCACCATAATGTTTAACAGCTAAAAGTCTTACTCCTATCGATTTACCGTAATAAATTTTTCAAAACGATATTGACGCACTTACACTTCCATGATACCCTTTACTCCAAATCCTGCTGACAAAAGTGGTGGTGCTCATCATGATAACCACCACTTTCAGCGGATGATTGCCCAGAAAGAGCATACCGTCCCGCAACACACCCGATTCATTTTGCCGCCGATTCACCCGACAAAATCATCGCTGCGCTGCGTGGGCGGTATTTTTCTTTTACGGGAGCTGCACCTTGAAAATTTCATGAGCCGACCGGACGTGATACCGACTTTCCGTCAACGCCGCTGCACAAACAGGGGCAGGAACTTCGT
>ERZ507073.1638-NODE-1638-length-13239-cov-5.703353_pt1 | contig 13239 bp, 5 predicted proteins | sample MGYA00512290_ERZ507073 | MGnify/ENA metagenome assembly ERZ507073 | reverse complement strand
CGGCATGGCCGGGGCAGTCAACGTGAGCATAGTGGCGGGAATCCGTCTCATACTCAACGTGAGCGGTGTTGATCGTGATGCCGCGCTCGCGCTCTTCAGGAGCCTTATCGATGTTTGCGTAATCAACGAAGTCCGCATCGCCCTTCATTGCAAGGGTCTTGGTGATGGCCGCCGTCAGAGTGGTTTTACCATGGTCGACGTGGCCGATGGTGCCAATGTTTACATGGGGTTTGGTTCTGTCGAAATGCTGCTTTGCCATTTGGATTGTTCCTCCTTTTATCTTAGAAACTTCATTCTTTTACTGTTTATAAAAAACAGGCTGTTCAGTGCTCAGGGGTATTTTATCAATTCCCACAAGGGATTGCAAGCGTTTTACGAAATTTATTCGTCGCCTGTTTTCGCGCGGGAGCTGATGATCGTATCCGCAATGGATTTCGGAACCTCAGTGTAGTGGCTGGGCTCCATCACATACTGGCCGCGACCCTGCGTTTTGGAGCGCAAATCGGTCGCATAGCCGAACATGTTCGACAGCGGCACGAAAGCGTTCACCTGCGTTGCGCCATTGCGGGTTTCCATGCCCTGCATAAGCCCGCGCCGGGCGTTGATATCGCCGATCACGTCGCCGAGATAATCATCCGGCACAATCACAGTAACCTTCATGATCGGCTCCATGAGAACCGGGGCCGCCTTGCGCATTGCTTCCTTAAACGCCATGGAACCAGCGATTTTGAAGGCCATCTCCGAGGAGTCGACCTCATGGTAGGAGCCGTCATACAGCGTTACCTTGACATCCACCACATTGAAGCCTGCCAGTACACCGGAGAGCATAGCGCCCTTGATACCCTGTTCCGCCGGGCCGATATATTCCTTCGGGATCGCGCCGCCAACGATAGCATTGACAAACTCATAACCCTTCTGCGGATTCGGCTCAATGCGGATCTTGACATGGCCATACTGGCCGCGGCCGCCGGACTGACGCGCATATTTCGTGTCGACGTCGGCTTCCTTCGTGATCGTCTCGCGATAGGCTACCTGCGGCTTGCCGACGTTTGCCTCAACCTTAAATTCACGCAGCATACGGTCAACGATAATCTCCAGATGCAGCTCGCCCATGCCGGCGATGATCGTCTGGCCCGTTTCCTCATCCGTATAGCAGCGGAAGGTCGGATCTTCCTCCGCAAGCTTAGCAAGCGCAATGCCCATTTTCTCCTGACCGGCCTTCGTCTTGGGCTCGATAGCCACACGAATAACCGGCTCTGGAAATTCCATGGATTCAAGCACAACCGGGTGCTTCGCATCGCACAGCGTATCGCCCGTGGTCGTATTTTTTAAGCCGACCGCAGCGGCGATGTCGCCCGCGTAAACGCATTCGATATCCTGCCTGTGGTTTGCGTGCATCTGTAGGATGCGGCCCATGCGCTCGTTGCTATCCTTCACAGAGTTGTAAACCGTGCTGCCCGCCTCGACCGTGCCGGAATAAACGCGGAAGAAGCAGAGCTTGCCCACATAGGGGTCGGTTGCGATCTTAAAGGCCAGCGCGGCAAACGGCTCGTCATCGGAGGATTTGCGATCCTCCTCCTCGCCGGTCTCCGGATTCGTGCCTTTGATATCCGGCACGTCCGTCGGCGCGGGCATAAAATCAACGATTGCGTCAAGCAACATCTGCACGCCCTTATTACGGTAAGAAGTGCCGCACAGAACAGGCACCATCTCATTGGCAATGGTGGACTTGCGAATGCAGTTTTTGATCTCTTCAATCGTCAGTTCCTCGCCGCCGAGATATTTCTCCAGCAGGTCTTCATCCTGCTCAGCAACATGCTCCATGAGCTCTGTGTGATATTTCTCCGCCAGCTCACGCATATCCTCCGGAATATCCTCATCACGGACATCGAGGCCCTTGTCGTCATAGTACATTTCCGCACGCATGGTGACAAGGTCGATGATGCCGCGAAAATCGGCTTCAGAGCCGATCGGAAGCTGGATGGGCACCGCGTTGCATTTCAAGCGATCTTTCATCATGTCGACAACATTGTAGAAGTCGGCGCCCATAATATCCATCTTATTCACATAGGCCATGCGCGGCACATGGTACTTATCAGCCTGACGCCAAACGGTCTCAGACTGGGGCTCGACGCCGCCCTTCGCACAAAATACAGTGACAGATCCGTCAAGTACGCGCAGAGAGCGCTCAACCTCAACGGTAAAGTCCACGTGGCCGGGGGTGTCGATAATATTGATGCGATGCCCTTTCCAGAAACAGGTGGTAGCGGCGGAGGTGATGGTGATGCCCCTCTCCTGCTCCTGCTCCATCCAGTCCATGGTCGCATCGCCGTCGTGCGTTTCACCGATCTTATGGTTCACACCCGTGTAAAACAGGATGCGCTCCGTCGTCGTGGTTTTGCCGGCGTCGATATGGGCCATAATACCAATGTTTCTGGTGAGCTGTAATGATACCTGCCTTGGCATATAAACCTCCAATTGCCATGCGCGCGGCACGGCGCTCAAGAATTAAAACCTGTGGCCAGCTGCATGCGCGCTCCAAACCGGAGCGCACATAGCGCCGCCCCCCGCGCCAAGCAAAATGCAGCGCAGGTGTGTGCTTACCAGCGGAAGTGTGCAAACGCCTTGTTGGCTTCTGCCATCTTGTGCGTGTCTTCGCGCTTTTTATATGCGGAACCGGTGGAATTGACTGCATCCATGATCTCATTTGCAAGCCGTTCCTTCATGGTCCGCTCAGAGCGCTGGCGGCTGTAAAGCGTAATCCAGCGCAGGCCCAGCGTCTGACGGCGCTCGGGGCGAACTTCGATGGGCACCTGATAGGTCGCGCCGCCAACACGGCGTGCTTTGACCTCGAGAACAGGCATTACGTTCTCCATCGCGGCTTCAAAAACCTCAAGGGGCTCCTTGCCGGTTTTTTCCCGGATGATCTCAAAGGCGTCGTAAACAATCTTCTGGGCGACACCCTTTTTGCCATCATACATAACACTATTGATAAGCCGTGTTACAAGCTTTGAATTGTAAAGCGGATCGGGCAAAACATCACGCTTTGCGATCTGGCCTCTTCTTGGCACTTCGCTTCCCTCCTTCATAAAAATGATATCATCGGTACTCGAGTGACAAAATTCCCGTGGCGCCAATGAGAGGCATATCTATTGATACACTCTCACTGGTTGCAAGGCGGCAAGCCGCCTGTAGCCTGCAAGAAGATTTGTCTGTTTGGGTTCCTGGCTGCGTGCTGGATTACTTTTTGGCAGCCTTCGGGCGCTTCGCGCCGTACTTGGAGCGTGCCTGCATTCTGCCGGAAACGCCCTGCGTGTCAAGGGTTCCGCGTACGATATGGTAACGCACACCGGGAAGATCCTTCACACGGCCGCCGCGGATGAGGACGACGCTGTGCTCCTGTAGGTTGTGGCCGACGCCGGGGATATAGGCGGTTACCTCGATCCCGTTGGTCAGACGAACCCTCGCAATTTTACGAAGCGCAGAGTTCGGCTTTTTCGGCGTGATCGTCTTGACCGCTGTGCAGACGCCACGCTTTTGCGGGGAATCCTTATCGGTCATGATGTTCTTCTTGGAGTTGAGCCCCTTGAGAAGAGCAGGCGCCTTCGCCTTTTTCTCCGACGTCTCCCGTCCATTACGGACAAGTTGGTTAAAGGTTGGCAAGTTACTTTCACCTCCTGATATTAAATCAAGCCTAATCTATCGTGCAGGGCGCGCAACGCGCCCATAGCACCAAAACAATAAGAAAAATAGATTCGCACAATTGAAGATTCTAGCACGCAGAGACAAGCTTTGTCAAGCGCTCAAACGGCTTTCACAGAAAGAAGAATCCGGTAAACGGCAAAAAGTTTTGTTTAAATTGTAAAATTCGCTTTTGATCGGGCTTAGACCGCTTCCCCTTCCACCTCTGCGGGCATCTCCGGCGTTTCCTGCGGGACGGGCACCACCTCTACATCGCTGTAGCACTTCATACCCGTGCCGGAGGGGAGGAGCTTGCCGATGATGACGTTTTCCTTAAGCCCCAGCAACGGATCGCTCTTGCCCTTGATCGCCGCATCGGTCAAGACGCGAGTCGTCTCCTGGAAGGAGGCGGCGGAGAGGAAGGAATCCGTCGCAAGGGAGGCCTTCGTAATACCGAGCAGCACGGGCTGGACGGTTGCCTCTTGCAGCGCTTCACCGGTTTCGGCCGCGCGGGCGCGGACTGCCTCATTCTGCGCGATTAACTCGCTCTTATCAATCGTTGCGCCGGGCAGGAGCGTGGTATCCCCTGCGTCGGCCACGCGGACCTTCTTCATCATCTGGCGGACGATCACTTCAATATGCTTATCGTTAATATCAACACCCTGCATCCGGTAAACGCGCTGTACTTCACGAATGAGGTAGTTGTGCACCGCATCTACACCGCGCACAGCAAGCACATCATGCGGATTCACAGAGCCCTCCGTGATGATCTCGCCCTTTTCGATCGTTTGGCCTTCCTCCACCCGTAGGCGAGAGCCATAGGGGATCAGGTAGCTGCGCTCATCGTGATTCTCCATATCGGTGACGACAACATGTTGCGACTTTTTGATTTCCTGCATGGAAACAACGCCGCCGATTTCGCTAATGATCGCCAGGTGCTTTGGCTTGCGCGCCTCAAACAGCTCCTCAACGCGGGGAAGACCCTGCGTGATATCGGCAGAGGACGTAACGCCGCCGGTGTGGAACGTACGCATTGTCAGCTGTGTGCCGGGCTCACCGATGGACTGAGCGGCAATGATTCCGACTGCCTCACCCACGGTAACCGGATCACCCGTGGCAAGGTTCGCGCCATAGCACTTGATGCATACGCCATGCTTGGACTGACAGGTGAGTAAGGAACGGATTTTGATCTTTGTCACGCCGGAAGCAACGATGCGCTCCGCATCGGACTCCTTCATCATCACATCCTTGCTCATGATAAGCTCGCCGGTCTTTTCGTCGATGAGATCCTCCACCAGGAAGCGGCCGGTCAAACGCTCTGTCAGGCCCTCGATCATCTCGTTGCCATCTTTGATATCATAGATTTCAAGGCCGTCTGTGCAGTGGCAATCCTCTTCGCGGATGATCACATCCTGCGAGACGTCGACCAGACGGCGGGTCAGGTAGCCGGAGTCTGCCGTACGCAGCGCTGTATCAGCCAAGCCTTTCCGAGCGCCGCGGGAGGAGATAAAGTATTCGAGAACGTTAAGGCCCTCGCGGTAGTTCGCGCGAATGGGAACCTCAATCGTGCGGCCCGCCGTGTTGGCAATCAAGCCGCGCATACCGGCAAGCTGCCGCAGCTGACTATCGGAACCACGGGCGCCGGAATCGACCATCATATAGATAGGGTTATAGTGGTCAAGGTTTGCGGTCAGCTCAGAGGATACCTTCTTCGTGCAGTCCTCCCACACCTTGATGACATGGCGGGAGCGCTCCCCATTTGAGATAAAGCCGCGCTGGAAGTTCGCGTTGATCTTATCGACCTTCTCCTCCGCCTCAGCGAGGAATTCCGCCTTCTTCGGCGGGATGGTCGCGTCGCAAACCGCGACAGTGATGCCGCTCTGTGTGGAATATTTATAGCCCTGCGCCTTAATGCGGTCAAGCATCTCGGCGGTCACTGCCGTGCCGTGCACCTTGATGCACTTGTCGATAATCTTGCCGAGCATCTTTTTATTGACCAGGAACTCAACCTCCAGCTTGAAGGCATTTTCCGGATCGCTACGGTCCACAAAGCCCAGATCCTGCGGGATCGGATCGTTAAAGATCACGCGGCCCAGCGTCGTTTCATAAAGCTGTGAACGCAGTTCGCCCTCGACCTCGCGGGTCATACGGATTTTAATCTTAGAATGCAGGCCGATCGCGCCCGCGTCATAGGCCATAATCGCTTCGCTGACATCGCGGAAGCACTTGCCCTCGCCCGGCTCGCCTGGTTTTACCAATGTCAGGTAGTAAGAGCCGAGCACCATATCCTGCGTCGGCACCGCGACGGGCTTGCCATCGGAGGGCTTTAGCAGGTTGTTGGCCGCCAGCATCAGAAAACGGGCCTCCGCCTGCGCCTCTGCGGACAGCGGCACGTGGACGGCCATCTGGTCGCCGTCGAAGTCCGCGTTGAACGCGGTGCAGACCAGCGGATGCAGCTTGATCGCGCGCCCCTCTACAAGAACCGGCTCAAACGCCTGAATGCCAAGCCTGTGCAGCGTAGGTGCACGGTTGAGCATGACCGGATGATCCTTGATGACGATCTCCAGCGCATCCCACACCTCGTTTTTCGCACGCTCGACCATCTTACGGGCAGATTTGATGTTGTTCGCCTTATTGGTTTCTACCAATCGTTTCATAACGAAAGGCTTAAACAGCTCCAACGCCATCTCCTTGGGCAGGCCGCACTGATAGAGCTTGAGCTCCGGCCCGACGACGATTACGGAACGGCCGGAATAGTCGACGCGCTTTCCGAGCAGGTTCTGACGGAAGCTGCCCTGCTTACCTTTGAGCATATCGGAGAGAGATTTCAGGGGGCGATTGTTCGGGCCCGTCACAGGGCGGCCGCGGCGGCCGTTGTCGATCAGGGCGTCCACCGCCTCCTGAAGCATACGCTTTTCATTGCGCACAATGATGTCGGGCGCATGCAGTTCCAAAAGCCTTTTCAGGCGGTTGTTGCGGTTAATCACGCGGCGGTAAAGATCGTTTAAGTCAGAGGTTGCAAAGCGGCCGCCTTCCAGCTGCACCATCGGGCGGATATCCGGTGGGATAACCGGGATCACATTGAGAATCATCCAATCCGGCCGGTTACCGGATTGATGGAATGCCTCCACCACTTCCAGCCGCTTGAGGATGCGTGCCTTCTTCTGGCCCGTCGCTGTTTCCAGCTCCTCGCGCAGTTCCTTGGCGAGCGCTCCCACATCGATTTCCGCGAGCAGCTCCTGGATTGCCTCCGCGCCCATGCCGGCACGGAATTCATCCTCATACTTCTCGCGCATATCCGCATATTCCTTTTCGCTCAGGGTCTGCATTTTTTGCAACGGCGTATCGCCGGGATCAATCACGATATAGAGCGCAAAATAGAGGATCTTCTCCAGAATACGGGGAGAAATATCGAGCATCAGACCCATCCGGGACGGAATGCCCTTAAAATACCAAATGTGTGACACCGGCGCTGCCAATTCAATATGGCCCATGCGCTCACGGCGCACCTTATTTTTTGTAATCTCGACGCCGCAGCGCTCGCAAATTTTTCCTTTATAACGGATACGTTTATATTTTCCGCAGTGGCATTCCCAGTCCTTTGTAGGGCCAAAGATACGCTCGCAAAACAGGCCGTCGCGCTCAGGCTTCAGGGTGCGGTAGTTGATTGTTTCCGGCTTTTTGACCTCACCGTAGGACCATTCGCGGATCTTTTCGGGCGATGCCAGACCGATTTTGATGGATTCAAAGGTGATATTTTCCATAGAACGATCACATGCCTTTCTTTCTGGTTCTACGCCGGGAAGTGGGGCGTAAAACCGAATTGAAAAAGGGCTTTTTTTCCTGCTTGGGAGATGCCTGCCGCCCTTTCCGGCCGGCACCCCCGCTCCTGTCAAAACCGTTTAGTCGTCGTAATCGTCGAGCATATCGTCCGGCTCGAAGACATCTTCCTCTTCTTCAAAGAGGTCCTCTTCCGGAGCATCGCTGCCCGCGGCATCACCGGCAATATTCTCCAGTTCAATGCCCTCGCCCTCCAGGCTGAAGCCTTCGGCGGTATCCATATCGTTCACCTCGCGGAATACCTCTTCATCCGCATTGCTGAAGCTGGGTTCGTCGCCGTCGAAATTCTGCTTGAGATCGATTTCATTTTCTTCCTTATCCAGCACCTTCACATCCAGGCCAAGGCTTTGCAGCTCTTTAATGAGCACCTTGAAGGATTCCGGCACGCCGGGCTTCGGCACATTTTGGCCCTTGACGATTGCCTCATAGGTTTTCACACGGCCGACTACGTCATCCGACTTGACCGTTAGGATCTCCTGTAAAGTATAGGCGGCGCCATAAGCCTCGAGCGCCCAAACCTCCATCTCGCCAAAGCGCTGGCCGCCAAACTGCGCTTTACCGCCGAGCGGCTGCTGCGTTACCAGAGAATAGGGGCCGGTGGAACGCGCATGAATCTTATCGTCAACCAGATGATGCAATTTTAAGAAGTACATCACGCCGACCGTGATGGGGTTGTCAAACTGGCGGCCTGTGCGGCCGTCATAAAGGATTGTTTTGCCATCCTCACGCAGGCCTGCTTCTCGCAGCGCATCGCGGATATCCGCCTCATGCGCGCCGTCGAATACCGGGGTCATAATCTTCCAGCCAAGGGTTTTCGCCGCATAGCCAAGATGCACTTCCAGCACCTGGCCGATATTCATACGGGATGGAACGCCCAGGGGATTCAGGATGATATCGAGCGGCGTGCCATCGGGCAGGAAGGGCATATCTTCCTGCGGCAGGATACGGGACACAACGCCCTTGTTACCGTGGCGGCCTGCCATTTTATCGCCGACGGAAATCTTCCTCTTCTGCGCAATGTGGCAGCGCACAACCTTATTGACGCCGGGGCTCAGCTCATCGCTATTGGCGCGGGTAAATTCCTCCACATCCACAACGATGCCGTATTCGCCATGGGGCACGCGCAGAGAAGTATCGCGCACCTCGCGCGCCTTCTCGCCAAAGATGGCGCGCAACAAACGCTCCTCAGCGGTGAGCTCCGTCTCGCCCTTCGGCGTCACTTTACCAACAAGGATATCGCCAGAGTGCACCTCAGCGCCTACACGAATCACACCGAATTCATCGAGATCCTTCAGTGCATCCTCGCCGACGTTCGGAATATCGCGGGTGATCTCCTCCGGCCCAAGCTTCGTATCGCGCGCTTCCGTTTCATACTCCTCAATATGAATAGAAGTGAACACATCGTCGCGCACAATCTTTTCATTGATCAGGACGGCGTCCTCGTAGTTGTAGCCTTCCCAGGTCATAAAGCCAATCAGCACATTTTTGCCGAGGCTGATCTCACCGTTGGAGGTGGCGGGACCGTCCGCGATCACCTCGTGCGCCTCCACATGCTGGCCGCGGGCAACAATCGGCCTTTGGTTGATGCAGGTGCCTTGGTTAGAACGCATGAATTTAATCACGTCATAGGTGTCGATATCCAGATCATTCTTCTGATCGTCGGGTTTAATCTCAATCTTTTTCGCGCTGACGTGCGTTACCGTACCGGCACGTTTTGCGAGCACTGTAACGCCAGAGTCAACGGCGGCCTTATATTCCATGCCAGTGCCGACGATAGGCGATTCCGTTTTGAGCAGCGGTACAGCCTGCCTCTGCATGTTGGCGCCCATCAGTGCACGGTTTGCGTCGTCGTTTTCCAGGAAGGGGATCATCGCCGTGGCGACGGATACAACCATCTTCGGAGAAACATCCATGAAATCCGCCTTGGAGTTTTCAATTTCCAGAAATTCATCGCGGTAACGTGCATTGACCTTCGCGCGGGCAAAACGGCCATTTTCATCGAGCGGCTCATTGGCCTGGGCCACGATGTAATCATCCTCCACATCGGCCGTCATATAAACCACTTCATCCAGCACCACGCCCGTCTCTTTATCAACACGGCGGAACGGCGCTTCAATGAAGCCATATTTATTGATCCTCGCAAAAGTGGCAAGGTAGGAGATCAAGCCGATGTTCGGGCCTTCCGGCGTTTCAATTGGGCACATGCGGCCATAGTGGCTATAGTGTACGTCACGCACCTCAAATCCGGCACGGTCTCTGGAAAGGCCGCCGGGGCCAAGGGCGGAAAGGCGGCGCTTATGCGTCAACTCCGCCAACGGATTCGGCTGATCCATAAACTGCGACAGCGGCGAGGAGCCGAAAAACTCCTTGATGGCAGCCAGCACGGGGCGAATATTAATCAGCGCCTGGGGCGTAACCGTTGCGCTATCCTGCGCCTGAAGAGTCGTCATGCGTTCGCGCACCACGCGCTCCATGCGGGTAAAGCCAATGCGGAATTGGTTTTGCAGCAGTTCGCCCACAGAACGAATGCGGCGGTTGCCCAAATGGTCGATATCATCCGTTGTTCCGATCTCGTCCGCCAGGCAATCAAGGTAGTTGATGGAAGAAAAAATATCATCAATCGTGATATGCTTCGGAATCAGGTCGTCACAGCGGCTTTTCAACTCTGCAAAAAGAGCGTCACGGTCGTCGCCGCACTTTTCGAGGATTTCCATCAAAACAGTAAAGCGAACCTTTTCATTGATGCCGATATCCTCAAGCTCCTCCTGCGGAAAATCAACATATCCGCCGATATCCACCATGCCATTGGAGATCACTTTGACCTCTTTGCCTTCCACATCCAAATAAGCCACGCTTACGCCGGCCTGTTCAATCTCATAGGCCTTTTCGCGCGTGAGCATCTCTCCTGCCTCAGCCAGCAGTTCACCGGTCACTGGGCTCGCAATAGGCTGCATGAGCTTGTTGCCGGCTAAGCGTGCAGAAATGCAAAGCTTTTTATTATATTTATAGCGCCCCACGCGGGAGAGGTCATAGCGGTGAGCATCAAAGAACAAGCCGTCAATGTGCGCCTGCGCAGTCTCTACCGCGGGCGGCTCGCCCGGACGGAGCTTGCGGTAAACGGCAAGCAGGGCTTCTTCTGTGTTTTGTGTCGCCTCGCGGGTATCGCGCTCTTTTTCAAGCGTTGCAACAATGCGGTCATCGTTTCCGAAATATTCCAAAATCTCCGCATCGCTGCCCAAGCCCAAAGCACGGATAAAGGTGGTGATCGGAATCTTGCGGTTTTTATCAATACGGACGTAAAACACATCGTTTTGATCCGTCTCATACTCGAGCCATGCGCCGCGGTTCGGAATAATGGTGGAGGTGAAAAGCTTTTTGCCGGTTTTGTCGTGGCTCATCCCGTAATACACACCAGGAGAACGCACGAGCTGGGAGACGATAACACGCTCCGCTCCGTTAATCACAAAAGTGCCGCTGTCCGTCATGAGCGGGAAATCACCCATATACACTTCGTTCTCTTTAATCTCGCCCGTTTCCTTATTGATGAGCCGTGCACGCACGCGCATGGGAGCAGCATAGGTCGCATCGCGCTCTTTGCACTCCGCAACGGTATATTTCGGCTGATCGTCCATACGGTAGCCGACAAAATCCAGCACAAGATTACCGGTGTAATCCGTAATCTCCGCAATATCGCGGAAGACCTCCTTGAGCCCCTCGTTCAAGAACCACTGGTAGGAATTCTTTTGCACCTCGATGAGATTGGGCATCTCCATGACCTCGTTGATCCGCCCGAAGCTCATGCGGGTATTGTTGCCAAGCTGAACAGGTTTCACTTTCACCATAGGCTCATCACTCCGTTCTTTTTTTATCCCCATGGGTATTGGTTCGTTTTATTCGGGGAAAAGTAAAGCAATAGGAATCCTTGCGCACTGTCCCGCATAAAACTGGTATAAATCATTGTCAAAAGGCCTTGCATTTTTGTGCAGAACATGATAGAATGCAGTTGATAAAAAGAAGGCCGGGCAGACAAAACGCCATTATATGCAGTAGTTTATTATAAACTTGATGACAAGCATTGTCAAGCGTAAATTGGAAAAAATACATAAAAAACACCGTCAAAATCACTTTTGGCGGTGTTTTTTCAATTTATTCCTGCATTTTTGGCTGTTTTCAGGAGTTGACGATTGGGAAAAGCAGGTGAACAAATGCTCGTTTTCTACACATTTAAGCAAAGCAATCGATTCAGCAGCTCTCAATAAATCGCAATCAGCGCATGAATATCGCCAACGTTTCGCTCCATACCAGGCACCGACAACAAAAATTGGCCGCTTACAGGGATCACAGACATCCAATGATACCTGTGCCTCAATCCCATCAAAGGAGAACCCAGCATATATCCACCTTTTGTATCCTGAAAATAGAAAAGTTTATTACGCGCAAAAGGATGGCAGTGTTCTGTGAACTTCCACAGATCGATCCAGAAACCGCTCTACAAATTAGTTCCGTATTCAGAGTAGGAAAACAATCGAATAGCAATCATCTTCTATCAGGATTCGATCGGTTCAAATCAAAACAGTTGCGCTTCTCTTCCCCCTGATCCAAGCCAAAAACAAAAGCTCTCCGAAGCAATAATACTTCGAAGAGCTTTTGGAGCTGCTAACCAGATTCGAACTGGTGACCTCATCCTTACCAAGGATGTGCTCTACCACCTGAGCCATAGCAGCAAGTGGCGACCCGGAACGGGCTCGAACCGTCGACCTCTAGCGTGACAGGCTAGCGTTCTAACCAACTGAACTACCGGGCCATATGGCAGGGGCAGAAGGACTTGAACCCTCGGCACGCGGTTTTGGAGACCGCTGCTCTACCAACTGAGCTATGCCCCTATTTAACTTTCAAAAATGGTGGGCCATCAGGGATTCGAACCCCGGACCGACCGGTTATGAGCCGGTTGCTCTAACCAACTGAGCTAATGGCCCATGTTATGTAGCAGCCTGAATATTCATTCTGAAAAAAGCCGCCGCTATCTTAGAACAACGGCGGCTTTCCGCGCAATCATGCGCTTGGCTCCCCCTGTTGGACTCGAACCAACGACCCTGCGGTTAACAGCCGCATGCTCTACCGGCTGAGCTAAGGAGGAATATAAAAGAGCTCGGAAAATATCTTTCCCACTTCATCCACAATGATACATGTTGCGGAATGTGGAAACCGGTTTCGGTTCACATGTTGCCATGCGAACCGAACCGGGTTCTTTGTGTCGGCACTGTCCTATCTTCCCGGGCGGTCACCCGCCAAGTATTTTCGGCACCAGTGAGCTTAACTACCGTGTTCGGGATGGGAACGGGTGGACCCTCACCGTCATTAGCACCGACTTCTGCTCTGTGCTCTTCACACAGATCTCTATTAAAACAGCGTTTCCGCCGCTTTAAGCGTTTTTGGTGACCCGTAGCGGATTCGAACCGCTGTTGCCGGCGTGAGAGGCCGGAGTCTTAGGCCACTTGACCAACGGGCCACGCTTGGTACACCATCACGGGCTCGAACCGTGGACACCCTGATTAAGAGTCAGGTGCTCTACCAACTGAGCTAATGGTGCTCATCCTGTTTCTTTATCATTGTGTACCTTTTGACGCCGATATTTTCTCACATCAACGCCGCTTTGTCAAGGCTTTTTGCGCCCTGAAAACTGAACAAAGGAAAAGAGAGGCAACCGAAAAAACCATC
>ERZ507073.1632-NODE-1632-length-13266-cov-3.431156_pt1 | contig 13266 bp, 12 predicted proteins | sample MGYA00512290_ERZ507073 | MGnify/ENA metagenome assembly ERZ507073 | reverse complement strand
CATGGATGACTTCACCATCCGTCAGGTAATGGCATAGATCAGTGTACGCTCGCCGCCCTGCGGATATTTTGTGTATACCGTTTTTACAGCGATATCCGGATCACCTTTTACGGCTTCCTTCATTTTTACGATTGCATCTCTTTTATTGTCCTCAATGGCAATAATTGCTTTTGCTTTTCCAAACAACGACAATGCAATCTTTACACCTTTTACGATCGCCTCCGGTGATTCTATCATCCTGCGGTAATCGGACGTAAGATACGGCTCACATTCCGCACCATTTACAATATAATATTCTATCTCATCCGCATTCTTCGGAGACAGTTTTACATTTGTAGGGAATCCTGCTCCTCCCATGCCGACAATACCTGCTTCCTGAATCAGATTCAGCTTTTCTTCCTTCGTCAAATCTTCCGCTCCACGTTCATCCGTAACCGGAACAGTTTCATTCATCCCATCATTTTCAATAATAACGGATAATACTTTTGTTCCTCCCGCCGTCAGCCTTGGCTCAACATTTTTTACAATTCCGGAAACCGGAGAATGAATATTGGCTGAAACAAATCCCGCCGCTGCGCCTATCTTCTGGTTAACCAGCACCCTGTCTCCCTTCTTTACCAGTGGGGATGCAGGTGCACCTATATGCTGTGCCATTGGAATCACAATCTCACCAACAGGTGTATAATCAGTAATCTGAGTTGCTTTTGAGAGGTCTTTCCCATCATTATGCGGATGTATGCCACCTTTAAATGTCAGAACAGCCATGTTTGTACCTCCATGTTTTCTAAATTCTTTATCCTTATTATCATAATACATTTCGTCAAATTTCACAATAAAAATTTGAAATTTTTCAAATCATGGAATATATTTCCGGTTTTTCTATACATTTTTGCATTTCCGTGATATCATACTGATATAAGATATAGAAATTTTTATAATAAGGAAACAGATTTATGAAAAAATTAACATCTACTTTTACTAACGATATGTCTTACGGCGATATCCTGCCATTCGAGCTTGAAAATACCATATTTTTTGATATCGAGACAACCGGTTTTTCTGCCCGAAGCTCCCATCTCTATCTGATCGGTCTGGCATATTACATGGGTGAGAATCAGTTTTGCAGCATCCAGTTCCTTGCAGAACAGAAAGAGGATGAACCGGCTCTTTTGTATGAATTTTTCAATTTTATCAAAGATTATAAAAATATCGTACATTTTAATGGAAACGGATTTGATATTCCCTATCTGAAAGAAAAATGCCGGCAGTATAATATGCTGTATCATTTTGATCTCCTTACAGGATATGATTTATACAAAGAAGCCTGCAGGTTTAAAAAGCTCTTCCAGACACCTGATTTAAAGCAGAAAACGCTGGAAACCTTTCTGGGAAGTGCAAGAAAAGATGAATTTTCCGGAAAAGAACTGATTAATGTTTATTATGCCTACGAAAAAGAACACAAAGACTCCGATAAGGAGCTTCTTCTGCTGCATAATTTTGAAGATGTAAAAGGACTTACGGAACTGCTCTGCCTTTACACTTATTCCGCAGCCTGCTCGAAAAATATCCGGTTTGAACATTATATTTTAAGAAATTACAAATCATATGACGGAACGATGCAGAAAGAGCTTGTAATAAGATTTCTCCTTCCGGCTCCTGTTCCTACTCCGGTATCACAGGTAAATGATTTTTCCCTTCTTACTTTTATCGGTGACATCGGTACACTGAGCATCAAAGTACGTTCGGGCGAACTGAAGTTTTTTTATCCTGACTATAAGAATTATTATTATCTTCCAAAAGAAGATTGTGCCATGCATAAAAGTGTTGCCTTTTATGTGGACAAGAATTTCCGCACCCAGGCAAAAGCCGCAAACTGCTACAGCAAAAAAACGGGTTGTTTTCTTCCAGAATATGAAGAAGTATTTTCTCCTTATTTTAAGGCGGAATATCAGGATAAAATCCTGTATTTTGAAGCAGAGGATGCTTTCTTTGCAGATTCCGCAAATCTTCAGAAATATCTTCTTCATATAATACCAGAAATTACCTGTGTATTTTAAATTTCTTATCACATAATAGTAGTGTAACACAAACACAGTGTTTCAAAAACAAATAAGGGGGACTAAAAAATGTCTAATTCATCAAACAAGACGAACATTCCGGAAGCAAAGAGTGCCATGAACAAATTCAAGATGGAGGTAGCAAACGAAATCGGCGTACCTTTATCAGACGGATATAATGGAAACTTAACTTCTGCACAGAACGGAAGTGTGGGCGGATATATGGTGAAAAAGATGATTGAAGCTCAGGAAAGACAGATGGCTGGTAAATAATCCACCGGTTCACCATCTGAACTAAGAAGGATAAAATTACCTATGCAGAATCCTGCATAGGTAATTTTCCCTGTCCCCTACTGTCTTGTCAGCATCTGGGAAATTGATTTTAATATATTATCGTTGATTTTGATCAATGTCTTGATAAAACTTACCACAGCTCCCATAATCACAGCATTTCCATTGCACGTCTGCACAATTCCGATTCCAAGATAAATAAAATTATCTTCCAGGCTCATGAAAGTTTCTGCGGATAAATTCCCGCTTTCCATTCCTTTTATAATATTTAACTGGTTTGAAATACTGAATACCCTCTGAATATCTGTAAGCAGGAGATCCAGTGTTACGTCCGTGTCATCCTCTACTTTCAGCCCGGTATCGGCAAGGACATCTTCCGTAATTACCTCGCCAAGATAACGCTCAACTTCCCCGGTCCATACTTTTGCATCCTCTGACTCCAGATTCAGGTATGCGGACTTAATCAGACATTTCAGATAGGTTACATGGAGTTTCTCTAACGATTTCCCGCTTTTCCTGACATACTCCATATTTTCCAGTTCATTCAGATCCATCATGGTTGCCCGGATATTATTCCGGATAACCTCCGGCTGCAGCTTGATCTGTGCATCCACATGGAAAGCCTCACAGATATCTTCCCATGCCCTGCGCATCTCTTTCAGTGCTTTTTCTACCTCTTCCATGCTGGTTACTTCTTTAAATTCGTTGCTCATATTTAATCTGCCTTTCGGTTTATTCTGCCAAAATCTTTTTGAAAGTTTTCTTGCCTTTCTTTAAAAGAACGCCCTGTTTTAATGTTTCTGCCGGAATGACATAATTGACATCTGTTACCTTTTCGCCATCGATGGTTACACCGCCCTGTTCTACGGCACGTCTTGCTTCACTGCGGGATGCGGACAGTCCGGATTTCACCAGAACACCGAGAATATCAATCTTACCATCTACAAAATCAGCCTCTGTCAGCTCGCTGGTAGGCATCTCTGCAGCATTGCCACCGGTAAACAGTGCTCTTGCACTCTCCTGTGCTTTTTTGGCTTCCTCTTCGCCATGAACCAGATTGGTCAGTTCGTAAGCTAAGATTTCTTTTGCCTGGTTCAACTGGCTGCCTTCCCATTTATCCATTTCGTCAATCTGCTCTAATGGCAGGAAGGTTAACATACGCAGACATTTTAATACATCTGCATCGGAAACATTTCTCCAGTACTGGTAGAAGTCAAATGGAGAAGTCTTATTCGGGTCAAGCCATACGGCACCGGACTGTGTTTTTCCCATTTTCTTACCTTCGGAATTCAGAAGAAGGTTGATGGTCATCGCGTAAGCATCTTTTCCAAGTTTACGACGAATCAGCTCGGTTCCGCCTAACATGTTGCTCCACTGGTCATCGCCACCAAACTGCATATTACAGCCATATTTCTGGTATAAGGTATAGAAGTCGTAGCTCTGCATAATCATGTAGTTAAACTCTAAGAAGCTTAAGCCCTTTTCCATACGCTGTTTGTAGCATTCTGCGGTCAGCATACGGTTTACAGAAAAATGAGCACCAACTTCACGCAATACTTCAATGTAATTTAAGTCCATGAGCCAGTCAGCGTTATTTACCATAAGAGCTTTGTTATCGGAGAAATCAATAAAGCGGCTCATCTGTTTCTTAAAGCAGTCACAGTTGTGCTGAATGGTTTCCGGTGTCATCATCTGACGCATGTCAGTACGTCCGGATGGGTCTCCGACCATGGCGGTTCCGCCACCAATCAGGGCGATTGGCTTGTTGCCAGCCATCTGGAGACGTTTCATTAAGCAAAGTGCCATGAAATGTCCAACATGAAGGCTGTCTGCGGTTGGGTCAAATCCAATATAAAAAGTAGCTTTTCCATTGTTGATGAGCTCTCTAATCTCGGCTTCATCAGTTACCTGGGCAATCAGGCCACGGGCAACTAATTCATCATATAAAGTCATAATAAAAATCCTTTCTGAAAATATATTTTTTAAAATTCCGGGAAATGTTTTTATCCTGTTTCCCGCATAAAAAAGCCCCGTCCTATGAAAGGACGAGGGCGAAGTCTCGTGTTACCACCTTTTTTCACAGATTATTCGCATAACCTGCCTCAGTAAGTGTCCGTCACCGACAGGACTGCCATCTGCAGTGCCTTAAGGATATCTGGCAACTTACGCATCGATAACGTGTGCTAATCCGTCGCAGCCTACTCATTCAAATTTGCACAAACCATTCATTCGTAAAGTTTAATTTTGATTTGAAAAATATTGAATATTTGGTGCGAAGCTCCGGGATGTATTCATAACAAGCTGCCCCTGTACCTCTCAGCAACCGGTGACTCTCTGTAGGTTTCCTTTGCTATTACTTGTTCCCATCAAAGCCTGTAACTGCCTTAATTATCCCCATTATAGGGGGTAACTTAAAATTTGTCAAACATAAGATTTTAAAAGCCGGATTTAAAAATTTGTTATTTATTGTTTAACAAATCTTAAGGAAATGTAAATTGACAAATTGCTTTAATTGTGTAATTGTATTAATGGAGTAATACACAAAAAAGAAAATTGAAGACAAAAGGAAAGTTCATTCGTTTTAGTAAACAGAGATACAGGAGGTTAGGAAAATGAAGAAAATTACATTTACAGTACCTTGTTATAATTCACAGGATTATATGAAACGTTGCATAGATTCTCTTCTGGTATGCAAAGAGGAAGGGGAAATTATCATTGTAGATGACGGCTCTACCGACAGAACCGGAGAGATTGCCGACGAGTATGCAAAGGAATATCCGGATATTGTGAAAGTCATACATAAAGAAAACGGTGGACATGGTTCCGGCGTAAATGCAGGACTTGAGGCGGCCACAGGAACTTATTTTAAAGTGGTGGATTCCGATGACTGGCTGGATGAGGAAAGCTTAAAGGAGCTTCTTTCAGAACTTCGGGAATGGGAGTGGCAGGAAAAAGAAGTGGATCTGGTAATCTGTAATTATGTCTATGACCACCTTTATGAGAATAAGACAAAGCCAATGCGCTATACCAATGTATTTCCGGAGAAGAAGCTTTGTACATGGAATGACATGGGTAATTTCAAGCCGTCCCAGTACCTTGTGATGCATGCGTTGCTTTACCGCACCCAGATATTGCGGGATTGCAGGCTGCAATTGCCGAAGCACACCTTTTATGTGGACAACATATTTGCATATAAACCATTGCCTTATGTGAAAAATATCTGTTATCTGAATCTGGATTTGTATCATTATTTTCTGGGAAGAGATGACCAGTCCGTGAATGAAAAGGTCTTAATGAAGCGGATTGACCAGCAGATTAAGGTGACCAAACTGGTGTCAGACTGCGTGAACCTTGGTGAGATATCAAAAACTTATCCGAAGCTGGCAGCCTATATGACAAGAAATATCTCTATCATGATGGCAATTTCTTCCATCCATCTGCTGCTGATTGGAGATAAGGAAGCTTATGCGAAACGGGAGAATCTCTGGGAGCATATAAAGGCACTGCATCCAAAGCTTTATAGCATTTTAAAATACCGGAGATTAAGCGGATTTACTTATCTGCCGGGGGGTGTGGCAGGCGGTTTTGTAACCCTGACCGGTTATCGTCTGGCACGGAAGATGTACCAGTTCCAGTAAGAAACAGCAGAAATCGTATAAGAGGATAAGAAAATGGAAAAATTATACATCGGATTAGTAGATACACCGGGGCTGTTTGCGTGGATGATCCGCAAAGCCATCCGGCAGGATTACATACATGTGGTGCTTGGCATGGACGAAATGCTGGATGAGTGCTACAGCGTGGGAAGAAGATTTCCTTCGATACCGCTTCTGGCGGGTTTCGAGCGGGAAGAAAAGGAGAAAATCATACGGGCATTTCCAACGGCGCGTTACATGATATTTGCCATAGACTGTACAAAAGAGCAGAAGGAAAATATCAGAAAGCAGTTGAAAAAATGCTATGAAAACCGTTACAAATATCATTACTGCATCACGGGGCTGCCTTTTATTTTATTGCAGAAGGAATTCTTCCGGGAGAAACGCTATACCTGTTCCTCCTTTATTGCCCGGGTGCTTGAGGAGAATGGATTAAAGCTTTTTTCGAAGCATTTTTCACTGGTAACGCCGAAAGATTTTTATGAATTAGAGCAGAAAGAGGTCATCTATGAAGGAGAACTTAAGCAGCTCATCCGTATGGAGCAGTATTGGACAGAAATTGCATAAGAATAAAAAGAATCTCATCAGTGTCCTGCTGTTTCTCTTACTGGCGGCACTGACCTTCTCTGCTATCTGTAAGGGAAATGATATGACAGAGGTGGCAAAGGCAGTAAGAAAAATGGATGCGTGGTATCTCTTTGGAGCCATGGGTCTGGGGATTTTCTTCGTATCGGCAGAAGGGCTGATGATCTGCTATCTTCTGCGGGCACTGGGAAATCCCATTGCAGCAGGCAGGTGCATCAAATATTCCTTTATCGGATTTTTCTATTCGGGAATCACACCGTCCGCCACAGGCGGACAGCCGATGCAGCTCTATCATATGAAAAAGGATGGGTTAAAGATATCGGAAAGTACTGTGGTCTTAATGACGGTAGCAGTGCTTTACAAATTTGTGCTGGTGGTGATTGGACTTTTCATGCTGCTGTTTGGCTATCATCCGCTAAAGAATTATCTGGGAAGCTATATGTGGCTTTTTTATCTGGGACTACTGTTAAATACAGTGCTGGTGATTTTTCTTTTAATCGTGATGTTCGGGCCAAAGCTGTTTCACAATATTGTGACAGGAGTAGAGCGGTTCTGCGTACGGTTTCACCTGCTGAAACACTCGGAGGAACGAATTGAAAAACTCTCCGGCTTTGCGGAAAAATACCGGGAGACGGTGCAGTTTTTTGCCGGACATAAGGGAAAAATCGTGGCGGTCACATTATTTACGGTGCTGCAAAGATGCAGTGTATTTTTCCTGACTTATCTTGTATATCTTGGCTTTCATTTAAAGGGCACAGATGCGCTTACGGTCATGATGCTCCAGGCATCCGTCTATATCGCCGTGGATATGCTGCCATTGCCGGGGGCACAGGGAATTACGGAGCTGATGTATAAGAGCATTTTCGCCGGGGTATTTCCGGGAACTTTTCTTACGGCATCCATGTGTGTGTCCCGTGGAATAAATTTCTACTTTTTGTTGATAACTTCCGCAATTCTTACGGTGATTGTATATATTCTGGAATGGAAGTGTAGCAGAAAGAAACCCGCAGAAACCGCCGAATACAATTGACTTTGAGAAAATTCCCTCATATAATAAAAGTATCAGTTTTATAAGGAGGATATAAATATGGCATGTTTTTTAGTTCCGGCAACAGAAGCTGCAGTTACCACAATTGCAGAGCATGTGGTAAAGGGGAAAGAGGAACGCGCAAATAAAGAGGAACTTACCTTAAGTGAGAACAGCAAGACACCATTTTCTCATAAATTAAAATGGTTAAATCATATGCTTTGGGGCGGTTCTGCACTGCTGGCATTTGAACATATCTGGCATGGCGAAGTGACACCATGGTTCCCATTTTTAACAGCAGCAGGAAATCCGGAGGATGCGATGACAATGCTCCATGAGATGGCAACAACTGGTGTTGCCATGGCAGTACTTGTTACGGCTGTGTGGGCTGGTATGGTAGCAGTATCCAATGTCATCGAGAAACGTCCGGTTATCGGAACAGGTAAGGAGATACAGTAATGACTTTACTTACAGCAGCCATTGCGGCAGTGATTGTAACTTTGGTATGGTATTTTAAGGACGGCACCAACGAGATGCGAATAGGAACCTTAAGTCTTATGTACTGGGGCGCCACACTGATGTGGCTGGTAGATGCGGTAGTTGAGTACATAGAATTAAAGGCAGCGTATTTTACACCGGAACCGGTGGACATGCTGAATGATTTTTTCCTGGGGATATCCGTAGTGGTCTTAGGATTAATCATCTGGCTGGTAATGTTTTTAATCAAAGATCCAAAGGGTGTATTACAGAAGCGGTTACAGAGAAAATAGAAATATTAATAGTCCCTTTTTTAAAGGTATATTCGAACAGCAAGAGTTTGCAATAGCTGACTCTTGCTGTTTTACTGTGCAGTGCAATTCTTGCACTTGAACTTATCTTCAGGTCAAATGTTTTAAATTCCCTGTTTAAAAAAATTCCCGGGTAAATGAAAAACCTACACTTTCGGGTAGTTTACAGGCAGGTTATTCGTAATTATTATAAAAACAGATAAAAAGTGTCGAATTGTGTCGGAGGGGAATGCATGAAAAACCGGGATAATGAATTTTTCAGAGAAGAAGAACTGGATGAACTGGTAGAAAAGAGAGACTATGAAACTCTTCGGGATAAGATGAGCAGGATTTTTGCCTGTCCGTGCTGTCTGAATGGATTTAAGCATTGTAGAAAATATCTCGAAGTTTTTTCAAAAGAGGAAATCAGGAAAACACCAACACTTGCGGCAGCAGAAGCTGTTATTCAGGCTATTTACGGGAATCTGGAAAAGGCGGAGAAATATGCTTCATATGTAGGGGATGAACGTCTGATGAAGCTGCATCTTGATGTAATTATTCCGGGAACTGACCGGGAGAGGGCAAGAGCTGCATTGCTTAAGCTGGCTGAAATATATAATAATTATGGCATTTTGCCGAATCTTCCTCTGGCAGCAGGCAGAATTACCATGATAAACGGATTCCGGGATATGACCATGTATGGAAATTATGTACATGACCGGAAGGAGCAGCTAAAGGGCTGGGTAAAAAGCTTCTATGGAGACAGTTCCCTTGGAATTGCAGAAATAACTTATGCAGAAGTATGCTATCAGAGAGATGAATGTTTTGAAGCAATTACTACATTAGTTGGAATTATTCCATTTATAGAAAAAGAAGGCGAAATTGCTGTTCTGTTTATTGCTTTGAGTCTTCAGATGCGGATTATGATAGCAACCGGACAGATAGCGGTGGTATATCCGATTCTGGAAGAGATATATCAGAGACTTCATAAGGAACAGAGCAGATGGCTTTTAGAGAATTTCGGAGCAATGAAAGCCTGGGGACTGTTGTATGATGGTGATGTGGATACAGTAACGGAATGGATGGAAAATGAGGCACCCAGCGAATTTGGAGAACTGAACATGCTGGATACCTATAAATATATGATAAAGATGCGGGCATATATTCTGGAAGAAAAATATCTGGCAATGCTTTCGCTGGCGGAGTATTTGAGGGAGCCGCTGCGAAAGGGTGACCGCGTCATGGATTTATGTGAAATGAATCTTTTATGTGCAGTCAGCTATTTCTTAAGTGACCGGAAAGAGAATGCATTTCAGCTTTTGGATGAGCTGCTTCCAATTGTAAAAGAAAGACGATTTGACCGGCTGATAGCAGATGAGCGTTCTAATCAGGAAATTGCAGATTTCATGGGAATCAGCATCAATACCGTAAAGTTTCACGGAAAAAATATATTTGCGAAGCTCCGGGTCAGGACGAGAAGACAGGCAGTACAGGTAGCAAAAGAGAACCGCCTGGTCTCGTTGAGATAAATAGTCAGATTGAGGGAAGCCCGCTAAGCGCACTGCGGCGTATAAGGTAGATGTCGCAAGCGACCGCCGCAGGCGCGGGAATGTGCCAAGGCACATTCGATGTTCTATAAAAGTCTGATTTGGGAACATAAGAAATAAAAGAAAGGTAGTAAAGGAGTAGATTCATAGTATGGATAAAAAAGGTGTGGCAGAGTTAAAGAGACGTTTTACAAAAGAAAATTGTACCTTTACCAGATTGTGTGGCTGTTATGTAGATGCCGGTAAGAATAAGGTCGTTGATTTAAGTGAGACATTTTTAAATCTGGAAGATGAAGAATTTTATAAATATTTAGAGATTGCCAAGAAAACCTTATCAGGAACCATTGGAAATAATCTTTTGGAATTGAATTTTCCACTGGATGAAGAAGCAGCAGGAGGAAGACAACAGTTTCTTTTAGGTTTAAGGGAAAGTAAATTAAAAAATCCTGAGTTACTGGAACGTTTTTATGATATGGTCATTGAAAGCTATGACTATGCAGGCAACTATCTGATTTTGCTGTTCCATGATGCTTATGATGTCATGACCAAGACCACGGATAATAATGCACTGGATGAATCAGAAGAAGTGTTTGAATACCTTCTGTGTGCAATCTGTCCGGTACAGTTATCCAAACCGGGACTGGGTTACAGAGAAGATGAAAACCGTATCGGACCAAGAATCCGTGACTGGGTGGTAAGCGTACCGGACAGCGGTTTCTTATTCCCGGCATTTACCGACCGCAGTACAGATATTCATTCCTTGATGTTCTATACTAAGGATACCAAGGCACCGCATGCGGAATTTATGGAGTTGGGATTAGGCTGTGGCGCAAGACGCACCGCAACGGAGCAGAAGATGACCTTCCATTCTATCGTCAAACAGGCATATGGCGATGATGTGGAAAAGAGCGGGGAAGTGCTGATGGAGATTCAGCAGAACTTAAATGATCTGGTAGAAGAGAAAGCAGAACTGGAAGAAGACCCGGTAATTCTGACACCGGAGCTTTTGACCAATGTTATGGAAGAAAGCGGCGTTGCACCGGAAAAGGCAGAAAAGATTGGAAAGACCTGCGCAGAGGAATTTGCAGAAGAAGCACCGCTGGCAGAAAATGTAGTAGACAGCAAAGCCCTGGCTGCCAATGAGCAGATTCAGAAAGAAAAAGAGCTGGTAGCCCAGGTTGAAGTGCTGCAACAGCAGTTAAAAGAGAAACAGATAGAGGAAGAAGCTGACGAAGTAGTTAAGACCTATGATGTTGTGCTTCGTGTAAAACCGGAAAAGGTTTCCCAGATTAAATCCGAAGTAATCAACGGACAGAAATGTCTGGTAATTCCGATGGCAGAAGATGAGCATGCCAACGTAAACGGAGTAAATACAACGGTATAATAATTGTATATAAAATCATTAGGATGAACTGCTTTTTTGAATGTCAGATAAGTGCAGTTTCCGGAGATGTAATACAAAAAATCAGTAAGCCACATAACAGGAGAAGCAGGATAATCCGGAAAAATCTGCCCCAGCGGAAGCTGCGACGTTTTAGCTGGGTACCGTCAATGAGCGTGACATCATTGGCTTTAGCAAGGGCAATGGCACCGGGATAGAAAACGCTGTTGGTAATGACCATTGCTTCATCACAATCGTAATAGGATTTACCGGCAACAGCTTCCTGTACGGCACTGTTACCAACCTTTCCCTGATATAATTTGCACTGGACTGCATAGGTAGTCCGGTGTTTTTTTGCGATTAAATCCACACCAAAGTCTCTGGAAGCTTTGGTGACAGTAATTTTTGAATATCCGTTGCGCTTAAGATAGCGGGCTGCATATTCTTCAAATTCGTAGCCATTCATTTTGTCAAAATTGACACCAAAAAAGAACCGCCGCAGTCCATGGAATACGGCGAACGGAAGATGTATGATAAATCTTATGAAAAAGAAAAGTAATTTTCCAATCAGGCGAAACATAAAAGAATTCCTTTCCGTTCATAATAACGAATGCTATACTGTAATTGACCAGCTTGCATTCATTATAGCATAACATAGAGGTGATAGATTTGAAAGAAGAATTGATGGAATTAAGACAGAAGATGAAAGAATACGGCATGGCGGCATATCTCATTGTTTCCGATGATTTCCATGCATCAGAATATGTAGGAGAATATTTTAAATGCCGTGAATATATTTCCGGATTTAACGGTTCGGCAGGAACACTGGTAATTACTGAAGATATGGCAGGACTCTGGACAGACGGAAGATATTTTATCCAGGCAGAAGAACAGCTTGCCGGCACCGGCATTACGTTATTCCGGAGCGGACAGCCGGGAGTAGTGGATATTGGCACTTTTCTGGCTGAAAAAATGGAAGATGGAACCGTATTGGGGTTTGATGGAAGAACCGTAAGTACCGGCATGGCAAAGAGTTTAAAAGAAAAATTGCGGGAGAAAAAGATTACATTTGCTCCAGACCGGGATGTTGTAGGCGAAATCTGGGCGAATCGTCCTGCATTATCCTGTGATCCAATCTGGGAGCTTGGCGTGGAATATGCAGGTGAGAGCCGGAAGGATAAGGTGGCAGGGGTACGAAAAGCAATGGTGGATTGCAAGGCGGATTATTTTCTGATTCCATCTCTGGATGAAATCGCATGGCTTTTTAATATCCGGGGAAATGATATTGCATATAATCCGGTGGCATTATCTTATGTACTGATTACACCGGATGAAATCCGCTGGTATGTAAATGAAAAGAGTGTGCCGGCTGACTTAAAGGAAAGACTTTCCACTGAAAAAATCTTTATTTACAGATATGAACAGATTTATGCGGATATAAAGGAAATTCCGGCAGACAAAAGCATTCTTATAGACGAGAGTATGACAAATTATGCACTGTATGATGCCATTACAAAAGAGGCACATAAGGTAAAGAAGAACAGCCCGATTGAGCTTATGAAGGCAGTGAAAAATGCCACCGAAATGGAGCATGAGCGGCTGGCACATAAGAAGGATGGCATTGCTTTAACAAAACTTATCTACTGGTTAAAGCATGTGGAAGATAAGCGGCAGATAACGGAGCTTGCGGTATGTGATAAATTAGAAGAATTCCGGAGGCAGGGAGAAGGTTATCTGGGACAGAGCTTTGCACCGATTGCTGCATACGGTGCTCATGGAGCCATTGTGCATTATGAGCCGGATGGGAAGAGCAATATTCCACTGGATAACAAAAGCTTTCTGCTGCTGGATACCGGCGGACAGTATCTGGATGGCACAACGGATGTGACAAGAACCATTGCCCTTGGAGCATTAAGCTCAGAGGAGAAGAAGCATTATACTAGATCGGAAGAGCG
>ERZ507073.1617-NODE-1617-length-13341-cov-4.495484_pt1 | contig 13341 bp, 9 predicted proteins | sample MGYA00512290_ERZ507073 | MGnify/ENA metagenome assembly ERZ507073 | reverse complement strand
AAGTTCCGTGTTCCGGAAAAATTTATCGGCTATTTTGTGAATGAGTTGAAGCTGAACGAAGAGTTTCATTTGAAGATCATAGGCTTGAAGCGTGCGGAAAAAATAGAAAATTGTCTTGGTATATCGTTGACTGATAGTAAGATTGTAAATGAATTACCGGAGAATGATAAGATACAGGAAGGGGATGAACTGGTGTGTTACGGTAAATACAAAGACTTCCAGAAATTGTGGAAAGCTTTATAATTTAAAACTATATACTCTTATATGGTAAGAGTATATAGTTTTACTATACAAAAGTGTATACTTTTGTATGACAAGAGTATACACTTTAATTTTGACTTTATCTGTCGGCTTTCAAAGCTTCTTCCAAGTTGATGCCTAATGCTTTGGCAACACCTGTGCCATAAGCAGGATCGGCCTTATAGCAGTTGCGTACATGGCGTTGCTTGATGAATAGTTCGGAATCACCCATGGCACGAGCCGTGTTTTCGAAGAGTAATTGCTGTTCGTCTGCCGGCATCAATCGGAAAAGGTCGCCCGGTTGACTGTAGTAATCATCGTCATATTCCCGTTCGTTATAGTTATAGATGTCACCGTGAACTTTCAAGGGCGGTTCTTTCTTTTCCGGAGAATCTTTCCATTCACCGTAACTATTGGGTTCATAACCTTTGGTTGCGCCATAATTGCCATCTACCCGCATCGATCCATCACGATGGTAAGCGTGGAACGGACAGCGTGGTTTGTTCACCGGTATCTGTTCGGAATTCACGCCGAGACGATAACGCTGGGCATCTCCATAGGAGAAGAGACGTCCTTGTAACATTTTGTCCGGAGAGAAGCCTATTCCTTCTACGATATTCATCGGGTTGAATGCGGATTGTTCCACTTCGGCAAAGTAGTTCTCTGGATTGCGGTTCAGTTCGAGTATACCTACGTCTTGCAAGGGAAAGTCTTTATGCGGCCATACTTTTGTCAAGTCGAATGGATTGATACGATAATTATCAGCTTCCTCCTCCGTCATTATTTGGATTTGGAACAGCCATTTCGGGAAATCACCTTTCTCGATACTTTCGAAAAGGTCTCGTTGGTGAGATTCACGGTCTTTAGCTACGATCGCCTCTGCTTCCTGATCTGTCAGATTTTTAATACCTTGCAAGGTACGAAGGTGGAATTTTACCCAGGTGCGTTTGTTCTCTGCATTATAGAAACTGTAAGTGTGGCTGCCGAATCCGTGCATATGACGGTAAGAATAAGGAATACCGCGCGGGCTCATGGTGATGGTGACTTGATGCAATGCTTCGGGAAGCAGTGTCCAGAAATCCCAATTACTGTTAGGGCTACGCATATTTGTTTTCGGATCGCGTTTAATGGCATGGTTTAGGTCGGGAAATTTTAGCGGGTCACGGAGAAAGAATACGGGGGTGTTGTTTCCTACCAGGTCCCAATTTCCTTCTTCTGTATAAAATTTCATGGCAAAACCTCGGATATCTCTTTCTGCATCGGCCGCTCCGCGTTCTCCGGCTACGGTAGAGAAACGTACAAAACATTCTGTCTTTTTTCCGACTTCACTGAAAATGGCTGCACGAGTATACTTTGTAATGTCATGTGTGACGGTAAATGTTCCGTAAGCACCGGAACCTTTGGCATGCATACGTCTTTCGGGGATTACTTCCCGATCGAAATGAGCCAGTTTTTCAATTAACCACGGATCTTGCAAGGTGATCGGGCCACGAGGGCCTGCTGTCTGTGAATTCTGGTTGTCGGCAATGGGACGACCGTTGGCAGATGTTAGTTTTTTCTCTTCCATAATTTTAGATATTTTAATGGATTACTTTTAATATAACAAAGAGAACGAAGATTTTGTTGGTTGTTTTATAAACAATTCTATGGGAAAAAGATAAAATGACTGATAATTGTATCTTTTTTGACTTATAATTATACCCTTGGTTTTATCATATTGCTTTAATTTTGTAGCAGAATAAAGAATGAAATAAACATGAAGAACAAAATTATTTATCTGTTACTGTTTTGTACATGCCTGGCACTTCCGGGACAGGCTCAGCAATTTAAAACTTTTGAAGTCGGAAAAAAGACTTTTTTACTGAATGGAGAACCTTTCATTGTAAAAGCGGCCGAGCTGCATTATACACGTATTCCACAACCTTATTGGGAGCATAGGATCAAAATGTGTAAAGCATTAGGGATGAATACTATTTGCTTGTATGTATTTTGGAATATTCATGAACAGGAAGAGGGACAATTCGATTTTACCGGTCAGAACGATATAGCTGCTTTCTGTCGTCTGGCACAGAAACATGGAATGTATGTCATAGTGCGTCCCGGCCCCTATGTGTGTGCGGAGTGGGAGATGGGTGGACTGCCGTGGTGGTTGTTGAAGAAAAAAGACATTGCTTTGCGTACGCTCGACCCTTATTATATGGAGCGCGTGGGAATCTTTATGAAAAAGGTGGGTGAACAGCTTGTCCCTTTGCAGATTACTCGTGGCGGTAATATTATCATGGTGCAGGTAGAGAATGAATACGGTTCGTATGGCACGGATAAGCCTTACGTTTCTGCCATTCGCGATATGGTGCGTGGTGCCGGTTTCACGGAAGTACCTTTGTTTCAGTGCGATTGGAGCAGTAATTTCACCAACAATGCTTTGGATGATTTGCTGTGGACGGTCAACTTCGGAACAGGAGCCAACATAGACCAGCAATTTAAGAAACTAAAGGAACTGCGTCCGGAAACGCCGTTGATGTGCAGCGAGTTTTGGAGCGGATGGTTCGATCATTGGGGGCGTAAACACGAAACACGTCCGGCCAAGGATATGGTGCAGGGATTGAAAGATATGCTCGACCGTAATATTTCGTTCAGCCTGTATATGACTCATGGAGGTACCACGTTCGGACACTGGGGAGGAGCCAATAATCCTGCCTATTCTGCCATGTGCAGCTCTTATGATTATGATGCCCCGATTAGTGAAGCCGGATGGGCTACTGAGAAATATTTCCTGCTTCGTGATTTATTGAAGGGTTATCTGCCTGCCGGACAGTCTTTGCCGACTATTCCCGAAGCTCTGCCGGTAATGGAAATTCCAGAGATCAAATTCACGCAGGTGGCTCCTTTATTCAGCAATCTGCCCGTAGCAAAACAGGCAATAGATATTCAGCCGATGGAACAATTCGATCAGGGTTGGGGAAGTATCCTCTACCGCACTGTTTTGCCACAGGATGTAAAAGCCGGAACAGTGCTCGAAATCACCGAAGTGCACGACTGGGCGCAAGTCTTTGTCAACAATACCCTGTTGGCGCGTCTGGATCGCCGGAAAGGAGAATTTACCGTTACATTGCCTGCTTTGAAAAAGGGTACCCAGCTTGATATTCTGGTAGAAGCTATGGGACGTGTTAATTTCGATAAGTCCATTCACGACCGTAAAGGTATCACGGAGAGTGTGGTGCTGGCGGCTACGGACGGTAATAAGCAAATAGTAAAGAATTGGCAGGTGTATAATCTGCCGGTCGATTATGCTTTTGCGAGCAATAAGCAGTACGTTTCGGGTGGCAAGCAGACGATGCCCGCTTACTATAAAGCGACTTTCAAACTTTCGAAAACGGATGATACGTTCCTCGATATGAGTACCTGGGGCAAAGGTATGGTGTGGGTGAACGGCCATGCGATGGGGCGTTTTTGGGAAATCGGTCCGCAGCAGACGCTCTTTATGCCGGGTTGCTGGCTGAAAAAGGGAGTGAATGAGATTATCGTTCTCGACTTGAAAGGTCCTGAGAAAGCTATGGTAAAGGGATTGAAGAAGCCAATTCTCGATGTACTGTGCGAAAAAGCTCCCGAAACTCACCGCAAAGAGGGTGAACATTTGAATCTTTCAGCCGAAACTCCCGTTCATAAAGGTGCTTTCATTCCGGGTAACGGCTGGCAGGAGGTACGTTTTGCCAATCCGGTGAAAGGACGTTATTTCTGTCTGGAAGCTCTTTCTCCACAGGCCGGGGATAATATAGCCGCTATTGCAGAGTTCGATGTCTTGGGTGCCGATGGCAAACCGGTTTCCCGCGAGCATTGGAAAATCCGGTATGCCGACAGTGAGGAAACCCGTAGTGGAAATCGTACGGCTGATAAAATTTTCGATCTTCAGGAATCTACTTTCTGGATGACAGTGGATAATGTGGCCTATCCTCATCAACTGGTTATCGATTTGGATAAAGAGCAAATGCTCACAGGTTTCCGTTATCTGCCCCGTGCCGAAAAAGGGTATCCGGGAATGATTAAGGAATATCGCATCTATGTGAAGCCGACAGACTTTAAGTATTGATAAATAATTAGATAATTTGCCAATATGCCAATGTGTCAATGTGCCAATTAGCTGCGCGGAATGGTAGCACAGCCAATTGGCACATTATTTAATTATGCTCTTAAAGCATAGATTAAGAGGATTATAAGGTTATTTATTATTAAAATGGGAAGTTGAATTAAACTTCCCGTTTTTTATTGGGTCATATATAAAGTTGCAACAGAAAAATAGATTTAGTAGTTTTAACAAAAAGAAAAAGTTAGTATGAAAAGAATAGCATTTTTAATGATCGCCTTGTTTATGATAGGTGGGGTGGTTATGGCTCAAGGTCAGCGTGGAGAACATAAAAAGATGACTCCGGCAGAACGGGCGGAAAAGATGACGGAACGTATGGTAAAAGAGTATTCCTTGAATGATGCGCAGAAGAAACAATTGTTGGAGGTGAATCTGGCACGGTGTGAAAAAATGGATGCCCGTATGTCTATGCGTCCGGATGTAAATGGAAAGAAAGACGGGAAAAAAGCTCCCCAGATGACAAAGGAAGAGCGGGAAAAGATGCGTGCGGAAATGAAAAACGCCAATGACGAGTATAATGCACAGTTACAAAAGATTATGACGGAAGAGCAATATGCTTCTTATACGAAGAAACAGTCCGAACGTGAACAACGGATGAAGGAGGGGCGGAGAGAGAGGAAGTAATCAACTTTCAACTCCGAACATTTGTGTATTTCCGTCTCTTTTTGTTCCTTTGTCATCGTAATTAAAGAACGGATAAATTATGAAGAAACTCATATACCTGCTTGCCTATTGCTTTTTCATTGTTATTACCGCTTGTGGTGGAAATAAGAAAGCAGAAGAAAAATCATTGCTGATTATGCAGGATAGCGTTGATGCACGTGGCTTACAACGTATGCAGGTATCGAAGGCGGATGTTGATATCAAGTTTAAAGGTAAGGATTATCACTCTTTTATATCACGCACTCCGGATGAGGATTTGCCGTTGGTAAAAGATGATAGGGGGAATCAGTTTGTTGATAATAAGATTCAGCTTCGTTTAACGCGTGGCAATGAGCAAATCTTCAATATGACTTTTACAAAGAGAAATTTTGTTTCAATAGTAGGAGAGGACTTTTTGGCAAAGTCTATTTTGGAAGGAATGGTATACAACAAGACTACCCCGCAAGGAATTGTATATGCTGCCAGTGTGTGTTATCCGCAGACGGACTTGTATGTTCCTATTTCCATAACGATTACTGCTGATGGTAAAATGACGATGGCACGGGAAGAGTTATTGGAAGAAATTTATGATGAAGAGGGTGTTTAAGCCTTCTAATGCATTCGTGACAATGGATTTACACAAATGTAATACTTTTTAAAACAATTGAAAGGCAACCGTCAGGTTGCCTTTCGTATTTTAGCGGAGTCAATAAATGTTATGATTTATAAGAGGAATGAGGATGCTGAACTGACATCTTATGAATAATATCTAAATTTTTTCTTTTTCTTTGCTGGCGATAGTTGTTTTAATACTTACTGCCCAAAATGAAAAGTTGGTTCTTTTGACGGAATCTGTGAATATGCAGGCTGATTCGACATGTATTGACACTATGCTGTTTTCATTCTGTTGATAGTTAAAGAAACTGAAAAATGTGATCTCACTCTGTTATTCCTAAATCTTTCCAGAATCACTATCGTTATTTGCATTATAAAAACATAGGAAACTATATTATTAACATTAAAAAATAACGATTATGAAGAAAATTTTATCTGTTCTTGTGATGGCTATCGTAGCCGTTCAGTTTGCATTTGCCGGTGATGTGATTACTAAGGATATTAACCAGTTGCCACTGTCGGCACGCAATTTCATTAACCAGCATTTCACCAAACCCCAAGTGGCCCATATTAAAATAGACAGCGAGGTTTTATCTAAGAAGTACGAAGTTTTATTGACCAATGGTATCGAAATTGATTTTGATGGCAAAGGGAATTGGCAGGAAGTGGATGCTAAAAAGGGAAAGGTACCGGCAACAATTATCCCCTCTTTCGTCAGTAACTATTTGAAGACGAATAATTTCACTACTGAGTTCGTTACTAAGATCGAACGGGACCGTAAAGGGTATGAAGTAGAACTGAATACCGATTTGACTTTTAAGTTTGATAAGAATGGTAAGTTCCGTAAAGCGGATGATTGATTGTAAGATATAGAACCTTGACCAATATAATTTTAGAGATGATGAAATTTAAATATTATTTAGGAGCCGTAATGTTGGCGATAATCCTGTTTTCTTTCAGTGCTTGTGACAACGATGATGATTATATGCCACCTAATCAGGACATCATTACAGCGTTAAAGCAACTTTATCCTGATGTACAGGATATAGAATGGAGTCAGAAGGGTGTTTATTATGTAGCTGATTGTTGGGTAAATGGGTCGGAACTGGATGTGTGGTTTGATGCAAATGCCAATTGGATCATGACGGAGATGGAGATTTTTCGTGAACAGCTACCCGCAGCCGTCAATACGGCTTACGAGGAGAGTGGTTACGGTGATTGGGTGATTGACAACCTTACTAAGCTAACCTTTCCGCATAAGTCGGAAGAATTTGTCTTTGAAGTTCAGAAAGGTGCACAGGAACGTGCTTTGTATTACTCCGCATACGGTGGCCTCCTTCTTGAAAAGGATATTACCGATGCGGATGATACACACTGGCCGGACGTGGAATAATGGGAGAGGGGAGAGTTGAGATGGGAGAAGTGATTGCACTATCATGATGCAAAGTACTTCTCCCATTTCCCTTTATTCTTCTTATTCCCGTTGTCCCCTTTTTTTATAATCCTCTTTTAGCTAAATTCGTAATCTTTTGCCAGTCCTCCTTCACTTGTTTCTTTATAGAGGGAGGGGAGATCGTGTCCTGTTTGCTTCATTACTTGTACCACCTTGTCGAAAGAAACGCGGTGCATGCCATCTGTGAATGAAGAGTAGAGGTTGGCATCCAGTGCACGTGCGGCGGCATAGGCGTTGCGCTCAATGCAAGGGATTTGCACTAATCCGCAAACGGGGTCGCAGGTCATTCCTAAGTGATGCTCCAAGCCCATTTCGGCAGCATATTCTATCTGGGCAGGGCTACCGCCGAATAATTGGTTGGCTGCTGCTGATGCCATGGCACAGGCTACGCCTACTTCTCCCTGACAGCCTACTTCTGCTCCGGAGATAGAAGCATTGAATTTTACAATGTTTCCTACAAGGCCGGCTGTGGCTAATGCGCGTAAGATACGTATATCGCTAAAATCACGACTTTTGTATAAATGATAGAGCACTGCGGGCATTACACCACAAGAGCCGCAAGTGGGCGCAGTTACAATTTTTCCGCCGGATGCATTTTCTTCGCTGACTGCCAATGCATATGCAAATACAAGGCCGCGCGATTGTAACGATTGTTTGTATCCGGTAGCACGTATATAATAAGTGGAAGCCTTTCTTCTTAAGTTTAACGGACCGGGCAGGACCCCTTCTTCTTCCAATCCCCGACGGATAGAGTCTATCATTGTTTTCCATACCTCATTCAGGTAATCCCAGATATCAGAGTCCTCACACTCTTTTACATACTCCCAATAGCCTTTTCCACTACGTTCGCACCATTCTAAAATTTCCGTCATGCTGTTCATTCCGTATACATCACGGCTTTCAATGGAAGGCGTATCGCTGTTTTCGGCTAATGCCCCTCCTCCGATACTATATACCGTCCAGTTTTCAATGAGCTTATCATCAGTGTCGAAAGCTGCAAAAGTCATTCCGTTCGGATGAAAAGGGAGAAAGACTTTGGGTTGCCATATAATTTCTACCGGTGCTGTCGGTTCGAGGGTATCGATAATAGCGACATCCGTCATATGGCCTTTTCCTGTAGCTGCCAGACTCCCGTAAAGTGTTACTTTGAATTTTGCTGCATCCGGATGGCGTGTTACAAACATTTCAGCCGCTTTTCGCGGCCCCATCGTATGACTACTGGAAGGACCTGTGCCAATACGGTATAACTCTTTGATTGACTTCATATTATTGTACTCTTGTTATTCTTTCTAATAAACTTTCAACTCTCAACTTTCAACTCTCAACTTTCAACTTTCAACTCCCCTAATACCATTTCTTTTTCCGGAAAAATGCATAGACCATGATCCCTATAATGATCATTAATGCCCAAGCGAAACAGTATCCGTATCTCCAGTCCAGTTCCGGCATCATCTTAAAATTCATCCCCCACACACCGACAAGAAAGGTCAGCGGTATAAAAATGGTAGATACGATTGTCAGCCGTTTCATAATATCGTTCATCCGTAAATCATTGTTGGATATATAGAGGTCTACCAGAGATGACAGTGTTTCACGACATATTTCAATTGTCTGGAGAACAAATTGCAAATGGTCGTTTACATCATTGAAAAAGGCACGGTTGGCTTTATGCATCAATGTACTGTCTCCTCTCAGCAGTCTGATATATTGTTCTTTTAGAGGAAATATGGATTTTTTCATCAACATATACTGGCGTCTGAGAGATTGAATTTGAATGCCTATATCATCACCGTCACTGATTCTGAGCAATTCTTCTTCAAGGTCTTCAAGTGCATCGTCTATATCCGAGACCATTGAAGTATAATTCCCTATTACGCTGTTCAGGAGTACGCTCAACAGATAATCGCTTTGTCTGCTTCGTATCTTTAATACATCGTTGCGCAAGGCTATACTTACGTCGTCAAAGAAATTAGTCTCTCTTTCAAGAAAGGTCAATACATAGTTTGCACCTAAGATAATACATACCTGTTGCTGCTCCAATTCATCCAGATCGTTTTCATTTTCTTTTTTAGCAGGGTGGAAGAGCTTTAGAATAAGTACGATGTATTTATCATGTTCTTCTATCTTGGTCGGATGGTCCGCATTCAATATATCTTGTAAGACAAGGAAGTCTATTTCGAAATGTTCGCAGATTTCACGAATCGTTTCTGTGTCTTTCAAACCGTGTACTTGTAACCAGTTGATACGTTCATTGTTCAGTGAATTACTGACTTCATGAAAGTTTGTTCCTGAAGATTCCTGCATTTCATTGAGATTGTATGTACAGAGATGCAGATGGGTAGGAGTCTGGCTCTCACCCGTATAAATTAATTTTTCACTTAACAGGTTGTTTTTCATGCTTTATTTTTTGTTTAAGAAGACCACTACGACAAAGGTAATGGTTTTCTTTAATGAGTATTAATTTGAAAACTACTCACGACTATAATGAGAACAAGCTGTCCTGTGCTTTTGTTTTCTTTTAAGCTAAATCTACTACTGTAATTCCGGCACCACCGAATTGTACATGTTCATCGGCAAAGTGACGTACTCCCGGTACTGTATCCAGATACTGTCGGATCAGGGTACGCAAGATTCCTGTTCCTGTGCCGTGCAGGATGCGTACGCGTCCCATACCTACCAGGATGGCATCATCTATAAAATAGGTAACTGCCTGTAAAGCTTCGTCGCCCCTCATTCCGCGTACATCGATGTCCTGTTTGAAGCCAAGTTTCTTTTCGTACATCTGGTCGTGCGTCTGGCTACTGACAAATGTACTTTTTGCAGGTTCTTGTTTCTGTGGAGCTGCATTGGTGCGTTCCAGTCTGTCTAATTTTACTGTTGTCTTGATACTTCCAAAACCTACTACGGCGGTGTTTTTACCGTTGATTTCTAATACTTCGCCTATGGCACTTTGACCTTTAATCTTTACATGTTCGCCAATGGTAATCGGAGTGATTTTAGGGGGGTGCGGTGAAGGTGTTTGACTTTCAGAAACCTGCTTCTTTTCCTTTTTCCGGTTCTGCTTTTCCTTCAGCTTTTCCATCTTCCGGGCAATTTTGTCCTCTTGTTCTTTGGAAGCAAGTTCGTTTACCGAAGCACGGAAATCATTTAATTCCTGACGGACAAGCCGGGTTTTCTCTTTTTCGGCCTGTGCCTCTTTGATGGCACGTATCGTGTTTTCGATCCGTGCATTTGATTCTTGTAATAATCGTTCAGCTTCTTCCTTAGCCTGACGGATAATCTCCTTGCGGGATTTCTGCAACTCTTCCATCTCTGTCTGATAACGTGCGATGGTCTCTTCCATGTGTTTCTCCCTTTGGCGAATGGTCTGGCGTTTTCCTTCCCAGTAGCGTTTGTCACGAACGATATCTTGCAAATATTTGTCTGCATTGATGTATTCGCTGCCCACAATTTCGGAAGCGTCTGCAATGACATCTTCCGGTAATCCGATTTTGCGGGCAATTTCTACAGCAAACGAGCTACCGGGATTACCGATCTGTAATTGGAAAAGTGCCTGCATAAGGTGGCGATCGTAAAGCATGGCACCGTTTACTACCCCTTCATTATCCTCGGCAAAGTGCTTAAGATTCTGATAATGTGTGGTAATAACTCCGAATGTCTTTTTTTGATTGAAACGCTTTAATACCGCTTCTGCGATTGCCCCACCTATCTGTGGTTCTGTTCCACCTCCGAATTCGTCGATAAGGATGAGGCTGTGTCCATCACAACTTTTCATCATCACTTTCATATTGGTGAGGTGAGAAGAGTAGGTACTTAAATCATCTTCGATGGACTGTTCGTCACCGATGTCGATAAATATGTTACTGAATATCCCGGCATGGCTGCGTTCGTGCATCGGAACCGGCATTCCGCATTGCAACATGTATTGCAACAAACCTACCGTTTTGAGACATACGGATTTACCGCCGGCATTAGGGCCGGAAATAATAAGAATACGTTGCTTCTGGTTGAGTTCGATGTCAAGAGGAACAACTTTCTTTCCATGTTTGGAAAGCGATAATTGCAACAACGGGTGTACAGCCATTGTCCAGTCGAGCAATTGTTCGTTTTCAAGAGCCGGTTTTAATGCGTTGGTCTGTATGGCGAAGTAGCTTTTCGCCCGGATGAAATCTATCTCGGCAAGAAATTCGTACGATTGGAGTATTTCGGGGATGGAGGGTCGCAATACATTGGAGAACTCTGTAAGAATACGGATGATTTCCCGTCGTTCGTCTCCTTCCAGTTCTCGGATACGATTATTAGCTTCCACTACTTCTGCCGGTTCGATAAAGACGGTTTTCCCGCTGGCGGACTCATCGTGTACGATACCTTTTATTTTTCGTTTCAGTCCGGGGGCTACGGGGATCACCAGACGGCCATCGCGCATGGTGGGAACTACATCCTTATCTACATATCCTTCGGATTGGGCGCTACGCAGTATACTGTTCAGTGAACGGGAAATGCTTCCCATCGTGCTTGCCAATTCTCGACGGATGCGTGCCAGCTCTGTGGAGGCGTTATCCTTTATCTTGCCATATTTATTCAGTATACTGTCTATTTTTCCTATCAATTGAGGGAATACGGCAATATCTCCTGCCAGCCGTTTAAGGCTGGGGTAGGGGCAGTCCGACTCTTCCTCCTCTTCATTTCGATGGAGGAAGCGAACGATGTCACGGATCGTTTCAAGTGAACGTCTCAAATCGAACAGTTCTTGTTCGTCCAAATACATTCCTTCTATCCTTACCCGTTTTAGTGAAGGACGGACATCAAAAAAGAATTGATCGGGAAAACTGTCTTCTTCTTGAATGATACGGACAAACTCCATAACTTGATTCAGTAACTCTTCCACTTTATCGTGTTGGTCAGAGAAAGTCATATCTGTCACTCTTTCTTCTCCCAATGTACTGAGACATTTTTCTTTCAGTAGTTGTCTGATTTGGTCAAATCCTATTTTTTGCTCAAAGTTTTGAGGGTATATCATTGATCTTTACGATTTATCTATTTATGATTTATGATTGAGATTAGCTGTTGCAATTTGAATTACGAAGCAAAAATACGATTATTTCGTGAAAAAATCGTCAGAATGCTTGCAGATTTAAAAAGAATACGTACCTTTGCACCGCTTTCAGAGGGAAGCGCTTCTTAATAAAGGAGTTTTGGAGAGGTGGCAGAGTGGTCGATTGCGGCGGTCTTGAAAACCGTTGTACTGCGAGGTACCCGGGGTTCGAATCCCTGTCTCTCCGCAATAAATGCTGATAATCAGTGATTTACAAGAATGACACCCAATTTTACACCCTAAAAAGTAAAATTGGGTGTTTTTGCTTTATTTAATACTTTGTTCTTTTATTACTTATTTGGCTTTGCACTGTCTTTAGTTGCTTTAACTATTATTTATTGTATAATTTGAAAAGGGGATATTGTGTTGTTGGTGATATTGTTATACTAATATTTATTTGAATCATTTTCTTTCTTTAACTTTTTTAGAGTAGGGAATCTCCCGAATAATTCTGTCTTTTATAATAGTAATACATTCCTTTAGAGCTTGATTTTGTGTTATTCTGTTTGTATCTTGGTGCTAAACGCATTATTTTTATATTGGATAGGCATTTAGGTTATGAATTGAATATAACTTTGGGCTTTTAAAGTACATTTCATTTTGTCAATGAAATACTAATTAATGGGTATTTTACTGATAAAGAAATTTGTATGATTTTGCATAAATGCATATCGCAAAGATGCAAAAACGATTTATTTTATTGTGTTGATCGTGGATTTGTTTACAGCTCTTGTATGTTATACTTTTATTTTCATGCTTTGGGCATAATAATGAAATTGAATGGTTATTTGTAATAAAATACCAATTAATTGGTATTTTATTGTACAGGAAAAATCCTTTAATTTGCAAAAAACTAAATTGTATTAATATGAAAAAAATATTCATTCTTCTGTTCGTTTCCTTAGCATTATTTTCCTGTGAAAAAGAAGAAAATAATAAAATTTTTAAATATCAGTTGCTGCCAAGTGAGAACGTATCTAAACCATTTAGTTGTTTGGGGGAGAAACGTACTATTACTTTTACAATTATTCAAAAAACATTGATAGATGATATTTTAGATTCAGAGGTTCCGATTATTCCCAAGGATGTTTCGATAGAATTTGATAAAACTCTTTTTTCTGATATAGAGACAAAAATAAAGGAGATCGGAAGAGC
>ERZ507073.1610-NODE-1610-length-13381-cov-4.902897_pt1 | contig 13381 bp, 10 predicted proteins | sample MGYA00512290_ERZ507073 | MGnify/ENA metagenome assembly ERZ507073 | reverse complement strand
ACGATTCAGATCCGCTTGCACCTTATCTCTTCCAGGTATCGGAATTCTCCACAAATGTAGCTTTTTATAGCAGACCATCGTCACCTTATAGAAAAAACGCAGGATGCCTTTCTTACCTATCATCTCTTTCTACAGTTCCTCCTCGATCCGATCCAGTATCTTCTCACCCAGCAGATATGCTCCTGCATAGACTGCAAGGCAGAGTGTCATCACTATGATACCCATTCCATTATGGTAGAGCGTTCCAAAATATCCCGGATAAGCGGCTGCGATATAGAGAGAAATTCCAAACGGCATGATCTCCATCACGTTCTGTTCCAGTCTTCTCCCCTGTAACATGGTCAGCATCTCCTGCATGGTTTCCACTTTATTACTGATCACCTCTGCTGTAGTCCGTATGATCTGCGTGACATTTCCACCGCCTCTCTTGGCAATGTTCAAAATAGCGGAAAATTGCTCAATTTCCTCAATGCCACTCCGGTCTGCCAGATCACTGATCAACTCTTCCAGCGTGATATTCAGTATCATTCCTCTGCGGATCAGTTCCAGTTCCCGGTACATGGCGGAATGTTCACCATACAACATTCGTATATCCTCCCGGCTTTCCAGAAAAGCATTTTCCAACGCATATCCGCTTCTCAGAGAATTTGCCACAGACAAGATGCATTCCTTGAATTGCATGGTCAGTTCCTGTCTGTTCTTCCGACACTGTCTGTTGACGCACCTGCGAAAATAGAGAATCCCCAGAGGGAACAATAGCGGAACCGCCCAGATAGAGCGATAGAAAAACCAGGCAAAAAATATAACTACCCCTGATGTCTGTGCCAGCAGCCGTATGCAATCTCCCCGCTTCTGAAAAACCTTATGATAATCCTGCTGCCTTAAGCTTTCCTTCATGAAGTAATTCTCCTTTTCTCCGCAGCCTGCCGACCACTTTTCCTTCACTGTTTTCCCCCAGCTCTTCAAACTGATACAAAGGATTCAGGCGTATTTCTCCATTCTCACAACCTACTACCTCCGTGATCTCCAGGACACGTCTACTCTTATCACGGATCCGCCCCAGATGTACAATAACATCCACTCCCGAGGCGATCTGGTTGCGAATAGCCGTCAGCGGAAGATCCATTCCCATCAGGACCATATTTTCCAGTCTTGCCAGCATATCCGTGGCACTGTTGGCATGCCCGGTGGACATACTCCCATCATGGCCGGTGTTCATGCATTGCAGCATATCGATAGCCTCCGGTCCCCGGACCTCTCCTACAATGATCCGGTCCGGCCGCATCCGCAGAGACGAACGGATCAGTTCCCGGATTCCGATTTCTCTGCATCCTTCGGTATTGCCGTTACGAGTCTCTAAACGAACCAGATTCGGAAGACCCTGCAGCTGTAGTTCCGCACTGTCTTCTATGGTGATCACCCGCTCTTCCGCCGAAATATAGCCGGACAGAACATTTAGGAATGTTGTCTTACCGCTTCCCGTTCCTCCACTGACAAAAATGTTGTAGCCCGCCTTCACCAGTGTCTCCAGGAACTGGGCTGCCTCCAGCGAAATGGTTTCCAGACCGATCAGCTTCTGCATGGTGACAGGCTTGTCCGGGAATCTCCGGATCGTGACGATCGGACCATTCAGAGCAATGGGATTCATGACAATATTTACTCTGGAACCATTATTCAACCGGGCATCTACGATGGGTGACGCTTCATTGACCACGCGATTACACCCCGCCACAATCTGCTGAATGACATCCTGTAATTTTTCCACGGAATCAAAGGCTCGATCCAGTTCCCGCAGTTGTCCATCCTGTTCTACAAAAATGTGATCCATGCCGTTGATCATGATCTCTGTAACAGAGCTGTCCTCCACAAAAATCTGCAGAATATCCAGTCTTCTCAGGGAATCAAACAATTCCTTACGCAGACGTCTCCGCAATTCTACCGGGCATAACTCCAGACTTTCCTGCTCCATCAGTACTTCATCGATCGTATCCTCCACTTCTTCATCCGTATAATCTCTTCCATAATCCAGTCTTTCCTGTACCATCTGACGAAGTTTTCTTCTCTGCTCTAAATAATCCATTTGTCCTTCTCCTATTCTACTCTTCCAATGTCTCTATTTCTTTTCTCACATAATCTGCCAGTTCCCCTCTGGTATACTGTTCCATTTCCACGGGAAGTCGCTGAAAGTATGGCAAATTCAGCTTTCTGGTCTTCCCCTTTACTTCCTCTTTCTCGCATAGTGACAATAGCTGTTCATATTGATCCAGTTTACACTGTGACATCTTGTCCTCTCTGGTCAGCGTAAATACTTTGATACACATCTGCAGAACATCCAACAGCCCCTGTATGCTTTCACTCAGATCCAGAATGACATATTCGTATTTCCCCAGCTCCTCGATCCTTTGGAACAGACTTCTCCATTCTTCCCAGGTGATCCCCAACAGGTTCTGTCCGTTCCGCATGGGTGGAATATAATCCAGATTGCCTTTTCTCTGAATGACCGTCTGCATGCGAAGAGGAAATTTTCCTTCATCTCCTGCTAAAAAATAGAGCAGATCTGCCAGATCCCGGTTCTGTCTCTCCGGAAGCAATTCTATGATCCCCACATAATGTTCGAAATTCAGATACAGCGTGGGATGTTTTTCTGCCATCAGCTGTGCGAAAGTCAATGCGAACGTACTTTGAAGGCATCTGTGAACCGGAGAGTACATTCCGATAAAACGGGTCTTATATTCCGCACATAACAGCGGCATCCGTATCCCCGTCGTCTCTACATACAACGCCAACAGTTCCTTCCACACCTGTCCCGCTTCCTGATATTTGTTAATATTGGGAAACTGATGAAAGCGGAGAGTTCCGCTCTCATTTAAAATTGCCTGACATGTCGGCTGTAATGTGTTCAATGCCTCCTCACAGGAGGATTCCGCCACCACCAGCATTGTTACCTCCCCGCTTTTCTCTCCCGCCAACAATTCTTCCGCTCTGGTATAAGTATGGATCTGCCAGGGCAATTCCTTTTGCCTCTTCAGGTATTCTGAAAAAAGCCGCGCGTATTCTTCCTCCCGGTCATACAGAACCAGAACCGGTTCCTTTTGTTCCATCAATACATTCCTCCCATATACATCAATGCACTGCAGAACACCGGTCCCGCCATGCAAATCCCTGCTCTGGCACCTTCCCGTTCTCCGGCAAAATAAAGTTTCCATCTTCCACACCGGAATACGTCCCATAAGTACTCTCCCAAATAGTACAAACGGTCTTTCATATTGCGTTCCAGATACATTTTGAAAAGTGCAATTACTGCTGCAATCATGAGCGCGAAAAACAGAAAATAAAGTACTTTATTCCAGGGAAAAAAACCGGCACAGACTCCCAACATCTTAACATCACCGGCTCCTATGGCTCCGATCCAAAAAACAAAATAAAGTAATATCGTTGTCAGTAATGCACTTGCCAGATATTCCAAAACGCCTTTGTGCCCGCCGCTGATCAACCGATACCCCAGGCCTGCAAACATGCAGCATACGATCAGCCAATTGGGTATCCTGTGCGTTTTGTAATCAAAACAGCAAGCTATTGCCAAAAGTATACATAATACCCCAAATATCTCATCTCCTTCTCCTGATTTCACATTATTTTCCTGCGTATAGTCCTGTCGTCACCTTCCTCCCAACTATTCAAAATCAGTCTTCTGGTAATGCGGGATGAATCTATCCCAAAATAGAAATTCTAAAAGATCTTATAAGATGCTCTGAACAACCATCGCGATTGGTTGTAAGATGAATTATAAATGCTCACTTTCCGTCTGGCAATACCTTTTTCGTAAAAAGATAAACTTTAGTACATTTTAACAAACAGAATTGTTTTTCATATTTTCAGTCATCCTGAAATACGCTATTTTACACGCTTTCCGTATGTCAAAACACCTTTTTATAATATTTCATAAATACTTAGCCCGTACAGCATCACAATGCCCGGAATTCCAAGGATTCCCGTTGTCAAAATACTTACTGCATTGATTCCAACCACTGAAGTAAATCCAAGGAAAGTCACACCCATATTAATAAAATAAATGGCAATGGTTCCCATAATGCCCCGCAATGCAAAATTGAGGAGCCACTCTGCCTTTTTCCCCAAAAAGCTTATGAGCAGCAATAATGCCGCCACTGCTATCAGCCATAATAAATTTTCCGGATGTTCCACTGTTGTTCTCGCATTCCCGACAATTCTTTATCCTAATCTATTCCTCTTTCCGTGTAAAAATGTCTTCCGTTTTCCTCCATGTCAGGTATATTTTTCCTTTTTTGTTCCTATACTGTTAGCAGAAAGGACGGTTAATGTTATGAAAATCTTTTTTAGTCAGGCAGATGCCTCCCCGGAAATCATTGAAGAGGATTTCTCTCCCATAGATCTGAAAGAATCCATAAGAAAAACCCGCCAGGCGTTGGAAATCGCCTATGCGGGTTTCGATAATGCTTTGGAAAGTGATCTCATTGACAGTTATATTTATGAAATCAATGCGTTACAAAAAAGGTATCAGCATCTCACAGAGCTGGCCGCTCTGCAGCCGGCGGATCAGGAAAAAAATCTATACCAACATTCCCCGATTCGTGCCCTGGTCAGCCATGTTTTCGGTTAACTGGTTCCTGCCGTAAGTCAGTCCGGCATATACTGTCTGAGAATTGTTCATCACCGGGCCGGAAGTATCCTGATCCTGGATCTGCCTGTACGCATCGCAGAGAGGTGCGATCACTTTGCGAATCTCTTCCAATATTGTGCGGTCTCTGCGGACTTCACATACAGCAAGTCTGCGAAGGCAGAACAGGTACAGTCTGGAAAGCTCTCCTGCCGGGCTGTATTCTCTGTGCAGAGAGTTCAGGAGCTCTTTGATACATCCCCTGGCTCTATGAACAGCTTCCGCCAGTCCGGCATCATCTGCTGCCTGCTCTCCGTCTGCCAGATATTGTAAGGTCATTTCATACAGGATCACGATCAACTGCGTGGAATTCGCCTGTGTGATCCGAAGTGTAAATTGTTGTTTGCATTCTTTTGTCATTCTGCCATGTCCTCTTATTCAGAACTTTCCTACTGTAACAACTGCAGTACCTGAGACGGTCTCTCGTTGGCCTGTGCCAGCATGGAGGTTCCTGCCTGTGCCAAGATCTGATAAGTCGTATAAGAAGTCATTTCTTCCGCCATATCTACATCCATGATACGGGAATATGCGGAAGTCATATTTTCGCTGGTAATATCCAGACTGTTGATCGTAGATTCCAGACGGTTCTGGAATGCACCCAGTCTGCCTCGAACGGAAGATACATATTTGATGGCGCCGTCTACGCGATCAATGGCATCGTCCGCACCTTCTGCAGTACTGACATCAACATTCTCGATTCCCATATTCTGTAAAGAAACCGCAGGAATATTTACTTCCAGCACCTGATGTTCATTAGCTCCGATCTGTAAGCGCATAGCGCCGATACCTGTGGCATTGATCTTCAGATCCTGAACCGTTGTTCCTGTCTGTGCTCCATTCAAAGTTCCGCTCACATCAAGGCGCATCTCAAATCCGTTTTCTCCGGTGATGGTCAAAAGATCATCCTTCAGTTCAGTCTTCAGTGTCTTCGCATCCGGGAAACCATCTCCGAACGTCACATCTCCGTCCAGCACAATATTGCCGTCCGCATCCTTTGTCAGCGGTATAGACTTTATGGTATATTCTTTTACCGGCACGTCGGTAGAATAGTAGTTCACCTTAACTTCCTGCTTGTTGGTATATCCCTTCAGATCGTACTCCCCATTCAGCAGTTTCTGTCCGTTGAACTCTGTTACGTCAGAAATTCTGGTGATTTCCTCTTTCAGTTGCTTTACTTCATCCTGTACGGTAGCTCGGTCATCATCCGTCATTATACCGTTGGCAGCCTTGACGGAGAGCTCATTGATTCGCTGCAGCATCTCACTGATCTCGGTCATGGCGCCATCTGCAATCTCGATAATGGATACGCCGTCGCTGGCGTTCTGGTTTGCCACGGACAGGCCCTCGATCTGGGCATTCATACGTTTGGACATTGCCAGTCCTGCCGGATTATCCTTTGCATGATTGATCTTTAATCCGGAAGAAAGTCTCTCTAATGATTTGGACAGCAGGTCATCATTGGTAGATAAGGCATTGTTGGATAACATTGCCGATACATTGTAATTAATTCTCATGTGTTGTTACTCCTTACTTTCCGCTGCTGTCTGCGACAGCCTGCAGGAATCCTTTTGCCAGGCGGTACAGTTGCGCCGCATCTGCCCGGCTCTCTATTGTTTCTGCATTTTGCGTCTCACCGGCAGCCATCCTTGTCATATCCCGGGAGCTGACAACAGAAAGCTTTTCCGCTTTCCAGTCTGCAGAGGTATCTGTCTGAATCCATTCAAGGAATATATCGGAGGTCTTTTCCAGTTTCGTAACCTCTTCCGGGGTATTTCCTACGAGATAACCTTCGATGTGTTCTCCGTTGACCTGTAAATGCGCTTCCAACTGTTCGTCTCCCGCATCTACCCGGATATCCACAGCCGAGGTCTCTCCGGCTCCCTGCTGTAGGGTAAGATGCACTCCTGCCAGCTGGTCTCCCAGATACATCGGCAGGAAATACTCCTGCCTGTTCTGAAGATTTCCTGCAAGGCGCAGCTGTTTGTGTACCAGTTGTAACTGTTTCACATCCAGATGGCTCTCTGCCTGTTCCAGACTGATCGTCTCTGTCTCCTGTAAAGCATCCTGAAGCATGGTCCGGTAATCATCTGCAAAATTCGGCTGATCCAGCTGTTCCCACAATCCGGAGGCTTCTGTTCCGGCAGGCTCCCCTCCGGTTGCCGCCACAGGTATTTCTTTCTCTTTGTTGTATTTCTTACGATAGCGTTGCAGGTCGCTGAACAGTTCCGCAGGATCCTCCAGCAGAGCCTGAGCTGCCAGCAGGTTAGAAGTACTGGTATTTACCTCTCCCCTTTCCAACATTTGTGCTGCTCTCGGTTCGGTCTCTACCGCTTCCCGCATCTGCTGCAGACATTCCTGATAATATGCGTCTCTGCTCTCAGTGTCTTGTGACACATCTGTCAATATTTCTTTTGCCATCCCTACAGAAATCTGCTCTGAAATATTGTTCTCCGATAAACGTACTTCCTGTGTCAGTCCGGTATCATCCGACACTTTCCAGTCCATATGGGAGGTTCTTCTGCTTCTGGAAGCTGCCAGGAGTGTGGAAAATTGCAATTCTGCGCCGGTATTTACCACCGCACCTACTGCGGCACCATCTTCTCTCTCAATCTGGTGTACCATACGATAGATACCGATATAAGCTTTCCGCTCATTCTCCGTGATATCTTTCTTTTGTTCCAGCTGATACAGGAAACGGCTGTAGTCCTCCGCCTCTTCCTCATAACTCTGAGGATTTTCGGCAAAATAGGACTCCAGTTCCCCAAAAGTCTTCTCCAACGGATTTACGCCGTCCCGGATCATCTGCAATACATTCTTCGGTGTCAGTTTCTCAATCACTGCAGTGACCTGTTTGTCTGCTTCTTTGACTCTTTCGATATTTTCTGCAGTAATCTCCATCCGGTTATACGCGAGGATGCGGACCGCCCGCTGGTTCTCCAGTGTTTTATCCAATGACATATCTGTCAGAATGTCATCTACATTGGAAAATGCCTTGCGGATGCTGTCCCCCAGATCTCTTCTGGGGGCTGTCATCAGTGTCTCATAACGTTCATTTGCTTCTGTATAGGCCGTCTGCAACGCCTTACCTTCGCTGTGAAATTCTGCCACAGTCTCCTGCGAAACTTTCTGTTTCAGGCTATAGGGTCCCAACACGCTGACCGGCAGTCCCGGCAGTTCGTTTGTCACCTGTACGGTCTGTGTATAGGTCTCATATTTTGCCACGGCATCCGCATCGTTGGGGAAATACTTATCCGCAACTTCTGCCTCCGCTCTACGCAGTGCTTCGATCAGCTGCTCCATAGGGGCCGTATCAATGGAAAAATCACTCTGTAAGAGTTTCACATTCACTTCCGCTGTCATGCGCAGCCGGATCTCTTCCAGTTGTTTTCTGGCCGCCAGATTCTCCGCCGTGACATCCCATTTTGCATCCGAGAACCAGTCCTGTACCATTTCTGTGGCTTTCTCGTATATATTTTCCTGCCGTGCCAGATTCGCATGAACAGGGGATTTCCCCTCCGCGAGTGCCGATGCCGCTGCCTGTGCAAAAGCATCCTCACTGACGGGATAGTCAATCGTATCCAGTTCTGCCAGCTGCTGCAAGGTATCCGTTGTCAGCGGCAAACCTGCTCCCACCAGCCACTGCGCTTTCTGGCGGTTCTCATCATTGACCGGCAGGCCGGCATCCGTGATCACCTTATCCATCTGGTCCTGCAATTCCTGCGGTACGGTATTCTGCTGTACTTTCGCACCGCTGTTCTCTGCCACATACAAGTTCCAGATCTCCGGCTCCAATCCATTATCTACAAGATACCCGACCTCGCCTTCCTGGGGCTGCTGCAGAGAAGATGCCAACTCCCAGGCGGTTTTTAATTCATCTACATTTTCAGGAGTCAGAGGTATATCCGTTGCCCGGAACTGTTCTTCAATACTTTGTGCCAGTGTATCGCTGCCCACAGCTGCCGCCAGGGTGTCCAGATCTATGTCGTCCGTGTATCCGGCAATGTTCTGTCCGGAACGCACCAGTTCTGCTTTGATCCTGTCCACGATGGTAACTGCGGTATCCTGATCCAGTTCTCTGGGGTCAAATCCGTCCTCACAAGCCTTCGCATAATCCTCCTGGGACATAGTATGTGACAGTAGTGTCATGTAATCCTGCTGTAATGCCACATTGGTGTTCCCGGCATCCTGCTGCAGTTCAATCAGGGATTTTCCCTTATTATTCTCTTCATTTCCCACAGGCATTGGGATCTGCCCACTCTCGTATACGGCTCCAAAAGTATTTGCATTCACACTTTTTTTATTGCGCTGTATTTTATCTCTGCCCCAGGTATTTTTCTCCGTCTGGATACTTTCTGTTCTATTTTCTGTATCAGTTACCGTCTGATTCTGAAATGTTATCTTCACGCTTGTCGTCCTTCCTGGTAATAACTCTTGAAATAACTATTCAGAGACTCATTCGCAAAATCGCTCTTTCAGAACTTTCCTTTTGCCCATTGAGGCTATATCGCCCTATAAATATCACTAAATCCTCTTACGAATACAAGCATTCAAAGAGGCCTTAGTGATATTTACATGTCTCTGAATAGTTAAGAAAAAAGATGAGTGCACCTTTTGGTCACACTCATCTTTTATTTCGGTCGTTTCTTATAATTTCTTAACCGGACTTAGAACAGAAATACAGCAGCTCCATAAGGGGGCAGATCAAAGCTGATAGAATAATCCTTGTAATGGTAAGGCTTTTTCTCTGCCATGATCTCTGCGGGAATTTCATTGCCCCAGCCGCCGAAACGCTCCTCATCGCTGTTGAGCAGCAGCTTATATTTCTTCTTTTTCGGCACGGGTACGATATAATTCTCCCATTTCATCGGAGTCATATTCAATACAAACAGCAGATTGTTCTTGCTGCTGGAACATTTTCTCACAAAGCAATAGGTGCTGTGTTCTGCATCATCCGCATTCATCCACTCGAAACCGTCCCAGGTATTGTCGATCTCATACATTGCAGGATACTTGCGGTACAGTTCCAACAGTTCCTTTACATAGGTATGTACGCCCTGATTCAGCTTCTCACCTAACAGATACCAGTCCAGTTCGCGCTCTTCACTCCACTCACGCTCCTGTCCGAAATCCTGTCCCATGAACAGCAGCTTTTTGCCGGAATGTCCGAACATGTAGGTATAGCCCACACGCAGATTTGCGTATTTATCCGCAGTATAACCTGGCATCTTATTTACCATGGAACACTTCAGATGTACCACTTCGTCATGAGACAAGGGCAGAATGTAGTTCTCACTGTCATTGTAGCTCATGGCAAAGGTCATAGCGTAATGATTGCCCTTACGATACAGAGGATCCAGCTTCATGTATTCACAGAAATCATGCATCCAGCCCATATTCCATTTAAAGGAGAAGCCTAATCCCTCGCCTCCGATATCGCTGGTCACATTCGGCCACGCCGTGGATTCCTCGGCAATTGTCACAAATCCGGGATACGTTCCACGGATGACAGAATTCAGATGGTGGAAGAACTCAATGGCCTCCAGATTCTTGTTGCCACCGAATTTATTCGGCAGCCACTCACCTTCTTTTTTACCATAATCCAGATATAGCATGGATGCCACCGCATCTACACGGATGCCGTCCACATGGACCTCTCTGAGCCAGAACAAGGCATTGGCTACCAGGAAGTTCTTTACTTCATTTTTGCCGTAATTGAAGATTTTGGTTCCCCATTCGGGATGCTCTCCCAGACGGGGATCGGGATGTTCAAAAATGCACTGACCGTCAAATTCAGCCAAGCCATGGGCATCAGTTGCAAAATGCGCAGGTACCCAGTCCAGAATCACGCCGACTCCGGCCTTGTGCAGTTCGTTGATCAGGTACATGAAATCTTTCGGCGCTCCGTAACGGGAAGTCGGTGCATAGTAGCCGGTCACCTGATATCCCCAGGAACCGTCAAACGGATGCTCTGCAATACCCATCAGTTCTACATGGGTATACTTCATCTCCTTCAGATATTCTATGATCCGGTCCGCAAACTCCCGGTAATTGTAGAATCCTTCGGCGGTACCGTTGTTAGGATGCTTCATAAAAGAACCAATATGGCATTCGTAGATCGCCATAGGCTCTTTATTCATATCCTTTTTGTCCCGGGCTTCCATCCACTTGGAATCTCTCCAGTCAAAGCCTGTAATATCGGTGACGATAGATGCCGTACCCGGCCGGTACTCCGCATAATTGGCAAAAGGATCTGCTTTGTAGAGCTTTCTGCCATCCCTTGCATAGATCAGGAACTTATACATCGTTCCCTCTTCCACGCCGGGAATGAACAGCCCCCAGATACCGCCTTCTCCCAGCTTCTGCATGGGATGGGATTCCTCATTCCATTCATTGAATGTGCCAATGACATTCACCTGTGCTGCATTTGGTGCCCATACTCCGAAATAGACTCCCTGCACGCCGTCTTCCACCGACAGATGTGCACCCAGTTTTTTGTAAATATCATAATGGGTCCCCTGGGCAAAAAGATACTGATCTGCTTCGGAAATAAATACCTTCTCCTTCGTCATGACCGCGCCTCCCGCTATACAAAGTCTTTCTCGGTGAGGATGATCATATCCTCATCGTCATATCTCTTGGCAAACAGGACATCGAAGAAATGCTTCAATGTCTTTTTATTTGCATGAGCGATCGCTTCATCCACGATCTGCTTTACATCCACTACCGTAACCACATGATCTATCGTCTGCATATCTTCGATTCTGGTATGTAATGCCAGCTCTCCGAGTTCGTCAATAGAGTATTCCATCTCCCGTGCATACTGTTTGCCGAATGCCACCAGTGTGTTATTGCTGAGGGCTTCCACATCCATTCGTGCGGTAAAGCACTCTCTCAATTTTTCATGTTTCTCGAGGAATTTATCAATATCCCTCTTCGTATCTTCCAGAATAATTACGATTCCCTGACTCTCCTGCTGCAATGCCTTGTGAAGTACATTTGCCGTAGCATCGTTCATTTCGGATGCCTTGCAGATGATCAGCGCGCCGTTTTTCAGCTTGGATAAGGTATCTGCAGTATCCTTTTTATTCAATGCATGTCCAGAGATCTTTGCCACTTTTCCGGAGAAATTGCTGTCGGTTGCCTGAATTTCGCGAACCATGTTCTTCGCCAGAGATAAGGTATCCATACCCTCTTCTCCAGTGATGATCACGTTGCCGGTGTAGGCTGCCAGACTGATATTATCAATGGCCTTGACTAACTGCTCTCTGGCAGATCTGCTCTGGATAAAGGGTGCGTACAGCTCTCTCTCTTCTCTGGTAAGCGCACGAACCTTTGCTTTGTCTCGCTCTACTGCGGGGCGCTCCGGCTGTTCCGGTGCTTCCCCGGCTTCCGGCGTTTCCTCAGCCGTCAGTTCTATCTCTTCGCTGGCTGTTTCCTCATCTACCGATTCTACTGCTTCCGCCGTGGGCTCCTCTACAGGCTCGTCATCCATTGCTTCTTCCGGTTCTGCCTGTTCCTCGTCTACGATTTCTTCCTGCTCATAGATTTCTGCTTCCGGTTCCTCAAATTCTTCTGCTTCCGGCTCATATGCAGGTTCTTCCGCGAGTTCTTCTACAGTATCCTCTTCCGGAAGCTCTTCTACAGGCTCTTGTTCCGCTTCCTCTACAGGAGCAGCCTCCGTCAGTTCTTCCACGGGTTCCTCTGTGGCAGGCTGTTCCGTGATCTCTTCCAGCTCTTCTACCTCATCGGTATCTGTTGTATCTTCTGCCACGGTATCTGCCGTGTCCGCAGCTTTTTCTTTTTCCAGTTTTTCCAGCAATCCGTCTCTTACCGCCTGCTCAAACTCCGTGAACATGGCTCCGGTCTGCTGTAATACATGTTGGCGAACCTCTTCTTCTCTCTTCTCCAGGTTCTCCTTCTTCTTGCGTTCCCACTCTGCCAGAATATCCTCGATATTCATCTGGCCGGTGATCTGTTTCTCAATGCTCTCTGCCTCCGGCATTACCAGGCTGATCTGACCGTCGGATTCCTGTGCCAGCACATCGGCCAGTTCCTTGGGCGGCTCTACGGGAGCTGCCGGGGTTACCGGTGCTACAGGAGCTGCCGGCGCCGATGCCGTAACTTCATGAATCTCCTGCGTTCGGGAAGCTTCCGGTACTTTCTGTGCTTCCGGTTCCTTCACGATTTCCTGTACTTCCGGTGTCTTCTGTACTTCGGATAGCTCCGGTACTACATCGGTTCTTCTTGCAACAACAGGCTCTTCCGGCAGAATCTCTTCCGTCTCTACCTGGGGCACCTGTGACAGATCGCCGATTTCTCCGGTCTCCCCAAAGAATACTTCCGAGCTCTCCATCTGCTCCGTCTCCGGCTCCAGATCGTCTTCACTGACATCTGCGATCTCCGGATAGTCCAGAGACTCCGTATCGGAATCCCCTGGATCGATCATGGGTGCCACGATAGAACGGGTAATAGAATCCGAAGTCTCCTTCGCATGGTCCTCACTCAGTACCTCCCGCAGGCCTGCTGCCAGTTCTGCCTGTAGATTGATCGTATTATATTGTCCCACATCCATGGTCTTCACATGAATGTCGAAATCATCTTCCGCCGGCTGCGCGGGTGCCTGCTGGGGCTGTACCGGCTGCACCGGTTCATAGACTCTGGTGTCACCGGTCACCTGCTCGTAGG
>ERZ507073.1604-NODE-1604-length-13431-cov-6.975553_pt1 | contig 13431 bp, 8 predicted proteins | sample MGYA00512290_ERZ507073 | MGnify/ENA metagenome assembly ERZ507073 | reverse complement strand
GCGCATTCGGCGAGATGCGTTTGCGAAAGTGGTTAATTTTAGATTAGCGCTAACACAGGCCCGCGGCGCGGCTGGCGGCGAGGCCGGGCAGGTAGGCGACCCCGAGCCCCGCGGCGCGGGCCCGCCTCACGGCGAGGGACCCTATGTTGCGGAACTGGTCGACGACGACGAGCGTGCCGGCGGGCGCGGAGGCGAACAGCGCGTCGAGCTCGGCCTCCCTGTTGCGGACGGGGGCGCTGTCCAGCACCTCCCCGTCGCGGTCGATCAGGCAGGCCCAGTGCGATGACTTGCCGACGTCCAGGCCGAGCACGGCCGCGGGTCTGGTGGATGGCGCTTTCACGGTGGTATCCTTCCGGTAGTCGTTCGACCGGATGGCCTCCCCCTCGGCACTCACATTACCAGCCGCGGCACCTGCCCGGCACTTTCCTATCAGCCGTCGGGGGCGGCGCGCCCCGCGCCGGCAGCACCCAACGGGCCCTCTCGGGGCAGGGACGTTCGGCCGTGCGCGGGCGCCCGGTCGGCGGCCCGTTCTGGGCGCGCCTCAATCGTAGCCCGAGACGGTCCCGGGCTGACAATTTCGACTGTAATGGACGTTCCTTTTCTGTCGGCATTCGGGGACACTCCTTGCGGATTTGCGAGTGATTTGCTTGTTTGTCGACGTACGGGTGTTCATTTGTCGACTTCTTGGGCTGTGGTCAACTGTTGTTTCTGTGGTGGCTGCGGGCATTTGGCTCAAAAGGGCGGGTTGGCCGTCTATGTTTACCTGCGGTTTTGTTGCGGTGCGCATTTTCGGTCAAGCTTTTCGTCAAGTGTTTGGTCAGCATCTGGTTTGCAGTCGGAGGCCTATTTTGTCCGCGCTGGTCGTGGCTGCCCACCCTCCTCGTAAGCTCAAATTGAGGTCCATCAGTTTGAGGAGGATGCCATGACTGACCACGCTTTTGACCGAGCAGAGCTGGCTGAAGCCGTCGGCAACGATATTGCCGACATGGCCCATTTTTGGATGCTGCGGAAGTTTCAATTCCTGGAGCCGGCGCGCGAACAGTTCGAGGTCATTGTCGACCCGTGGCTCAGCTATTGCACCGAGCCTTCGCAAAACGAAATCATGGCCTACAACATGGCATTTACCGATTGGGTGCTCTTCGAGCGCCCCTATCGCCATGGCAAGACGCTGCTCGAGCTGTATGTTGACGAGCCGCCGGCATCGCTTTCGCCTGCCTCGCTCAAGCGGCTCGAGCAGGTACGCGACACGCAGTATTTCTCGCGCTTTGGCATTTTGGACAAGGATCCTGTGAACGGCATGGTTGCGCTGAAGGATACGCGCGCCGACCGTCGCTTTGATGTCTACGACCCGCATATCGTGCAAAAGGAGCATTGGAGCGACGGCGCGATTGCGGTGCGCCTCGCCTGCGTCGACGATGTCTGGCTGACGGCGGGACAACTCTATCTGTATGACATCGCATGCCTGAGTGACACGGCGGTCGATGGGCCTGGTGCGGTGCATCCGGAGGACCTGCAGGATGGTTTTGACACCTCGTGCATCAGTTTCTTCTTGCGTCTGGTCCGCGACATCATGGGCGCCCAGGGGCGCTACGTAAAGTCCCTCAACATCTATGAGCAGGAGTGGGAGTAGGGGATGTGACTGGCGTCGCCCTGCTGCCCTGACTTTGTCTCAATCTGTAACGTTTGGCGGCTGTTTGGGCCCGTAACTGTTACAGATCGAGACATTCCCCTGATGTTGCTGGGGTGGGACTGCAACGTATTCCGTCCCCCCCACATCCCCTCTTCCCTCCGTTAACCGATATGTCCGCAGCAATCCTGCCGCGCTGAATAATAATGGACAGATGTTCAAGTTTTCTGAGGGGGAGGAGCTCGATATGGCGTCTGCCGATCGTTCTACGTTGTTTATCAATGCGACCATTCTGGATGGTTCGGGGCATATGGAGCCGCAACCCGATATGGCCGTGGCCGTTGAGCGCGGTGTCATCACGTGGATGGGGCCGAGTGCTGTGGCGCAGGCGCCTGCGGGTGCCGAGGTTATCGACCTGGCAGGTGCGTATCTCATGCCGGGCCTCATCAATATGCATGTGCATCTGTGCGGTTCGGGCAAGCCGGTTTCGGCGGGCGATGCGGGCGCGCTGATGAAGAAGCTCGATAATCCCGTGGGGCGCGCCATCGTGCGCTATATTCTTAAGGGCAGCGCCCAACAACAACTGGCAAGTGGCGTGACCACGGTGCGCGGCGCGGGCGACCCGCTGTTTGCCGATCTTGCCGTGCGCGATGCTATCGATGCCGGCAAGTATCAAGGTCCTCGCCTGGTGGCGCCGGGAACGGGTGTCACGGTGCCGGGCGGCCATGGTGCGGGTTTGTTCGCCCAGGTGGCCAACAGTCCCGCCGAAGCGGCCGAGCAGGTGCGCGACCTGTATGCGCGCGGTGCCGATGTCATCAAGCTGTTCGTGACGGGCGGCGTGTTCGACGCTACCGAGGTGGGCGAGCCGGGCGTGCTGCGCATGCCGGTCGAGGTTGCCGCGGCGGCGTGCAAGGCGGCGCACGAGGTGGGCCTGCCGGTTATGGCCCATGTCGAGAGCACCGAAGGCGTGAAGGCTGCGCTTCAGGCCGGCGTCGATACGATCGAGCACGGCGCTCCGTTGACGCCCGAGATCATGGAACTGTACCGTGGCGCCGCGGGCACGCAGCTCGAGGGGCGTGCGCCCAGCGTTACCTGCACTATCAGCCCGGCGCTGCCGTTTGTATTGCTCGACCCGGAAAAGACCCATTCGACCGATACACAAAAGAAGAACGGTGACATCGTGTGCTCGGGCATCATCGAGAGCGCCCGTGCCGCACTGGAAGCTGGCGTTAAGGTGGGCCTTGGCACGGACTCAAGCTGCCCGTTCGTGACGCAGTATGACATGTGGCGCGAGGTCGCCTATTTTGCCAAGTATGTCGGCGTGAGCAACGCCTTCGCACTGCATACAGCCACGCAGGGTAATGCCGAGCTGCTGGGGCTGGGCGGCGATACTGGCACGATCGAGTGCGGCAAGGCCGCCGATATCCTGGTGACGCGCAAGAATCCGCTCGATGACCTGTGCGCACTGCGTGAGCCGATGCACGTGATGTGCCGTGGTGATCTGGTGCGCAAACTCAAGGTGAAGCGTATTCCCGAGGTGGACGCCGAGCTCGACACGATTATGGCCATGCCTGCCGAGGCGTTGGCCGAGGAGCTTGCCCGCGACGGCGTGGCGTAAGCGCGCGATATGGCGATGCGACAAGGGGGCAATCCTTTTGTCATAATTAGAAAAAGCCGAGGTCTCAACACGAGGCCTCGGCTTTTATTTTGTCCCATGGTATGGCGGCTAGGAGCGGGTTTCCATCTTGGCGTGGCACTTGGGGCAGGTGACGCGGATCTTGCCTTTGCCCTTGGGGACGGAGAGCATCTGGCCGCAGTTGGGGCACTTGAGGTATGCCGTGGTTTTGCGACCCTTCCACATCTTCTTGGCCGTGCGCTTGGCACGCTCAAAGTCTTCCTTGCTCGTTCCAGCTGAGCGCGAGGTGCTTGCCGCCGCAGTTCCACCGCCCAAGCTGGCGACGAACTTGCCCAAGCCGGGAACGTTCGCGGTCGCGGCGACAAAGGCAGCGTTTTCCTTGCGACGTGCATCGATATTTTTGGACAGGCCGCGCAGCACGCCAATCACGATGACGGCGATGGCGATCCAGCTGAGCCACTGGATGCGGGCTATCGATCCGATCATCGCGATGACGATGCCGGCAAAACCCATCACGATGGTGAGTTCGTCGGCGCCATTGCGACCCTTCATAAAGTCATTCATGCAAATTGCCTTTCGTTCGATATGCTGCACGCCTTTATACCCGATTTAGAGCAAGGGGGACAGGTTAATCTGCACCAATGTGGTGCAAACATACCTGTCCCCGGAATACCAAGACGGTGCAAACGTACCTGTCCCCAATGCCCCAATTACTTGGAGAGTTTGTCGACGACGCGTTCGATTTCGGCGAGTTTGGCGGCTTTGAGGTCTTCGTCGCCCGATTCGATTGCCGAAGTCACGCAGCCCTCGATATGCGCCTTGAGCACGTCGGCGTTAATGCGCGCGAGGAGCGCCTGTGTGGCCATGAGCTGCGTGGAGATATCGACGCAGTAGCGGTCCTCCTCGACCATCCGCAGGATGCCGTCGATCTGACCGCGTGCCGTCTTGAGCATGCGGGTCACCGATTTGTGGTCTGCCATCATGGCGGGTCCTCGTTTCTGGTCGATCTTCCGGATGCCCCCCTGTCAGTTGCGGTGAAATACGGACTGTTTAAGGGCCTAGGGCGGCTCAACAGTCCGTATTTCACCGCAACTTCTGAGGGGGCAGGTGGCGCCTGCTACGCGGCGGTTACGGACAGGGCATGGAATTTCTCGCCGGCGCCCTCGACGGCGGCGGCGAGCTGCTCGGCGGTTACGGTGTCGGCGCACTCCACCTGGACAGTCTGGGTCTCGTGATCGGCGTCGGCATCGGTCACGCCGACCACGTTGAGCAACGCGGTCTCGACGGTGGCATCGCAATGGCCGCACATAAGGCCGGAAGTCTTAATTGTGAAACGCATGGGTATTCCTCTCTGTTGTGTCGGCTTTCCCAGGCACCCGACCTTGACCTTCAAACCGTCGCTCGCGTACCAAAGTACGCGTCGCTCCTCTTTCAGGTCAATCTCGGGCACTTGGAAAACCCGTTCTAAATGGACTTAATGGTGAGCCTATTTTGCCACTTTAGGCTTAAAGGATTTCAAACGCAGGGCATTGGACACGACGCACACGCTCGACAGGCTCATGGCCGCGGCGCCAAACATCGGCGAGAGTTGCCATCCGGTGAGCGGGAAGAACACGCCCGCCGCCAGCGGAATGCCGATGCCGTTGTAGAACAGTGCCCAGAACAGGTCCTGCTTGATGTTGCGGATCGTGGCGCGCGAAAGCTCGATGGCGCGGGCGACGTCCATGAGGTCGCTGCGCATGAGCACCACATCTGCCCCTTCTTTGGCGATGTCGGCGCCGGTGCCGATGGCAAGGCCCACGTCGGCGCGCGCTAGGGCGGGGGAGTCATTGATGCCGTCGCCCACCATGGCGACCTTGCCGCCCGCATCCTGCAGTTCGCGCACGTGGCGTTCCTTGTCGGCGGGGAGGACGTCGGCGATGACCTGTTCGCTGCTCAGCCCCACGCGGCGGGCGATGGCCTCGGCCGTCACGCGGTTGTCGCCGGTGAGCATGCGCACGTCGACGCCAAGCGAGCGCAGTGCGGCGATGGCCCCGGCGCTCGTCTCCTTGACCTCGTCAGCCACGGCAATGGTGCCAGCAAGCTCGCCGTTCTTGGCAAAGAACAGCGGCGTCTTGCCTTCGACGGCAAATTGCTCGGCAAGACCCGCGGGCACGGTAACGCCCAACTCGTCCATCAGGCGCATATTGCCGGCGGCAATGGCGTTTTGCCCCTCGCGTGCCGTAACGCCTCGCCCGGGCACGGCAGTAAAGTCCTCGACCATGCGCGCGACGATCCCGCGTGTCTCACACTCGGCCATAATCGCCTCGGCCAGCGGGTGCTCGCTCGAGCGCTCCAACGCGGCGGCCAACTTGAGCAGCGCCTTTTCGCTCATGGCGGGCGAGCCGTCAGCGCGCGTGGCTACCACGATATCGGTCACGGCAGGCTTGCCGCGGGTGACCGTGCCCGTCTTATCGAGCACCACGGTGCCCACGCTGCGCAGGTTCTCCAGCGCCTCGGCGCTCTTAAACAGAATGCCCATCTCGGCGCCCTTGCCGGTGCCGACCATAATGGCGACGGGCGTGGCCAGGCCCAGCGCGCACGGGCAGCTGATCGCCAGCACAGCGACGGCGGAGGTGAGCGCCTCATTCACGTCGCTGGTCAGTGCCATCCACACCACAAAGGTCACGGCCGAGATCACGAATACCACAGGCACGAACACGCCGGCGACCTTGTCGGCCAGTCGAGCAATGGGTGCCTTGGTGGCGTTGGCGTCCTCGACGAGCTGGATAATCTTGGCGAGCGACGTGTCAGCGCCCACACGCGTAGCGCGGAAGGTAAACGATCCGGTGCGGTTGACGGTGGCGGCGTTGACGGTGGCGCCGGCGGTCTTCTCCACGGGGATGGACTCGCCGGTCAGTGCGCTTTCGTCCACGGCCGAAGCGCCCTCGAGTACCACGCCGTCGACAGGGATGGACTCGCCGGGGCGCACACGCAGCACCTGGCCGGGCAGAATGGCATCGACATCGACGGTGGTCTCGGTACCGTCGACGGCCACGACGGTCGCGGTCTTGGGCGCCAGGTCAATGAGCGCCTCGATGGCGCCGCCAGTCTTGGATTTGCTGCGTGTCTCGAGATATTTGCCTACGGTGACGAGCGACAAGATCGTGCCGGCGCTCTCAAAATACAGGTTGTCCATGCTCGTCATCATGGCCTCGTGGACCTGACCCGCGGCTAGCTGGTCGGCCATGATGAACATGGCGTAGAGCGACCAGGCGATGGACGCGGTGGCGCCCACGGCAATAAGGGCGTCCATGGTAGGCGCGCCGTGCGTAAGCGATTTAAACCCGTTGATAAAGTATGCGTCGTTGACGTAGACGATGGGAATGAGCAGGACGAGCTCGGTGAGCGCGAGCGTCATGCTGTGGGTGTGGTCGGTGAAGACGCCGGGCAGTGGCCAACCGAGCATGTGCCCCATGCCTATGTAGAACAGTGGGATGAGGAAGATGATCGAGATGATGAGGCGGGTGCGCATGGCAGAGGCGGCGGCCTCCAACTTTTTGGTCGGCGACTCCATATGGGCGGCGCCGGACCTGGCTTGCGCGTTGCCGTTTGAGTTGGCGGCATCGGTGCCCGTGCTAACGGGCGAGGCCGAATAACCCGCGCGATCGACGGCGGTACAGATGTCGTCGGGGGAGACCTGCGCGGGGTCGTAGTCGACCAGCATGGAGCCGGCGAGCAGGTTGACCGCGACGCTTTGGACGCCGTCGAGCTTGCTCACGGCACGGTCCACGTGCGCCTGGCAGGCGGCGCACGTCATGCCGCCCACATCGAACTTATCTTGAGCCATGGCTTCTCCTTTCTGTGGCGTAGTGTCGGAAATGTTAACCATCCGATACTATACACCCATACCCCCTGGTGGTGTCCAGTGGAGATTGAAATGTATGACATTCTGGTATTGGTCGAGGTGATAGCCAGGTCGGCGGACCGTAGCCGGTCTAATGTCTCAATCTGTAACAACTAGACCCGTTTTTGTCGAGTAACTGTTACAGATCGAGACATTACATCGAGCCACAACTTAACGTCTCAACCTGTAACGCCTAAGGACCGTTTTTCCTGCTAGATGTTACAGATCGAGACAAACCGTCCGCGGTCAACTCAAATGTCTTGATTTGTAACATCTAGAGAGGTTTTTGACCCCTTACTGTTACAGATCGAGACAATTGTCGGGGAGGGGTCCCGTCACGGCAAGACGCCCGCCGCCTAGATACAGAACCCGGGGATCACACAGGTTAGCTTGCTTGGCTTTTCCGCAGGCGTTGCGTACGTAAAGACGTCGCCGTCGTGCCCCACGCGGTTCATATAGAGCGTGCCTTCGCTCTCCGATGTGTCGGGGCTCACCGTGCGCTCCCACCAACAGGTGTCCTTGCCCTTCCACTGGCGGACCATCGTCTCGTTCGTGGAATACGGGCTCACCTTGAGCTCGCGGAAGAGCTGATACTCCCTGCCCTCGCCGTTGTAGATGTCTGCCAGGTAGTGATAGCCCTCGGTAAACGAATCGGGCGGTTGCGTACCGCACAGCTCGACCATGGCGGGCAGCCAAAGGGTTGCGGGCAACTCGCTCAGGCACGATGCGCTGTTGGCGGCGCCCACATTGTTCGAGACCTTCTTGACCCCTTTAATGAGTGCGCGCAACTCGTTGGGCAGCAGCTTAAGGCCGTCGCCGTTGAGCCATTCCCGCAGCTCGCAATCTGCCCAGCCGGCGCTCGGCGGTTCAGCCGCAGCGTTGCGCTCGGCAATACCCGCGTCGAACATAAACGTTAGTCCGGCCTTGCCCGTCCCGTCCAGAAGCTCATCGTGGCGGATGCCCACAAGCTGCGCGCCAACCTGCAGCCCGTTGGTGAGCGTGACACGCTTGGTACACGGATAGGGGATATGCCCATCGGCATCGAGCAGATGATAGCGCCTGGCAATCTCGCGTGCCTCGCTACGGGTCTCGGTGGCCTTAATCTTGAGCGAAATCTCCTGCAGCTGATCCCAAGTGTAGTCGTCAAGTGAACTGCGGATGCCGTCCAGGTAGTCGGGGATGCCAAAGCCATGGGTTGCCGCCCCGATAACGCCTAGCCCCGCAACGGCTGCGACAACGCCACCGATAATAAAGCGGCGGCGGGTCATGGCATCGTGCCGGGCCTGCTCCAGGATCTCTCTCGCGCGCTCGCCGGCGACGTCGACCTTAAGGTGCGTACCGGAGTCGATGTCAATTGCGGTGTCACTGCCCGCGCCCTCGCGGCCCTCGGATTCGGCATCGGTGAGGTATGCCGAGAGCACCTCGAGCATCTGCTGTTCGGTGGGACGATCACGCTGCTCGACTGAGATGCCTTTCATGATGATTTGGACGAGCGCCTCGTCGTCACTGCATCGCGGCTCGAGCGGCGCCGGCTTGGTCTTGGTCTTTAATGAGGTAGAACGAACCGGTTGCCGCGGCACCCGTCGACTCCACATCGAACGGTTTGCGACCGCTGTAGAGCTGGTACAGAATGCTCGAAAGCGCGTAGACATCGATTGCGGGCGAGCGGCGAAGGGCCGCGATGCCTTCGATATCCTGCGTGAGCATCTCGGGCGCGGCGTATGCGGGCGTGGCAAAGCGCCAGATGTCGGCGCGCCGGGTGATCGTGTCATCGCCGAGGGCCATGGTCGCGGAGCCCATGTCGATGAGGCAGGGGTCAAAGGAGCAATCGACGATCTGCTGCTCGAGCGTTCGACTGGTGGTACGGAACATGATATTGGCGGGCGACAGGTCGCGATGGACGACCGGATTTACGAGTCCCTGGGTCATCAGGAGTGCGCGAAGCACGGCGTTTCCAACGGCGGCCACCATCTGGGTGGTTAGCCCGCCCGAGGCATCGTGCGGAAGCAAGGGCAGCGCCTGCTTGAGCGAGGTGCCCTCGACCCACTCCATGAGGATGAGCGGGTCGTCCTCGCACGATCCATAGCCATAGACGCGCGGAAATCCGCGCAGGTACGAGACAGTGCACAGATGACGGTACTCCTCGAACAGCGCGGCGGTATTGGCCAGGTGCGCAGCCGCTTGCTCGGCGGAGCGGTCGGGGGCTTGGCCGGAAAGGATGGCATTGTCCTTGAGTAGCTTGACGGCAAAGACCTCGCCGCTCGTGTTGGTCGCGCGCAGCACGTGCCCGATGTTGCCGTTGTTGCGGTGGGCCGTCTGGAGAATAAGCGTCATAAACCGACGCTTGGCGTCGTCCTCGGCGCTGGGGTCGACCGCCACGGCGGTATCGAACGTATCGAGACGGACGAGTTTGTCGCCATAGGCGCTATCGGTAGTATCCATGGCGTTCCTTTGTCTGGCATGGGTTGCCGCACGTTTACGCGAGCAGTGCGGATATCGGTAAAGTACCATGATAGCCACACTGCCCACGTATACCGCTGAGCATTGTCGTTTACGACACAGAAGGTAGAAGACGAAAGACGGACGGCGACCGTCTTCCGATCGCTGTCCGTGCTAGTCCACAATGACAAGGAATGTCGTGTAGAGACCCAGATGGAGCCTGTCGCTGTTGGCGATTTCCACGGGGGGATAGACTTTGCCGGGTTCGCGTTGGTCGCGCGGCGGCTCAATCACAATATCGCCGTCGCCCGCGCCCGATTCGAGCACTGTGCCGTTGGTCGATCCAAGGCCCTGGGCGTACCAGTGCTCACCCTCGAGCCAAATGCGAAGATGCTCGCGCGAGGCGTCGGCGCCTACATCGGTGATGCTGGGCGAGGTTTTGGGCAAAGAACCAATCACGGTGCCGCGCGGATCGCGTGTGAGGGGATGGATTTGCATGTCGGCGCAGTTGTCGGCATGGGTTCTGAGTAGACCGAGGTTGGGAGCGACGGTGTGCGGCTGCTCCAGGCTGCTCATAAAGCCGCGTCCGACGGTAGTTTCGGTGGTGCCAAAGTGCCCGCCCGTCTTGCTGGCGCAAAAGCGCTCGACGGTGGTCACGCCCTGAACGGGATCGGCGAGCGCCCCCGTTGCCACAAAGAGCATAAGGTAAAGCGTGCTTTTCTCGCGCACGGCATTGCCGTCAAAGTTGTCGATGCGATTGAGGGCATTTGCATATAGGCGGCTGTCCAGCTTGTAGCTGGCGAGAGCCGACATCATTTCGTTGGCGGCCGGACCGCGATAGTGCTCGGCGATTGCCCGATAGGCGGACTCGCCGCCGCCGAGCTTGCTGCAGATTGCCGAGGAAAGGTTGAGCGTGGTGACGGTAAAGTCGCTGTAGATGGAGGGCGCGCACTGGTCAGGCTTGCGATGGACGATGTAACGGGTGAGATACGAGCGGTTGGAAGAGCATTTCTCGAGCAGGGTACTGCCGAGATAAGAGTTTCCATTGATGAGCATTCGGGCGATCTCGAGATGTTTAAGACCGCCGAACGAGCGAATATCGTTATAGAGGACCGAGCAAGGCGTCTCTGCTGCCACGGATACCTCCTTTGATTGCTTCCTAGCCAATATGGCGATAGGAATTAATGGCCCCCGGTGGGCGACGTATTAAATGGCTGCGCAATATATAGCGTAACCAAAGCAACATTATAGGCCACATGTTCGAAATTGCAGGAAGACCGAGAGATTTTGGTTGGACTGAACGGAAATCCCCCTCTGTCTTGTTCTATAACATTTGGACCCGGTTTTGCCCTGCATCTGTTACAGATTGACACAATCGGCCAGGCCCACCTCGTCCGCCTCGTCATCTGTGGTTTACGTGGGGGCATACGGAGTACGGGTATACTAACCGGCGGCGAATCTGCTCCATCGCTTAGAGCTGCTGCGTCTGGACGGCGCGTGATAGGGCTGCCAAAGCGATCGCCAGCGTGCTGAGCAACGTCCTCTCTGTGCGCACCTGTTTTTGTATGTATTAGCGCACTACCAAGCACGCCCGCGCGGCCGCATGCCGCGCTCATGACGCGTGCAGATAAGGAACAACAACATATGCGTAATTCTGTATCCGACGTCACCGACGCCGAGATTCTGGACGAGGCCCGCGAGGCCATGACCCAGGCCGCCTTCGATGCCGCCGATGAGGCCAATGCTGCCCAGGCCGTCGAGTCCGCTACCGAGAGCCTGCCCGCCTTTAACGAGCTGGGGCTTTCGGACGAGATACTCCGTGCTATCGAGAACCTGGGCTACACGGCGCCGACGCCCGTGCAGGCCGGCTCGATCCCCGTGGTGCTCGAGGGTCGCGACCTGCTTGCCACCGCTCAAACCGGCACCGGCAAGACGGCCGCCTTCTTGCTGCCGACCATGAACAATCTGGAGCACATTGCTCCGCCCAAACCCGTGCGCGAGCGCGGCGGCCGCAACCGCCGTCGCGGTGCCAAGAAGCCCGAGGGCAACGGCCGCGGCCCCGTGATGCTCGTCATCACCCCCACGCGCGAGCTCGCCCAGCAGATCGACGAGGTCGCGAGCAAGATCGCCGACGTCACCGGCCATGTCGCCGTGACCGTCGTGGGTGGCGTGAGCTACAAGCCGCAGACCGCGGCACTCAAGTACGGCTGCGATATCCTGGTCGCCACGCCGGGCCGTCTGGTCGACCTGATCGAGCAGGGCGCCTGCCACCTGAACGAGGTCAAGGTGCTGGTACTCGACGAGGCCGACCGCATGCTCGACATGGGCTTTTGGCCCAGCGTCCGCCGCATTATGCATGCTCTGCCCGAGAAGCACCAGACGCTGCTCTTCTCGGCAACCATTCCACCCAGCATCAAGAGCACCATCGACGCGCTGCTGAGAGACCCCGCCTACGTGGAGATTGCTCGCGTGGGCCAGACCGCCGACACCGTGGAGGAGCACCTCTGCCCCGTCACGCAGGGCCAGAAGACGCAGCTCCTGGAGGCACTTATCAAGACCGGCGGCGGCACCGGCGTGCAGCCGGAGCGCGTGCTGGTCTTCTGCCGCACCAAGCACCGCGTGGATGATGTCTCGAAGATCCTCAAGAGCGCAGGCCTCAAGGTGGACGTGATGCACGCTGACCGCCCGCAGAAGGCGCGCGAGAAGGCCCTCGAGCGGTTCCGCGAGGGCAAGGTCCAGGTGCTTGTCGCCACGGACGTGATGAGCCGCGGCATCGACGTCGAGGGCATCGATGCGGTGGTCAACTTCGACGTACCCATGGACCCCGAGGACTACGTGCACCGCATTGGACGCACCGGTCGCGCCGGCGCTACGGGCCACGCCTACACGTTCATGGCGCCCGACGAGGTGAGCCCACTTCGCGAGATCGAGTACTTCACCAAGAAGCTCGTGCCGGTGTGGGACCTGCCGGACTTTGCCTATGACGAGGGGCGCATTATCCCGCAGTCCGGACGCTCGACCACCAAGCCAACGCGCACGATGTTCTCGGGCTCCAAGACCCGTGGGCGCGGCTTTGGCGGCGGGAGGTACGGTCGCCACTTCTAGGAGCGGCGCCGGCGGCCCCCTCGTCATACCAACAAGCAAGTCATGACTCACCCACAAGAAGGATCCAATGAAGCAGCAGCGTCCGTATCCGCAGGTCATCGTCACGAGAAAGGCCGCCCGAGCGCTTGCCAGCGGGCATCCCTGGGTCTTCGAGGGCGAGGTCCGTCGCATGGAGCCCGCACCTGCGGACGGACGCGCTGCCCAGAACGGCGACGTGGTGGATGTGGTTGAGGAGAACGGCACCTGGCAGGGCGTGGGGCTTCTCTCCGAGCAGAGCAAGATTCGTGTGCGCGTAGTGAGCCGCAACGCCAACGACCGCATCAACGAGGCGTTTTGGTCGCGCAAGCTTCAGTGGGCGTGGGAGTATCGCAAGGCCGCCATGGGCTCGCGCGCCCTGCCAGGCTGCGAGCCGGACACCAACTGCTGCCGCGTGCTCTTCTCGGAGGCAGACGGGTTCCCGGGCCTCGTCGTCGACCGCTATGAAGACGTGCTGGTCTCGCAGGTGGGCACCGTGGGCATGCAGCGGCTGCGCCCCACGCTCTACCCGCTGCTCCTCGACGTACTGCGCACGGACAGTCAGGACATCCGTGGCATCTACGAGAGAAACGACGCTCCTTCTCGCCTCAAGGAGGGCCTTGCGCAGGAGAAGGGCTGGTGGGCCGAGGGCAGCCGCCCCGCGCCGGAGAGCGCGCGTGTGATTGCGCACGAGAATGGCATCGCCTACGATCTTGACCACGA
>ERZ507073.1603-NODE-1603-length-13435-cov-4.561809_pt1 | contig 13435 bp, 7 predicted proteins | sample MGYA00512290_ERZ507073 | MGnify/ENA metagenome assembly ERZ507073 | reverse complement strand
GGAAAATATCTGTACCCTATTCAACTTATTTAATGTATTGATTGCATTGGCCTTGGCGCTGGTGGGCGCCTGGTCCAACATGGTATTTATCCTTATCATCGCGCTCAACACCTGTATCGGCATTGCACAGGAGCTACATGCCAAGCGTTTGGTAGACAAGCTCTCCCTTTTATCCCGTCCTACCGCCCATGTAATGCGCGAGGGAAAAGAACAAGAAGTTTCCGTCAGCGACCTGGTATTGGATGATGTGTTGATTTTGCAGAGCGGCCAACAGATCTGTGCCGATGCCACTTTGCTTTCCGGCCAAATCGAAGCCAACGAAGCACTATTGACGGGGGAATCCGATCCCATCCATAAAAATCCCGGGGATACAGTGCTATCCGGCAGCTTTGTCATCAGCGGCAAATGCGCGGCGGTGGTAGATCATGTTGGGGCGGAAAACTACGCCACAAAACTTTCTGCCGAGGCCAAAAAGTTGAAAAAGCTTCATTCTGAGCTGATGACTTCCATGCAAAAGGTCACTCGCTTTACTGGCTTTTTCATTGTGCCGCTGGGCATAATTCTGTTTTTAGAGGCCATTTTGCTGCGGCAAACGGCCCTGCCGGATGCGGTGATTTCCACCTCTGCCGGGCTCCTGGGTATGCTGCCAAAAGGGCTTGTGCTGCTCATCAGTATTTCCCTGGCCGTGGGCGTAATCCGCTTGGCCAAAAAACAAATTTTGGTACAGGCCTTGTTTTCGCTGGAAACGCTGGCCCATGTAGATGTGCTTTGCCTGGACAAAACCGGCACGCTCACCGAAGGCAATATGCAGGTGGAGGCCGTGCATCCCCTATGCCAAACGCCCCCTGTACCGGTGAAAAAGATGATCGGTTCCTTTTTGCAGCACACCGACGATAACAACGCTACCTTTCAGGCGCTAGACCGCTATTTCCCGAAAAGCAACACCTACAGCCCTACGGATAAGATTGCCTTTTCCTCTCAACGCAAATGGAGCGGTATGACGTTTGGCGATCATGGCACTTTGGTTTTGGGCGCCCCCGAGCGCCTGTTGTCCGAAGCGCTGCCAGCCTCTCTCATGCAAGAGGTTGAAAATGGGGCGCGTGTGCTCATTGCAGGCTGGACCCCGCAACCCATTGCCATAGATCAGCCGCTTCCGCCGTTGACGCCGCTTTGCGCCATCGTCATTTCGGATGTCATTCGCAAAGGCGCCCGGGAAACCCTGGCCTATTTTCAGCGCGAAGGAGTGGATGTAAAGGTCATTTCTGGCGACAACCCGACAGCCGTTTGCGCCATTGCCAAGCGGGCCGGCCTTGCCAACGCCTCCTCTTTCATCGATATGACGGGCATAGATACACCTGAAGAGATTGCCCGGGCTGCGCGTACTTACACCGTTTTCGGCCGCGTTACCCCCGCGCAGAAAAAGCAGCTCGTACAGGCCCTGCAGGCACAAGGGCATTCCGTTGCCATGACGGGCGACGGTGTGAACGACATCCTAGCCCTGCGCGAAGCGGATTGTAGCATTGCCATTGCCGAAGGCAGCGACGCTGCCCGCCAGGTTTCTCAGCTGGTACTGCTTCACTCCGACTTTACCGCCCTGCCCAGCGTATTGTTGGAAGGACGCCGCGTCGTCAACAATATCACGCGGGTAGCAGGGGTCTTTTTTGTCAAAACCCTTTATTCGCTCATGTTGTCCCTAATCTGTGTTTTCGGCAACATACCCTTCCCCTTTGCGCCGATCCAAATCACGCTGATCGATCTTATCATCGAAGCGTACCCGTCCTTCTTCCTCTCCTTTGAGCCGGATGGGCGGAGGATCAGTGGCACCTTCCTGGGCTCCGTACTGCGGCGTGCACTGCCCAACGCCTTGGCCGTGGTCTGTACTGTCATGGCCGCATATATATGGACGCCTTCTCTTGGCTTTACTGCCGATCAGACAACGCTACTTATGTATCTGCTTGTTGGCACAGTGGGTTGCATGGCGGTATGTAAAGCCTGCTATCCTTTCAATGTGCTGCGTCTGTTTTTAGCCTGTACCGTTCCTATCGGCTACTTTGCCGCCGTGATTATATTTCATGGCATGTTGGATCTTACAGCGCTCTCCGCTGTGCTCTACCAGCCCTGGGCCATATTGGCGGCCTGTGCGCTTATATTAGAGCGTATCTTTTCCAAATGCCTGGCCAATGTATCATTCAAGCATCTATGAGTTTGGCTTTTATAAGCGCTGGTAAATTCTGCCAGCGCTTTTCTTTTTAGATGTCAGACATATTTCATGATTTTTTATCATTTCACCTTTGCTTTCTGCTCTTAACCGTAAGGGAAAAAAACAGAATTCACGCTCTTTTTGTCTTCCCTTCTTCTTTATTTTCCGTGGTTTTATGCGTACAATCCCCTTTTTATTTCGTCAAAGATTTCAAAATTATGAATATTGTGTTAAAAGAGGGGTTCCTTGGGCATACTGAGAATCGTTCAAGCTGTATGGCATCCAAGGCCCTTGGCCCATACGTAAAAGAAAGGAAGTATCATGCAAATACGAATTTGCCAAACACCTTTGAAAGCAAGATGTGCACGCGCACATGAGGTGATCTTATGAAGTGGTTGGCTACCCTTTTGATTGTAACGCAACTTTGTTCCCAGGCTGTATCCATCGCAAAGAACCAGGAACAGCCTGCAGCGCCCGCGGCAGCCGTGGCAACACAATCGCCGGCTCCTACCCCGGAACCGACGCCGGAGCCAACGCCAGCCGCTACGCCAACGCCAACAGAAACGCCGGCCGCTACGCCGGAAACGAAAAAGGAGACGCCAAAGCAAGAATCCAATACGCCGCAGGCGTCTGCACAGCATACGACGCGCAAAGGCATTTCCTATACTGATGAGGATGTTGAGGAGCTGGCTCGCATCATCTTCTGGGAGGCTGGCAGCGAAAGCGAAAGAGGACAGATGGCCGTAGCAGAAGTAATTCTAAACCGTGTTCAACACGATGCATGGCCGGATACCATTCAAGGCGTAATCTACCAGTCCTCACAGTTTACGCCCACCGAGGATCCCGCCTACAAAACGCGTCCGATAGACGACCGATTCTATACGATTGCTACGCGCGTTTTGGAAGGGGAAAGCGTTTTATGCTGCGAAAGCGTCACGTATTTTAGCCGCGGCAAATCAGATTATATGGCGGATCCCTTTAAGATCGGGCGCCATTGGTTTGGGCATTATAAGCAGTGTACCAAATAAGCCTCAAAGCAGACCCAATTGGGTCTGCTTTTTTTAGTATCAGAACCTTTAAGTGCACAGCATACGCCGCCATCGAAATCCCAGATACCACAAAAATTTTTTATCATTTTATAGCGACTCGTTCCCCGATCAAATTTCCAAATTTTTGCCTACAATCCTAGATTTTTCGTACTATTATGCAGAAAATATAAGAAACATTTATGTTTGTATATGAAAATATTTTTCCTTGAAAAAGAAAAAGTTCGTACTGGACATCATATCAATTTTTTTTTATTATTTGGGCATAGATTGGACCCTCGGATAGACAAGATTCCCTTACACCTTTTGGCAATTGCTTCGATCATTACCCCCCGAACCTTGCCACCATTGTATGTCCCGCTAGGGCTAATCTATCACCGAATATAAAAAAGCACTGCCTGCACAGTGCTTTTTTATATTTCTGCAAGATTCTTATCTTTTCGTCTTTAGTTCTAGTTTTCCACAGCCTTTATGCCGCTTATCTACGCACTTTGGCCAAGTTTATCCACAGTTTCCACAAGTTTTTTTGAAAACTGTGGACAACCATTCGCCTTTTGCTTTGCTTCTTGTCCGTCTTTTTTTGAATTTTTGTGTTTTTTTCCGTTTATGATTTATTGCGTCCGAACATGTCAAACTGCCTTGTCATGCCCTGAAAAGTGTACTATGCTATGCAAAAATTCAATCTTCTTTTTCTATTTTTAATTCCCTTTCTATTTTGTAGATTTCTTTGTTTTAGAGATAAGTTCGTATTCTTTTGTATTACCTTTTTGTGTTTTTTCGTATCCGTATTTTTCCATGATGATCAAAGCTATTTTCTTTTAGCAGTTGTTTCAGTGTATTTTGCTGTCTCTGTTCCGGCCAAAGGAGGGGTGTTGGGAAGAACAGAACCACCATTTGCTCCAATATGCACACATTTATAGGGGATACTCATGGAATTATCTATTTTTCAAGCTACCATCCTTGCTGCCTATTATTGGTTTGCAGCAACACGTATTGTATATAGTCTGATCCATATTCTCCGCGGGCCCTTGATGACCTCGCTGTTCTGCGGCATCGTCTTGGGCGATGTGCCCACCGCAATCATGATCGGCGCCATGATCCAACCCATGTTTTTGGCCTTTACAGGGGCCGGCGGCACCGTTGTTTGGGATGAGGCCGCCGCTACCATCGTTGGCTGTACGGTCACGATTCTAAGCGGTATCGAGCTTTCCCAGGCCGTTACCATTGCCGTTCCTGTCAGCCTTTTGTGTGCACAGCTGCATACCATCCGCCGTATCGTCATGGTATATCCGGTACAGAAGGCGGATAAGTATGCCGAAACCTGTAACATCCGCGGCATCACCTTCATGGCGTTCTGGTGGCCGCAGATCATCAAGATCTTTATCTACGCAATCCCCATGTTCTTTGCCCTGCATTTCGGCGCCGAGGCAATGAGCACCTTAATGAACAGCCTGCCCACCTGGATTACCAATGCGCTGGGCATCACCGGCAAGATCCTGCCGGCACTTGGCTTTGCCATGACCATCAATGTCATCGGCGGTCCGCAATTCCTGCCGTTTTTCCTAGGCGGCTTTTTCCTGGCACAGTATTCCGGCATTGGCGGGATCCCATTGGCGCTCTCCGGTCTGTTTGTGGCTTTCCTATATTACCTGATTCTACAGGCTACTTCGCAGGAAGACCCGGCGATGGACAACGGCAGCCGGGAAGCCATTGAGGCCGACGAGCAAGGGCGGCATCTTTTGACCAAGCGCGACGTGAACAACTTGGTCTTCCGTTGGCAGATCATGGCAGAGGTACCAAATTCCTTTGCCCGTCTGCAATCGCTATCGTTCTGCGCTGCTTTCATTCCAATTCTCAAAAAACTATACGGCCATGATCCTGAAGAGCTGTCTGCGGCGCTGGCCCGCCACCTGACCTTTTTCAACACCGAAGGGGTATGGGGCTCCGTCGTACACGGCATTGTCATGGCCATGGAAGAGCAGCGCGCGCTGGGGGCTCCGGTTCCCACCGAGGCAATCAACGGCATCAAAGCTGGCTTGATGGAGCCGTTTGCCGACATTGGCGATACCATCAACTGGTCTACCATGAAGCCGCTATTGATCATGCTCGTGCTTCCTCTGGCAGAAAGTGGATCGTTTCTAGCGCCAATTATCTATGCAGTGCTTTTGGCGGGCATCACGATTGCAGAAAATTATTTCTTTGTGCACATCGGCTACCGCATGGGAACAGAGGCCGCTGTTACCATCCTGGAAGGTGGTATGATCAACAAATTCATCTCCTGCGCGTCTGTACTGGGTATGTTCATGATGGGCGGCCTTTCCGCTTCCATGGTCAATGTATATACGACTGTACAAATCCCAACCTCTGGCACGCCGATGAGCGTTCAGGCCGATATTTTAGACGCTGTAGCGCCTGGGCTGATGACGCTGGCTACCGTTCTGCTGGTGTATAAATATCTGCGCAGTGGCCACAGCATGATGAAAGCGGCATTCTGGCTGCTGGGCATCGGCCTGGTGCTGGGTGCGGTTGGTATCATCGGCGACGGCGGCTTCCTGATCAAACCGATCATGGATGTTACCGCGGCTGCATAAGCAAAAACCGTTTTTTCAAAAGAGCCCTATATAGGGCTCTTTTTCTTCCCTTTTTTTATCTTGTATCAAAAATAAATTTATAGTATCATTTTTGATAGATAGTATTATGGTTGATATGTAAAAATATTTTTATTCTCATTCTGATTTATTCATTATCTATTTGGCTACCAATACAACATTATGACCAAGCAACTCAGTGATATCTCCATCCTTATAAGGGGGGTAATGTATATGTCTATATTGCAAGCTGCTGTTTTAGGATTGTGGTATTGGGTGGCCACCTGGTATATCGGCTATACCTGGGGTTGCGCTGTATTCGGCGATGCGTTGGTAACCGGCTTGGTAGTCGGTATCGTCATGGGCGATGTGCCCACCGCTATGAAATGCGCCGCTGTCATTAAGCCGATGTTCCTGGCCTTTACAGGCGCCGGCGGTACCGTTGTTTGGGACGAAGCTGCTGCTACATTAGGCGGCGTGTCCGTAACCCTCATCAGCGGTTTGGATGTATCGCAATCCGTTACCATCGCTGTTCCGTTGAGCCTCTTGTGTGCTCAGTTGCATACCATCCGCCGTATCGTATTCATCTATCCGGTTCAAAAAGCGGACGAATACGCCAAGACCTGCAACACCAAAGGCATCATGTTCATGGCTGTTTGGTGGCCGCAGATCTTCAAGTTCTTCCTCTTCGGCATCCCGATGTTCTTCGGCCTGTACTTCGGCGCAGAAGCCATCGGTAACTTCATGAACGGCCTGCCGGTTTGGATCACCAACGCGTTGTCCGCTACCGGTAAGATGCTGCCGGCTCTGGGCTTTGCCATGACGGTTAACGTTATCGGCCGTCCGCAGTTCCTGCCCTTCTTCCTGGGCGGTTTCTTCCTGGCCCAGTATTCCGGCCTCAGCGGCATCCCGCTGGCATTGTCCGGTTTGTTCGTTGCATTCATGTACTACCTGATCCTCCAGGCTTCCGACAAAGAAGAAGTTGTGGACGAAGGCAGCCAGGCTGCTGTAGAAGCTGACAAAGAAGGCAAAAAGCTGCTCACCAAAAAGGATGTTAACAACATGGCATGGCGCTGGAACGTATACTGCGAAATGTCTAACTCCTTTGCTCGTTTGCAGTCTCTGGCATTCTGCGCGGCGTTTATTCCGGTGCTGAAAAAGCTGTATGGACATGACCAAGAAGAGTTCTCCGCAGCGTTGAGCCGTCACTTGATGTTCTTCAACACTGAAGGTATCTGGGGTGCCTTGGTACACGGTATCGCACTTGCTATGGAAGAACAACGCGCTATGGGCGCCCCGATCCCGGTAGAAGCCATCACCGGTATCAAGGCCGGCTTGATGGGACCGTTTGCCGGCATCGGCGATACCATCGACTGGTCCACCATCAAACCCTTGATGGCAATGCTGTGCCTGCCTCTGGCGGAAAGCGGTTCTTTCATCGCACCTGTCATTTACTTCATCCTGGTTGCGGGCATTCTGACGACTGAAGAGTTCTTCTTCGTAAACATCGGCTACCGCATGGGTACCGAAGCTGCCATGACCATCTTGGGCGGCGGCATGGTCAACAAGTTCATCTCCTGTGCGTCTGTACTGGGTATGTTCATGATGGGCGGCCTGTCTGCCTCCATGGTTAACGTGTACACCACCGCTCAGATCCCGACCGGTGAAGGCACCGTGATGGCGATCCAGGGCGACATTCTCGACGCGGTTGCGCCTGGTCTGTTGACGCTGGCTACGGTATTGCTGGTATACAAATACCTGCGCAGCGGCCACAGCATGATGAAAGCTACGTTCTGGATTCTGAGCATTGGCCTGGTACTGGGCGCAGTTGGTATCATCGGCGACGGCGGCTTCCTGATCAAGCCGATCATGGATCTCACCGCTGCTGCTTAAGCTAAAGCCTTATAAAAAAGCCCTCCACAAATGGAGGGCTTTTTCTTTTAAAGAATAAAGAGGCCATTGGGGGATCCTTTGCATCATTTTCCTTTTGTGCTTACATAATTATATAATATAGAAAAAGAGCGTGGTACACGCTCTTTTTTATTCTTCAGAGTGTTGCTCCTCTTCAGCACGCTTGCGATAGAAGTCGATGTGATCAGCACCCCACTGATAGATTGCCTGCAAGACCGGCAACAGAGTCTCTCCCATATTCGTCAACGAATACTCAACCTTCGGTGGAGAATCCGGATAAACATCGCGCTGAACCACGCCATCTCTTTCCAGCTCCCGAAGCTGTTTTGTAAGCATACGGTTACTAATATTTACGAAAATTCTTTGAATTTCTCCATATCGCATTGGGCCCTTCCAGCCTAGGTTCCAAAGAATGGTTGCTTTATACTTCCCAGAAATAATTGCCATCGTCAATTCACGTTCCAATTCAAACAACCGCTTTTCGTTCGTTCCAACCGTAGCAACTTCCTTTGTAACAGACGCCATCATCGTCACCTCCTCAGCATAATCAGACCACCAACAAAAAGGTTATATACAATCTTATGAGTTAGTTTCGTCTATGATTGTGTTATTATACCTTATTTTTTTCAAAAAACATAGTATTATCTCATATTTCGCTATCATTTTTAAATTTATTTATCAAAATAAACGCAGCTATATGTAAATAAGGCACTTTTATGTTTTATGGATGCAAAATTGTCATTTTGAGATACTTTTTTTCTCATCATTACTCAATGTTTTTTTATTATTTATTAGTAATTTCACCACAATAAAGTGCGTAATTTACATTCATTTTTCCAGCATGTATGATTGTGATGGTCAAAAAAGTATGACCTATTCATTAAAATTTTTGTTCTATATTTTCTATTGTTTTTATTTTGTTTTCCTTGCATCAATCTAATGAAGATAGGGGGGAAAGAAATATCCATTTGCATGTGGGAAAGCATTTATTAGTCTTACTACTTCATTATTTTTTGGGAGGTTTCCTATGGAACTATCTTTGCTGCAAGCAATCCTTCTGGGCTTGTACTACTGGTTCGCTGTTTGGTACATGGGATACAGCGTACTGTTCGTGTTTACCGGCCCGCTGTTCACAGCTATGATCTGTGGTTTCGTGCTGGGTGATGTTTCCACCGCTATGAAAATCGGTGCTACGATCCAGCCGATGTTCCTGGCCTTTACGGCTGCGGGCGGTACTGCCGTTTGGGATGAAACTGCGGCCACCATCGGCGGCTGCACCATCACGATGGTCAGCGGCCTGCCGGTTGAAAGTGCCGTTACCATCGCCGTGCCGTTGAGCCTGCTGTGTGCACAGCTGCATACCATCCGCCGTCTGATCATGGTATATCCTGTACAGAAGGCTGACCAGTATGCCAAAACCTGCAACACCAAAGGCATCATGTTCATGGCTACCTGGTGGACTATCATTGTTAAGTTCTTCCTATTTGCAATCCCGATGATCATCGCGATCTACTTTGGTGCAGAGGCCGTTGGTAACTTCATCACCCAACTGCCGGAATGGATCACCAATGCGCTGAATGCAACGGGTAAATTGCTGCCTGCTCTCGGCTTTGCCATGACCATCAACGTCATCGGCCGTCCGCAGTTTTTGCCCTTCTTCCTGGGCGGCTTCTTCTTTGCTCAGTACTCCGGCATCAGCTGCATTCCGCTGGCATTGGCCGGTCTGTTCATCGCTTTCATGTACTATCTCATCCTTCAGGCCTCCGACAACCAGGAAGCTGCGGAAGACACTGGCGCACAGGCCGCTGTAGAAGCTGACAAAGAGGGCAAAAAGCTGCTCTCCAAAAAGGATATCAACAAGCTGGTACTTCGTTGGAACTTGATGGCCGAAATGTCCAACTCGTTCGCTCGTTTGCAGTCTCTATCCTTCTGTGCAGCGTTCATTCCGATTCTGAAAAAACTCTATGGTAACGACCAAGAAGAGTTCTCTGCGGCATTGACCCGCCATCTGATGTTCTTTAACACTGAAGGTATCTGGGGCTCCGTGGTACACGGTATCGTGATCGCTATGGAAGAGCAGCGTGCGCTTGGTGCTCCGATTCCGATCGAAGCCATCACCGGCATCAAAGCTGGCTTGATGGGGCCGTTTGCCGGCATCGGCGACACCATCGACTGGTCCACCATCAAACCCTTGATGGCAATGCTGTGCCTGCCTCTGGCGGAAAGCGGTTCTTTCATCGCACCTGTCATTTACTTCATCCTGGTTGCGGGCATTCTGACGACTGAAGAGTTCTTCTTCGTAAACATCGGCTACCGCATGGGTACCGAAGCTGCCATGACCATCTTGGGCGGCGGCATGGTCAACAAGTTCATCTCCTGTGCGTCTGTACTGGGTATGTTCATGATGGGCGGCCTGTCTGCCTCCATGGTTAACGTGTACACCACCGCTCAGATCCCGACCGGTGAAGGCACCGTGATGGCGATCCAGGGCGACATTCTCGACGCGGTTGCGCCTGGTCTGTTGACGCTGGCTACGGTATTGCTGGTATACAAATACCTGCGCAGCGGCCACAGCATGATGAAGGCGATGTTCTGGATTTTGGGCATCGGCCTGGTACTGGGTGCAGTTGGGGTCATTGGTGATGGTGGTTTTCTGATTAAACCGTTGGTAGAGGCAGCTGCCTAATCGCCGCATAACATTGCATACAAAAAGAGCCCTTGAAAAAGGGCTCTTTTATTGTATCTGATACGGTTTTCCCTTCCTTTTCCCGCCATGCAAAAAAGCCCTGCTAGGGCAGGGCTTTTTTAATGTTTAATATGCGCTCTTAATGATACGCAGCCGTACAATTTCCGGAATGGCCTCCAGCTCTTTGACCGCTTCCGGCGTTACAGTTCCTTCCAGATCGATCATGGTATACGCGATCTTGTCCCTGGAGCGGTTGTTCATGCTGGTGATATTGTTATTCTCCTTGGCCAGAATCGTGGTGATCTGGCTTACGATGTTCGGTACGTTTTGGTGCACAAACGTAATACGCTCTCCCTGATGCGGCGGCAGCGCACAGGCCGGCATGTTGACGGAGTTTTTGATATTGCCCGTTTGCAGGAAATCATACAACTGCTCTGCTGCCATTTTAGCACAGTTTTCTTCCGATTCCGGGGTGGATGCGCCTAGATGCGGCACGGCGATGATGCCCTCTACGCCGATAACCTCCTCGTCCGGGAAGTCCACGACATATTTAGAGATAATGCCTTTTTTCAAAGCATCTTTCAGTGCTTCGTTGTTGACCAGACCGCCGCGCGCAAAGTTCAGCAGGATCGCACCTTTTTTCGTCTTTGCCAGTACCTCTTCATTGATGGTGTCCTTGGTCTTATCGCTCAGCGGCACATGAATGGTGATGATATCGCTCTGCGCTACTAGCTGCTCCAGCGAAACAGCACGGCGCACTTCCTTTTTCAACGACCAAGCCGCTTCGATGGTGATAAAGGGATCATAGCCAATGACGTCCATCCCCAGCGAAAGCGCATCGTTTGCCACCATAGCGCCAATGGCACCCAGGCCGATTACGCCCAATGTTTTGCCCTTGATTTCCGGGCCTACAAAGCGTTTTTTCTCCGCTTCGATGGTCTTTGTCACACCTTCTTGGCCCTTTAGCGTCTGCGCCCAAGCTGTGGCTTCAAACACATTGCGCGAAGCCATAATCGCGCTGGCCAAAACCAATTCCTTCACCGCGTTGGCATTGGCGCCCGGCGTATTGAAAACAACTACGCCGTTTTCTGTGCAGCGGTCAATGGGGATGTTGTTATACCCGACACCTGCGCGTGCAATGCCGAGCAGGCTCTTATTGAATTCCATATTCAGGCAGTCCGCACTGCGGACGATGATGCCGTTCGGGTCCTCTATTTCCTTGCCGACCTCATAGCGTTCGCCCGGCAGTTCATTATAAATCACGCTCGAAATATTGTTGAGCAGCTGAATTCTTTTTTTCATCGTTTCATGCCTTCCTTATTTGTTTTCCATTTCAAATTTCTTCATGAATGCCACCAACGCCTTGACCCCTTCTACCGGCATTGCGTTGTAGATGGAGGCACGGATGCCGCCTACGCTGCGGTGCCCTTTCAGGCTCACCAAGCCTGCTGCCGTGCTTTCCTTGATGAATTTGGCCGTCAATTCCTCGTTGGGCAGTACAAACGGCACGTTCATCAGAGAGCGCTGCGCCTTGTTTGTGACCGTACCCGTGTACAGGCTGCTGTTATCAATGCAGTCATACAAAATGGCAGCCTTCTCTTCGTTTACCTTTTGGATGGCCTCCACGCCGCCGTTTTTCAGCATCCACTGGAATACCAGCCCTGCCATATAGATGGCAAACGTCGGCGGCGTATTGAAGCAGGAATCATTGTCCGCATGCGTTTTGTAGTTCAGCATGGTGGGCGCGTCCTCCGGACAGAAGCCGATGAGGTCATCCCGTACGATGGCAATGGTCAGGCCGGCCGGGCCGACATTTTTCTGAGCACCGAAATACAATACGCCGAAATCGTTGATATCATATACCTGGGACAAGATGTTGCTGGAAGCATCCGCCACCAGCGGCACGCCCGCCGGCGGGGTGGGCAGCGCATCATACCGCGTACCGTAAATGGTGTTGTTGGTAACAATGTAGAGGTAATCGGCCTCTTTATCGAATTTTGCGGGGTCGATCTCCGGAATGTGGGTAAAATTGTCCTCTTCCGAAGAAGCCACCACATTCACCTTGCCTACTTTTTTCGCTTCCTTGATGGCCTTTTTGGACCATGCGCCGGTATTGATATAATCCGCCTTAAAGGATTTGCGCATCAAATTCATCGGTATCATGGAAAACTGCAAAGACGCGCCGCCCTGCAAAAACAGCACCTTATAGTTGTCTGGAATATGCATCAAGGTACGCAGGTCCGCCTCCGCCTGTTGCAGAATTTTGGAGAACGCAGCGCCTCTATGGCTCATCTCCATCACGGACATGCCCGTATCCTGATAACATACCAATTCCGAAGCGGCCTTTTTTAAGACCTCTTCCGGCATCACGGCCGGACCCGCTGCAAAGTTATACACTCTTTCTGACATCACTCATGTCTCCCTTCCCTGAAAAGCGCATTGCGCTCTATCGACCCTGCAATTTACATTGGGGGATAGATAAAAACTTTAATTAGAGATATTATAGACAATAGAAACTTAGATTACAATGTATTGTAACACTTTCCTTGTGCGAAAGCGTTGTATTTTCTACATTTCTTTAAGTTTTTGTACCTTTTTTCAAAGGAGATTTCAAAACCATGGAGGACTTATTCAGCCAATTGGCCAAGAGCAAAGCGCCGTTGGCGGACCGGATGCGCCCCCGCACCTTGGACGAGTTTATCGGGCAAAAGCATGTGGTAGGCCCTGGCAGGCTGCTGCGCCGCGCCATCGAGGCGGACAGCCTGACCTCCAGCATTTTCTTTGGGCCGCCGGGCTGCGGAAAAACAACGCTGGCTAGCATCATCGCAGAGGCTACACGCAGCAAATTCGTGAAAATCAATGCGGTTTCCACCGGCGTAAAAGAGATGCGCCAGATCCTAGAGCAAGCTGAAACAGACCTAAAGCTGTACGGAAAGACCACCACTGTATTGCTGGATGAATGCCACCGGTGGAGCAAAGATCGGAAGAGCACACGTCTGAACTC
>ERZ507073.1596-NODE-1596-length-13484-cov-4.942885_pt1 | contig 13484 bp, 10 predicted proteins | sample MGYA00512290_ERZ507073 | MGnify/ENA metagenome assembly ERZ507073 | reverse complement strand
TACCAATGTTAACCAGAGAGTGCTCTCCGTTACCAACAACACCGATAGTAGCACGGCAGTTGATCGGAACCATTCTCATCTCACCTGATGGAAGTCTTAATGTAGCATACTTGCCTTCCTTAGCCATCAGCTGAGCAGCAACACCAGCGGAACGTACCATCTGTGCACCAGCACCCGGATACAGCTCAACGTTGTGTACCTCAGTACCAATCGGAATTAAGGATAATGGTAAACAGTTACCAAGTCTAGCCTCTGCATGCTCACCGTTCATGATCTTCTGACCAACCTTAAGTCCCTGAGGAGCTAAGATGTAAGCCTTCTGACCATCTGCGTAGCAGACAAGAGCGATATTAGCTGTTCTGTTCGGATCGTACTCGATAGAAAGAACGGTTGCAGGAATGTTATCCTTGTTGCGCTTGAAATCAATGATTCTATATTTTCTTCTTGAACCGCCGCCATGATGTCTTACGGTAATTTTACCCTGATTATTGCGGCCGGAGTTCTTCTTTAAAGATACTGTCAGGGACTTCTCTGGAGCATTCTTTGTGATCTCAGTGAAATCCAGACCCGTCATATTTCTTCTGGACGGTGTATATGGGGTATACTTTTTGATTCCCATGATTGTTCTCCTTTACAGCATTTATTGTCACGCTTTTGTGCGTATATTCCTTGTGGGAATTACAGACCTGCAAATACCTCAATCTCCTTGCTGTTCTCAGTCAAGGTTACGATTGCCTTCTTTGTCTTTACGGTCTTTCCTTCTGTTCTTCCTCTTCTCTTGGTCTTTCCGTCATTGTTCATTGTGTTAACGGTCTTAACCTCGGTTCCAGGGAACATCTTCTCTACAGCTTCCTTGATCATTGCCTTGTTAGCTTCCGGATGAACCAGGAAGGTGTACTTCTTGTCAGCCATGATGTCCATGCTCTTTTCTGTAACAACCGGCTTTAAAATAACGTCATAATATCTAATATCAGCCATTACGCATAGACCTCCTCAATCTTCTCTACTGCTGCCTTAGTAGCAACAACAGTGCTGTACTTTAAAATATCGTATACGTTGATCATGCCTGCATTTGCAGTCTTTACAGATGCTACATTGCTTGCGGACTTGATTACGTTCTGATCGTCCTCAGCCAGAACAACTAAAGCCTTAGAAACCTTAAGGTTGTTCATAACTTCTACGAACTTCTTTGTCTTGATTTCATCTAACTTGAACTCGTCAAGTACAACGATCTTGCTTTCTGCAACCTTTGAAGATAAAGCAGAAAGAAGAGCGATTCTCTTTTCTTTCTTATTCATCTTGAATGAATAATCTCTTGGCTTTGGTGCGAATACGATACCGCCGCCTGTCCACTGTGGAGCTCTTGTAGAACCCTGTCTTGCATGACCAGTTCCCTTCTGTCTCCAAGGTTTTCTTCCGCCACCAGAAACTTCTGAACGTGTCTTAGCGCTCTGTGTTCCCTGACGATTATTTGCAAGCTGGTTAACTACTGCCATGTGTACAAGATGTTCATTAACTTCAACACCAAACACTGCATCGTTTAATTCGATTGAGCCAACTTCCTTGCCTTCAATATTGTAAACAGATACGTTTGCCATCTGTGTGGTCCTCCTTCCTTAGCAAAAACTACTTGCTAGCCTTTACTGTTTCTTTCAGTGTTACTAATGATTTCTTAGGTCCAGGTACAGCACCCTTAACTAAGATTACGTTGTTTTCAACATCAACTCTTACTACTTCAAGATTCTGGATTGTGATTCTCTTAGAACCCATATGTCCAGGCATTCCTTTTCCCTTGAATACTCTACCAGGTGTTGTTGCTGATCCGTTTGAACCCTGATGTCTGTGGAACTTAGAACCATGAGCCATAGGTCCTCTTGACTGGCCTAATCTCTTGATTGCGCCCTGGAAACCTTTACCCTTTGAAATAGCAGTTGCATCTACCTTATCGCCTGCTGCGAAGATATCAGCTTTGATTTCATCCTTTACTGAGTATTCTGAAGCGTTTTCAAACTTGAATTCTCTTAAGAATCTCTTGTAAGGAACCTCTGCCTTATCAAAATGTCCTTTAACAGGCTTGTTTACTAACTTTTCTCTAATGTCAGCAAAACCAACCTGAACTGCATCGTAACCGTCGTTTTCTACTGTCTTAACTTGTGTAACAACACAAGGACCAGCCTGAAGAACAGTTACAGGTGTTAAAACACCGTCTTCGTTGAAGATTTGAGTCATTCCGACTTTTGTAGCTAAAATTGCCTTCTTCATTGATATTCCTCCTGTTTAATCTACAGCGGACAAGATGATTATGCCGTTTCCGGCGTAATCATCTGGAAGCAAAATCCTGGCGGATTTTCTTCCGACTTTAGTCCGGAAGTTTCTATATTATATTGTAATAATATTTTATACGTCATAAGCGCATCCTGTCATCCTAGAACAGCTAATATAAGTGGAACCTGCACCACTGTGCTACACTTTTGTGTACGTTACTTCTATATTAAACCCTTAGGATTATTGCTCTTAAATAATAATGAAAAATTGTGTAATGATTAGTTCATTACCTTAAGGTTGATGAATACACCAGCTGGCATCTCTAACTTAGATAATGCATCTACAGTCTTCTGTGATGGTGATAATACATCGATGAGTCTCTTGTGAGTTCTCTGTTCAAACTGTTCTCTTGAATCCTTATACTTGTGAACAGCTCTAAGGATTGTAACTACTTCCTTCTTTGTTGGAAGAGGTACTGGACCACTCACATTTGCTCCTGTCTTCTTAGCAGTTTCGATGATTTTCTTAGCTGACTGATCGATTAACTGATGATCATAAGCTTTCAGTGTAATTCTTATTACCTGATTTGCCATAAAAAAAGTCGCCTCCTTCGCACTTTATTGTTTAAGTACGACAAGCGGTGACTGTACACACTCCCACGTGTATCGAGAATCACCTGTTGGATTATCCCGATTACCAACGTGTCATTTCTGCATCTTGCAGATGATATTAGGTACAGTGACTTGTCGCCAGATTCTTCGCCGGTCTCTTACCGGCCTTGACATTCGCTCCACGGAAAACCTGCTCTTATGAGCAGCAACCTCACGCTTCTACGCTATCAATGTCACAGCAAGTATTAATATACACTACACTTAATATAAAATCAACCAGAAAAATATTATTTTATTGTATTTTTTTAAGTACAATTCTATAATATTTCTCTGGTTTAATTATTATCCATTTTTGTTATTATTTATCCACAAATATGCATTATTTGATGAATATTTATAAACATTTCTGCTTTGTTTGCACACATCTTTACTGGTTTGCTATTCTTTCCGCAAGGTCGTTAAGATATACCCACCTGTCCATCTTTTCCTCAAGCTGTTTTTCTTTTTCAGCCTTTTCCTTAGACAGGTCATTTAACTTACCATAGTCAGTTGCACACTTAGCCATTTCACTGTCTATTCTTTCTATATCGCTTTCTAATGCAGCTATATCATCATCAATACTCTCATATTCTTTCTGTTCCTTGTATGTAAACTTAAGACGCTCACTTCTTGATTTATTATATTCCTTACTTGTAAGTGTCTTATTGCCCGCTGTAACCTTCTGTGTACCATCTGCTGATTTATCACCGTTACTTCCTGCTGCCACACCGCTGCCTGATACCAGACCATTACCTGATAATGCTGTACCTTTCAATATTCCATTTCCTGGCACATTATATATAGAAGAAACGCATTTTTCTTTGTAGTCTGAATAGCCTCCTTCATACTGGGTAAGGTGACCTTGCGCCTCAAATGCAAATATTCTGTCAACCGTTCTGTCAAGAAAGTATCTGTCATGTGAAACTGTTATGATAATCCCTGCAAATCCATCCAGATAATCCTCAAGTACTTCAAGTGTTTCAATATCAAGATCATTGGTAGGCTCATCAAGTATAAGTACATTAGGCGCACTCATAAGCACACTTAAAAGATACAGTCTTCTCTTTTCTCCTCCGGACAGCTTTCTTATTGGTGTCCACTGCTGTTTTGGTGAAAAGAGAAACTTTTCACACATCTGGCTTGCTGTTGCCTTGCCATCTACTGTCTGCACATACTCGCCTATACTTCTTACAAACTCAAGCACTGTCTGATTCTCATCCAGCGGTTCATTTTCCTGCATAAAATAACCTATATGTACAGTGTCACCTATCTCAACGCTTCCACTATCCGGCTGTATCTGTCCTGTTATTATCTTCATAAGTGTTGACTTACCGCATCCATTGCTTCCTATTATACCTATACGGTCATCTCTTAGAAAAATGTATGAAAAATCATTGATATAAGTATGACCGTCATATGCTTTGGTTATGTTGTTAAGCTCTATCGTCTTTTTGCCTAATCTTCTGCTTACAGAGCTCATATCCATAAGGCTCTTGTCAAATTTAGCCCTTGCCTCACGGGAAGCTTCCTTCATATCCTCAAAACGGTCTATTCTTGCCTGCTGTTTTGTTGAACGTGCCTGGCATCCTCTTCTTATCCACTCAAGTTCTCTTCTTAATGTGTTCTGTCTTTTAGCCTCTGTAGCTCTTTCCATCTGTTCTCTTTCAGTCTTTAATTCAAGAAAGCCGGAATAGTTGGAATCATAACTATAAAGCGCCGCATGGTCTATCTCAACTATCTTGTTAGTTACATTGTCAAGGAAATACCTGTCATGCGTTACCATAAGAAGTTCGCCCTTGAAAGCCTTTATATACTGCTCAAGCCACACAACCATATCATTATCAAGATGGTTAGTCGGCTCATCAAGTATAAGCACCTCTGTAGGTTCAACCAATGCCTTTGCAAGCGCCACTCTTTTCTTCTGTCCTCCTGAAAGCATATCCATAGAAGCATCAAATGCTCCTATCCCAAGCTTGTTAAGAATCTCCTTTGCCTTGGCCTCACTGGCATTAGCTTTTCCTCTCAGCACATAGGAAAGAACCGTCTCATCCTTCGCATGGTCAGGTGACTGTGCAAGGTATGTTACTGTAATATTCCTTCCCTTTATAACATTTCCTTCATCAGGCTCTTCAATACCAGCTATTATCTTAAGCAATGTTGACTTTCCAGTACCATTGACACCTATGACACCCACCTTATCACCCTTGTTTATTCCAAGTGTAACCTTATCAAGTAGTACCTTCTCGCCAAATGTTTTACTCACTTTTTCTACATTTAATATATTCACAACAATTACCTTTCTTTAACACTACTGTAATCACCTGCAATATCATCCAGCTTATACAGTTTCTTCATCTTGGCAGCCAGCTCCGGATTTTCCTTCTCAAGCTTACTTATATGCTCCATTCTGCGTTCCATCATATGCTTATATGCCTCAGGATTATTCTCCTTAAAATGCAGCATAACCTCTCTTCTGTGCTGTCTTAGGTGTGCAAGTGCATCCGGATTAAGCTTTGCAATCTTTGCCTCAAGTCTTAATCTTCGCTCTTCGATTCTTTCTTCTAACTCTTCTGCATTGCTATTGTTTTGTGTAAGCTCTGATAAATGCATCTCAACTCTCTCAAGAAGCTCATCCTCATCAAACAGACCAATACGTCCCCATGTATTCTTACTTTCAACCTCTGCAAGTACATTATCCGGAATATGCTTATTATTTTCATCCATATGTGTGATATCATCTGTCATCTGCACTGCAAACTTATCAAGCCATTCCGATGCATCCTCGCCAAATGCCCACTCTATCTCTGCAAGTCTTTCATTGTCCTCTATAAAATCATTATGTGCCTCTGTCTGTTCTAGTGTACCTGCAAGTGGATAAGGTCTGTCAACGCCAGCATCTCTTAACGCAAGTGATATAGTTCTTCGTGTGACACCCTCTTCCACAAGACATCCAGCACCTAGCTTCCTTAGCTGATCGTTAACATTACCAACATGCTCTGTTATATAAAAACGTAGGCCTTTATCTTTAAGAATCTTATTAAACGAAACAAGTCTGTCGGCTGCTGTTATGTCTATGCTTCCTATACCACTTGCATCAACTATAACAACTCTTGTATCATCTTTTATCGCATTTTCTATATCCTGTAAAAATGTAGACACATTTGCAAAGAAAAGATTGCCACTGAATCTGTACATCACAACATGTTGTATCTCAAGCGCATTCCTGTTACGGTTAAGATTATAGAAGCCTTCATGACCTGGTATACATCCAAGAAGTGATCTTGGTGGAACAACCGCTCTTATAATCACTGCTATAAATGAAAGAATAACACCTATTATTACACCATATATTGTTCCGAATAAAAGCACTCCGAACATAGCAGCAAGAAAAATAAAAAATTCAGCTCTGTTAACCTTTCTTAACTTATCTGCCAGCTTGTACTCCACTATACCTATAAGTGCTGCCACAACGATACCAGTAAGTATTGGTACAGGAAGATATTCAAGAAGCGGTGTTGCAAACAAAACAACAACAAGCATGGTTACAGCGGCTGTCACTGACATAAGCTGTGTCTTACATCCAAACTGGTCTGCAATGCCTGTTCTTGACACACTTCCATTCAGTGGACATCCTCCTGATACTGCCGATGCCACATTTGCAAGAGAATATGCAAGAACTTCTCTGTTATTGTCAACCTTATAACCATATCTGTTTGCATAATTGTTCGTTGCCAGCAAAGTCTGTGCCATAATAACAAGTGCACATGTAAGTCCTAGAACAACTATCTCTGATGTATTATCGCGAAGTAATGTAACATCCGGAATAGAAAGCTTAGGAAATCCTGCATCTACATGTGGAAGATGTTTTACACCGAATCTGTCTATATGTAAAAATGCTGTTGCCATAGCTCCAAGTACCATAAGTACAACCGACATTGGAAACTTCGGCATATATTTTTTACAGACAAGAATAATCACAACTGTTCCGAATCCCAGAACTGCCGACAATACATTAAAATATTTCAACTGGTCTGTTATATGCAGAATGAGCTCTATAAGCTCGCCTGTACCTGCCGTTCCTCCAAACAGCTTAGGCACCTGCATAAGTATAATAGTAATTCCTATCCCACTTATGAAACCGCCCATGACAGGGGTGGATATGTAGTTCACTATTCTGCCAGCTTTTATAAGGCTGAATATTAAAAGCCATGCTGCAACTACAAGCGTTATAGCTGGTACAAGCCGCATCGCTTCATTTGAACCTGTTGTTACTCCAAGTGCTGCAAGTGTCCCTCCAACCAGCACTGCAGGAGTGGCATCTACACCAAACACAAACTGTGGTGAACTTGTTGTAAATGCATACACCAGTACAGGAAGTAATGAACCATATAACCCATACGCCGCTGGCAATCCTGCTATCTGTGCATACCCCATAGATATAGGAATAGATACAAGTGCCACAATAATACCTGCTATAATATCGTTCTTTGCTGTTTTAAAAGATATATTTTTCAAATGTGCATTTTCCTTTCCTTATATACATAATGTAATTATCAATAGTTACTTTTAACACTAATACCATATCACAATTTATATTTTTTATCTGTTATATGTTACAGTAAAAATATGGATTTTTCAATAAAATTTATCTTAACAATATGTCACTGTAAAGAACTATTTACAGCATTTTGGCAACTGACTCTGAAAATAACAAGGTGTACATAAAAATGCCTGCATACCTCCAACAAAAACATTTCCTTGCCCTTATCATATGGAATGTTATATACTTATATAAGTATGATGTCGGGGGCAAAAGCCACCAACTTTAATATCTATAGATTATTCTGTGCTACGCACTCCAACGTCTACGCTACGCTTCGATCCGTGCTAAACATGTGTCACTGGCACATAGCACCCTACCTAATATTAGCATATCGTAGGATTATCATCCCACTTTTATGCTCATATCACATATAACAAAGAAAGGATTACACAATATATGTTTATTGCAGATAACTGGAAAGACTATGAAGTTATAGATACATCATGTGGTGAAAAACTTGAACGATGGGGAGATTATATCCTTGTACGTCCAGACCCACAGGTCATATGGGATACCCCTAAAAACGATAAAAGATGGAAACACATGAATGGTCATTATCACAGAAGCTCAAAAGGCGGCGGTGAATGGGAGTTCTTTGATCTTCCACAGAGCTGGACTATTAACTATCAGAGTCCTTCTCTTGATGTGCCTCTTACTTTTAACTTAAAACCTTTCAGCTTCAAGCATACAGGTATATTTCCAGAGCAGGCTGCTAACTGGGACTGGTTTTCAGGCATAATAAAGAAAGCTAAGGAAAAAGATGCCAGTAGACAGATAAAGGTTCTTAATCTTTTTGCATATACCGGTGGTGCAACTCTTGCATGCGCTGCAGCCGGGGCACATGTAACACACGTTGATGCATCTAAAGGTATCATTGCATGGGCTAAGGAAAATGCCACATCCTCCGGTCTTATTGACAAACCTATCCGCTGGATAGTTGATGATTGTGTTAAGTTCGTTGAGAGAGAAATAAGACGTGGCAATCACTACGATGCCATCATTATGGACCCTCCTTCATATGGAAGAGGACCTAAAGGCGAAATATGGAAAATAGAAGAAGCCATACATCCACTTGTAAAGTTATGTGCACAGCTTCTTTCTGAGGAACCATTATTCTTCCTCATTAACTCATATACAACAGGGCTTCAGCCAGCGGTTCTTACATATATGTTAAGCACAGAGCTTAAAAACTTTGACGGTTACTGCAGCTCAAACGAAGTAGGACTTCCTGTATCATCCAACGGACTTGTTCTTCCTTGTGGCGCTTCTGGAAGATGGTGCAGTTCTGAATATTAATCACCAATTAAAATGCTGCCATTTTATGTGGCAGCATTTTATACTATATTTTTATTTTGTTATTTTTATTTTGTTATTTTTATTTTATTGTTTTTCTTGTATTATTCTTCTTGCATTATTTTTTTATGTTCTTTTCCTTCGTAATCAATTCTTCCATAAGTCTGCTATAATCCTCTGAAGCAACAGGAAGCTTAACCTGAATACCATTACATGCTGAATAATAAGCTCCTGCGCACAACATCAGTGAATTAAGCCCCTCCTCGCCTTTCGCTACAAGATATGTATCATCATGTTCTAATGAAGCTCTGGCAAATCTTTCAAGCAGTTCTACATATGGCTCTGGTGTCTTTGGGAACTCAATTGTTTCCTTAGTATATTGCATATTTTCCCTTGAATTAACCATTTCAGTTTTTATATATTCTTCTACATCCTGATGTCTTGTTATAGTAAGCGTATTATCTTCAAGCAGCAGCTTTGCTTTTGTTCCTATTATTTCAAGTCTTTCTTCATGACACGCTTCTCCCGTTGTCAGTACAAATGAAGCTGTCATGCCATCATCATAATCCATAATAATAGTATCTTCATCATCTACTGCAAAATCATTATATTTGCCAAAAGGTATAAGCGCAAACATTCTCTGCGGCATGCCAAAAAGATACTGGAACATATCAAGTATATGCTGTCCCTGGTTAATAAGTGCACCGCCGCCTTCACCAGCAAAGCTGCTTCTCCAGGCGCCAGAATGATGATAATATGATGTTCTTAAATATCTTGAATTAATAAGATTCACCCTTCTTAGCTTACCCAGCTCACCTGCATCAATCATACTCTTAATCTTCATATACTTAGGATATAATCTTTGATGAAATACCATACCATATATTCTTGCGCTCTTTTTAGCTGCCTCATTCATAGTAAGTGCTTCCCCTATATCTGATGCTGCCGGTTTATCGCACAAAACATCCTTTCCCAGTGAAAATGCCTGTACCGCAAGCTTAGCATGTGTTTTATGCGGAGTTGCTATAATAACTGCATCAAATAATGTATCTACATCTTCTGCTTTAAACATATCATCTGCACTTCTAAATATTCTTACATGCCCACCATCAACATTTACAAGTGCTTCACCCCACTCCATAAGTTCATCTCTTCGTATAACTACTGCTGTCAGCTTCATGTTTGCAACTTCACCTGATACAATCATCTGTGCATATTTCTTTCCCATATTTCCAACGCCTATAAGAGCTACTCTTAATATTTTGTTCTGCATATTATTCATGGTTCCTTTCTTATTTATTTTGCAATCTATTCTATAATTAAATTTCTATATTTATTTTGCATTCTATTCTATAATTAAATTTCTATATTTATTTTGCATTCTACTATTATTGTAGGGGATGCATGAAATACCTATTCATTACCTATTATTTTTCAATACAACTACTAATTTTATTACCTGTCCTTACTGCTTCATCAAGCAATATTGCCGCATATGCATCTGCAAATGCATCTTCCATGCTATATGGTGATTCTGCCTCACCTCTGCTATACTTTGCTGTTCCTATCATAAGAGCCGCTATTGCTGTTTCATCCTCTGACAAGCCATGCAGCCCTAATTCCGGTTCATACAGTACATTTTCACCGCACATTATTTTCTCTATTTCACGAACGGTAGACAGGTTAGGATTAGTTTCTTTAGTGTGTGTTACATTCACATCTGTCACAATCTTTTGATACTGTCCTTCATTTTTATCATCAAGATAATACATCTCATCATTAATAAGCTCTCCTCTGACACCCTGCACCTTTATCATATTCTTTCTTATAGGTGAGCGGTACTGCTCAGAGTCAAAATCATACCATGCAACCTTTCCACTCTCAAACTCAAATGCTGCTACACATCTTTTTTTAGGTGCTGTTCTGCCATCTGTAAATTTGTCATATCTCGTAAGTGTCTGAGTTGTCGGAAATTCATATATTTTACCTGACACTGTGTAGTTTTCATCAGCTTTTATACCAAGATATGCTCTTATAAGACTGAAACCGTGATATTCGTGTGCAAGGGATATATTCAGACAACTGATATCGCCAAGTACACCACTATTAACAAGCTTAATCCGTGCTTTATTATATGGATATTCCCTGTATTGTTCAGCAACAACCTGCTTCTTATCTGTTTTATCATCTGACATATGATATCTGTATAACTTTTTAAGCGAATCCATATCCAATGCTGCTGGTGTCTCAGAAAGAACAGTTATTCCTCTATCCATCCATTCTATTGATACATCACATATACTTGTTTTATTTACTGCTACAACAGCAAAATCCGGTTTATAACCTACGCACTCTTCTATAGAGGTTGTAGTGTGTATACCGAATTCTTCTGCCATCTTATCTGCTTTTTCCTGTGTACGGCAGTACATTGCATCTAGACATAATATATCCGGCATTGCTTTTGCTATTCTGACATAATAAAGCGAACGCCAGCCTGAACCTATTATTATAAAATGATACTTACCCATATAAGCTTCATACCTCCTGAAAATAAATAATATCAATTAATTTACAAAACATTTTCTTTTTTCAGTTTTCTACAAACATCTATAATAATACTATGATCCTGTTCATGATTAAAACCAGAACATGTTATTGTGCCTATTGCTGTCTGGCAATTCTCTAGTCTTATTGGAAATGCACCTCCCACCTGTGCATACTCTGATGGTTCTAATGCCCACTTTTCTTTAATATTCATACCACAATCCTCAAGCATATAGTGCGCCCACAATGAACTATGTCCGGTATGCATCGCCGTCTTTTTCTTACGCTCGATCATAATATCATTACTTACAGCATTACCATCACTGGAATAATGGAACAATCTTCTTCCAGCTATTGCAATATCTATACATATTTTATTGTTACGGTTTTTCGCTTCTTCTATAAGCGCCATTCCAATAGCAAGTGCTGTTTCTGATGAAAACTCCCTGAATTTCAATTCTTTCTCTTCAGCTTCACATTGTTTCATAAGTTCTTTAGCAGTCATACCTTTTAACTCCTTTAATCAATTATTTCATTTGGTATTCTATCTACCATTCTGTTACCATCCTATTTTACAGTTGCTTCACTTTTTGTTTATTATATCATAATTTACTCTTTCTTAACCCGTACACTCACGAACCCGCGCTACGCGCTATCCCGCCCTGCTTTGCATGGCTGTTCGTTCGTTAATGGCGCAAGAAAAGTAAATGTCTGCTTCGCAGCCGCTTCCTTTTCTTTTGCGCTCATTATATCACATAAATTATAATGAATGTTATCTCTATATCGATAAATCGTTAAGCATATCCAATTATAATTAATACAAAATACAACGAATATATCCAATACATAAAAATCCCCCAGAGGCTTTTGCTCCGGGGGGATTTTTACTATGTAAGTTATTTCATTATATAAAGCACTTTGTTATATACTAATTACTATATAACTTGTGTTATCATATAACTTACAGCAATATGTTAATTCTAAAATGTGTAATTAATTCTTAAAGCTATGTATAGGCGCAGGTATTCTTCCTGGTCTGTTTACAAATGCTGAGCAGTCAAATGTATTAACCGGCATAATAGGAGCGTAACCTAAAAGTCCGCCGAATTCTACAGTCTCGCCAATACCCTTTCCAACAACAGGTATAACTCTTACAGCTGTTGTCTTCTGATTTACCATACCAATAGCTGCTTCATCTGCAATAATACCAGATATAGTTGTTGCCTTTGTATCTCCTGGTATAGCAATCATATCAAGACCTACAGAACATACACAGGTCATAGCTTCAAGCTTTTCAATAGTAAGTGATCCTGCATTAACTGCATCGATCATTCCCTGATCTTCACTGACTGGAATAAATGCACCACTAAGTCCGCCTACATATGATGAAGCCATTACACCGCCTTTCTTAACCTGATCATTAAGAAGTGCAAGTGCTGCTGTTGTTCCAGGAGCACCGGCTCTCTCAAGTCCGATTTCTTCAAGAATTTCTGCAACAGAATCACCAATTGCCGGTGTTGGGGCAAGTGAAAGATCAATTATACCAAATGGTATACCAAGTCGTTTAGAAGCTTCCTGAGCAACAAGCTGTCCTACTCTTGTTATCTTAAATGCTGTCTTTTTGATAGTTTCACAAAGTACTTCAAAGCTTTCTCCTCTTACGCTTTCAAGTGCATATTTGACAACACCAGGACCACTGACACCTACATTGATAATGGCATCATCCTCTGTAACTCCGTGGAAAGCTCCTGCCATAAATGGATTGTCATCTGGAGCATTACATAATACAACAAGTTTTGCACAGCCAAGAGAGTCTGCATCTTTTGTTAAAGCAGCAGTTTCTTTAACTATTTCACCCATAAGTCTTACAGCATCCATATTGATACCTGTCTTTGTAGAACCAACATTTACTGAGCTGCATATAAGCTCTGTAGATGCAAGTGCCTTAGGAATCGAACGTATAAGCAGTTCATCACTCTTTGTCATACCCTTTGATACAACAGCAGAATAACCACCGATGAAATTGACTCCTACTTCGTGGGCAGCCTTATCAAGTGTCTTTGCAATAGTTACATAATCGTCAGGTGTTTTACAGCATGAGGCACCAACTAACGAAATAGGTGTAATAG
>ERZ507073.1588-NODE-1588-length-13517-cov-4.506537_pt1 | contig 13517 bp, 7 predicted proteins | sample MGYA00512290_ERZ507073 | MGnify/ENA metagenome assembly ERZ507073 | reverse complement strand
GATCTCGATTCCCTGGCGCATGTATTGCAGCATGTACTGATAGGATGTCTGAGCTTGTTCCAAGCGGTTGCGGAGTGTCCAGTCACCGCTGTTCCAAAGAAAGGCTTCCAGTTGGGATTGTGCTTCCTTCAGCCGTTGCTGCTTGAGTAGAGTAACGATATGCTGATATTGTTCTTGTATGGCTTGTTCGTTCATAAATCAGTCTCTTTTTGGGTATGTATCTTATAAAACTACAAAAAGGATGCCAAAAAGTTCATAAATTTCCATTTCCCCAGCTCAGAAACGAACTTGCAACTGTGCTTGAAGCAGGTTTGAGTTTTCTCCTTTATGGCGGTTACAGTATGTATACTGGGCTTGCAGACGGCATTTGGGATAGAACCAATACTGTACACCTGCTACATAATTGGTCTGTTTATCGGAAATAGTTTTATTTTTGTTGAAATAGTCATAAGAGGCTATTACGTCAAATTTGGGAAGCACATGGGCAGATACGGTTGCATAGTAACCGTCACTTTTAACGTGTCCGTCTTTTCCGGCCAAGTATTCTGTACGTACATCTACGGATTTTGTTTTGATGGTGGCACCTGCCGACCAGCGGTTTCGGGTGTAATTCTCTCCTATGGCTATGTCTGGATTAATGGAAGAAACGGCTACGGCGCATCCTTTCCCTTTAACAAAGGAACCGCCGACGGACAACCATTTCAATGGATGTACCATAAGGCTGCCTACAATATCTTTCTGATTGTTTTTATCTTTTAGGTTGATGCCTTGTCCGTTCATGATGGCAAGGTTATAAGTCATCAAAGAGTCGAACAAGTCTCCATAAATTAACAATCCCATATCACGACCGCTTGCAGAGCCATACAACGGATCACTGCCATTGATACCGGCCAGGTAATTGACGGCTTGAGAATAACAGTTTATTAATTCGACAAAGCAGGGAGACATCGGGTTCTCAATGGTATACATGGTTTTGAACTGTCCGATACGTGCTGTGAGTTGAGGGAGAAAGCGGTATTCCGTGTAGGCTTCCAGAATTTTTCCGGTATTGGCAAAGCTGTACATGAAGTAAGCCGACCATTTATCGGTGATTTTACCGCGCGCCATAAAGATAACTCTCTTTATATCGAAAGTATTGCTGGTACCTTCGCCCGCATCATCGTATGTATATCCCACTTGGGCATAGCCGGAGAGGGAAATGCGGTCTTTTAAAGTGTTGACTACATCATTCAGACAAGCATTTTGTGCTTTCAGGATGCATGTGGCTGATAAAAGGATGCAGAATAGTAGAATTCGTCTCATTATTAGGGATAAGGATAGTATAAAAAAGGCAACCCTTTTTTCAAAGAGCTGCCTTTGGGTGTTATTTTGCTTGTTTTTATTCGTTGATAGCAGCGATACCCGGAAGGATTTTTCCTTCGATTGCTTCAAGCAATGCACCGCCACCGGTAGATACGTAAGACACGCCGCTTGCCAAGCCGAACTTGTTGACACAAGCTACAGAGTCACCGCCACCTACGAGTGAGAAAGCACCGTTCTTGGTAGCTTCTACGATAGCTTCGCCTACAGCGCGTGAACCGTGAGTGAAGTTCTCGAATTCGAATACACCCGTCGGACCGTTCCAAAGGATAGTCTTGGAGTTCTTGATGACATCTGCAAAGATCTTTTCAGTCTCAGGACCGATATCAAGACCTTCCCAGCCATCAGGAATTTCGTCAACCGGGCAGAACTTGGTGTTGGCATCGTTGGAGAAAGAATCGGCAATCTTGGCATCAACAGCCAAAACAAGGTTTACGCCTTTTTCTTTTGCTTTCTTCACCAGGTCAAGAGCCAAATCCAGTTTGTCATCTTCGCAGATAGAAATACCGATTTTGCCGCCCATGGCTTTGGTGAAAGTATAAGTCATACCGCCGGCAATAATCAGGTTGTCTACCTTGTTCAGCAGGTTTTCAATGATTTCAATCTTGGAAGAAACTTTGGAACCACCCATGATGGCAGTAAACGGACGTTGGATATCGTTCAAAACTTTATCAACAGCCTTTACTTCTTTTTCCATCAGGTAACCGAACATTTTGTTGTCCTTGTCGAAATATTTAGCGATCAATGCAGTAGAAGCGTGTGCACGGTGAGCGGTACCGAAAGCGTCGTTTACATAGCAATCTGCATAAGAAGCCAATTTCTTGGTGAATTCTTTCTGGCTTTCCTTAACAGCAGCTTTGGCAGCCTTCTTTTCTTCGTCTGTAGCATCTTCAGCCAAACCGCGGGGTTTGCCTTCCTCTTCAGCGTAGAAACGGAGGTTCTCGAGCAACAACACTTCACCCGGTTGCAGAGCAGCAGCCTTTACGGCAGCTTCTTCGCCCATACAGTCGTTAGCAAATTGCACCTCAACACCCAACAGCTCTTCGAGATGCTTCAGAATGTGCTTCAAGGAGAACTTGTCAGCCGGGCCTTTCGGACGACCGAGGTGAGAACCGATAATTACACTACCGCCATCGGCCAAAATCTTCTTCAATGTAGGAAGAGCGGCACGCATACGGGTATCATCTGTAATGTTGAAGTTTTCGTCCAAGGGTACGTTGAAGTCCACACGAACGAATGCCTTTTTTCCGGCAAAGTTAAATTGATCAATTGTCATAATACTCTATTTTATTTAAAAGTGTTACTAATTTCTTTTTAGTGAGCGCAAAGTTAGCATTTATTTCTTTTTTTTGCTATGAAACCGTTGTTTATTCTTTGTCTTTGCCGCTCTCTTTGCTAACTTTATATTTCTGGCAATAATATTTGCACATTAATTGCAAACCGCAGGTATCACATTGTGGAGTACGTGCCTGGCATACATAGCGACCGTGAAGGATAAGCCAGTGGTGGGCTATAGGGATGTCTGTTTCCGGTATATGTTTTACCAATTCTTTTTCGACACTGAACGGGGTTGTACATTTATCTGATACGAGACCCAGGCGATGGCTGACGCGGAACACGTGTGTGTCTACTGCCATAGCCGCTTTATTGAAAACGACGGATTGGATGACATTGGCTGTTTTGCGGCCTACGCCGGGCAGTTTTACCAGTTCTTCAAGGCTATCGGGGACCTCACTTTTAAAGTCTTTCACCAGCATTTGGGCCATGCCTACAAGGTGCTTGGCCTTGTTGTTGGGATAGGACACGCTGCGGATATACTCGTATACCACGTCGGGAGTAGTAGCGGCGAGTGCTTCGGGAGTAGGGAAGTCCCGGTAAAGGGCAGGGGTAATCATATTGACGCGTTTGTCCGTACATTGTGCAGAGAGAATAACTGCTATCAACAGCTCGAACGGATTGTCATAATGCAACTCTGTTTCGGCTACGGGAACGTTCTCCCTAAACCAAGCAAGGATTTTTTCATAACGCTCTTTCTTTCTCATCTTAATTTGTTTTTATGATAGTGAGGAGATACTTTCAGATTGAAATAAAAGATGGAGATAACCGTGAGGCAGGCTCCGAAAAAATATGCCATATCGAAAGAGGTAATCTGTGCGATATAACCTCCTGCTGTCAGACCTATGCCAATGCCTACATCCCATGAAGTCAGGTAGGTAGAGGTGGCTGTTCCGCGCTGGTTGTTGGGGGCCAGATTTACGAACAGCGTATTGAAGGCGGGGAACATCGTCCCGAAGCCTACTCCCAATAGGAGGGCAACCATAAAAAACAATATGTTTGTCAATTCTGGGACGGTCTTCATCAGTAGTCCGCAAGCGGACAATATGAAGAAACAGCTACATACCAGATATAGTCCTAAAGTTATGACTTGGGTGATACGCCCTTTATCCACTTGTTTGCCGGAGAACATGCGGGACACTGCCATGCCGACGGCCATAAAAGTAAAAAACAATCCGGAATTCAAGGTAATTCCTATTTCTTTGGCATACATGGCTACATAAGTGCTTGTCATGCCATATGGTATGGAGAGCAATAGCAGTGCGATTCCTGCCGGGATACCTTTCAGCAGCACAAAGCGGTCCAATGAGATAGGTTCTCGTTTGACTGGTTGTTTGGGTGGGGTCTTGACGAGGCATGCGGCAACAAAACCGATAGTTCCCGATATGAGCGAGCAGGCAAAAATCGTTTCAAAGGAATATATGTCATGCATGAAAAGACCAATCATCGGGCCGAAGCTCATGGCTGTATTGTTCATCAGTCCATAATATCCTACGGCTTCGCCGCGACGAGATGAAGGGGTAATGTCAATCACAATTGTATTTCCTGCTACAGTCACCATTCCAAATGCAAGACCGTGGACAACCCGCAACATGATGAATATGGATAGGACTCCCGCCAACATGTAACCTGCGAAAATGGTGATAAAGATGAAATATGCCACCAGATAAAGAGGCTTGCGGGCCAGTGTGTCGAGCAGGTATCCCGAAAATGGGCGTATGCAGAGCGAGGCAATGGTGTAGCATGACAAGATGACACCTACTGCTGCATTTCCGGTATGGAATACCTCAGTCAGGTAGAATGGAAGAACCGGTAGTATCAGATAAAAGGCAAAATACAAAAGGAAATTGGCAGCCAGGATAAGGCAATAGCCGGAGGTTACAAGTTTGTCTTTTGCCATAGCGAAAAATAGTGGTTAGCGATGAGTGGTTAGTGATGGGTGATTAATGATATGCTGAAAATGCGCAACTTATTAATCACTAATCACTAACCGTTATTCACTATATTTAGTAAGCGCTCTCGAATTCTTTCAAGAAGCGTGTGTCATTTTCAGAGAACATACGAAGGTCTTTCACCTGGTATTTTAAGTTGGTGATGCGTTCGATACCCATACCCAGGGCATATCCGCTATACACTTTGCTGTCTATTCCGTTCAGCTCCAATACATTCGGATCTACCATACCGCATCCCAAAATTTCTACCCAACCCGTGTGCTTGCAGAAGGGGCAGCCCTTGCCGCCGCAGATGTTGCAGCTGATGTCCATTTCGGCACTTGGCTCGGTGAAGGGGAAGTAGGAAGGACGCAGACGAATCTTGGTGTCACTGCCGAACATCTCTTGCGCAAAGAGCAATAAAGCCTGCTTCAAGTCGGTGAAAGATACATTGCGGTCTACGTACAAGGCTTCTACTTGGTGGAAGAATGCGTGTGCGCGGTAGCTGATGGCTTCATTACGGTATACACGTCCCGGACAAAGCACGCGGATAGGAGGCTGTGTAGTCTCCATAACACGGCTTTGCACGCTGGATGTGTGTGTGCGAAGAATGATGCTGTGCGATACGTTTTCTGTATCATTTTCGATGAAGAATGTATCCTGCATGTCGCGTGCCGGATGGTCTTCGGCAAAATTCATGGAGGAGAATACGTGCCAGTCGTCTTCCATTTCCGGTCCGTCGGCGATGTTGAATCCCGTACGGGCAAATATATCGATGATTTCGTTTCTCACGATGGAAAGCGGATGGCGAGTTCCTAATTCTACCGGGTAGGCTGAACGGGTCAAGTCAATATCGTCACAGCCGGTATCCTGGCTTTCGAATTGTTCCTTCAAGGCGGCAATCTTTTCTTGTGCTTTGTTTTTCAGTTCGTTCAAGCGCATTCCCACCTCTTTTTTCTGTTCGGCGGCTACATTGCGGAAATCTGCCATTAAGTCATTGATGGCTCCTTTTTTACTGAGGTATTTGATGCGGAGTGCCTCTAATTCCTCGGCGTTAGCGGCTTTCAGCGCCTCTACTTCCTGCAGAAGCTGATTGATTTTAGCTATCATATCGTTGTTATCTTATTTATTTTCTAAGTTAAAAACGGTGCAAAGATACAATATTATCATTGTTTTGCCGCCAATTGGGGAAGATTATTTGGTGTCAGTGGTACAAAATTTCATGTGAAGAAGAAATGATAGAGGATGGGAGAAAAAATGATATATATGTAAAAGTCTTCATATTGTTTATGGAAAAAACATAAATGAGCGTTGTTTAGTGACTTTTAAAATATACTTTTCGTATCTTTGCGCCCCGTTTACCGTTCTATGGAGGTAGAACAAACTGGCGGTTGGTATTTATTAACATACGTCAAAGAGAGAGAGTTAACGGAGTAATTGTTGCATTAAAGTTAGAGTTTGAATTGATGAAATTGAAGACAATCCTGCCAGTCGTGGCAGTTGCGGGAGTACTCATGTGTGAGCCTGCCGTATTGTTGCATGCCGGTACATCTGATTTTGCTTCTCCCGAAGCTATGGGATGGTTCCGTAAGAAAAAGAAGAGTGAAACCAAGGACAGCGTTCAATCCAAGAGCGACTACGAGAAATTGACAGGTTCCGGTGCTATTGCCCGCAAGGGAATGTTCAATGTTTACCAGAAGAAGAGCGATTATTACTTTGAAGTGCCGGCAAGGCTGCTGGGACGTGATATGCTGGTAGTAAATAAATTACAGCGTGTTCCTTCCGAACTGAATGAGGCAGGTGTGAACCGTGGTACGAATTACGAAAATCAGATGGTGCGTTTTGAATTGGACAAGGCTGCCAACAAGCTGTTGGTACGTCAGAGCCGTCCTCTTCCGTTGGCGCCGGATGAGGATGCCATACGGCAGTCCGTACTGGATAATTATATTTCTCCGCTGATAGCCGGCTTCAAGATTGAGGCATTCAATAATGACTCTACCATGATAGTGGTCAAGGTCAACGATATTTATGATGGTACAGAGACGAGTATCAATAATGTCTTTACGAATATCAACCTGGGGACTTCGGCCATCAAGAATCTCTCTCGCATTTTATCTATCAAGGCTTTCGAGAACAATGTGGTGGCTACTTCCGAACTGACGACTAAAGTGACCGAGGGAACAACGACCGTGTTTGTTACGGTCGAAGTCAGTTCCTCTCTGTTGCTGTTGCCGGAGAAACCTATGATGGGACGTCTGGATAGTCCGCGCGTAGGTTACTTTACCAATCCGTTGTTGAATTACAGTGACGGTCAGCAGCGTGTAGACAAGAAACCCTTCATCACCCGTTGGCGTCTGGAACCGAAACCGGAAGACCGCGAACGCTATCTCCGCGGCGAGCTGGTGGAACCTGCCAAGCCGATTGTGTTCTACATCGAGAACTCCACTCCCCGTCGTTGGCGGAAATATATCAAGCAGGGAATCGAGGATTGGCAGGCTGCCTTTGAACGTGCCGGATTCAAGAATGCCATCGTCGCAAGGGAGTTGACGGACAGTATGAATGTGGATAAGGATGACGTGAACTACTCTGTGCTGACCTATGCGGCCTCCACCAAAGCCAATGCCATGGGCCCCTCTATCCTCGACCCCCGTTCGGGCGAGATATTGGAAGCGGACATCATGTGGTGGCATAATGTGCTGGGCATGCTCCAGGAATGGATTACAGTGCAAACCGGTGTCGTACGTCCCGAAGCAAGAGGAGTAAGGCTGCCGGATGAACTGATGGGTGATGCCATGCGTTTTGTGGCATGCCACGAGGTGGGGCACTCGTTGGGCTTGCGCCACAATATGATTGCTTCCTGGACTTTTCCGACAGATTCCCTGCGTTCCAAAACATTTACGGATCGTATGAATACCACTTCCTCCTCTATCATGGACTATGCACGTTTCAACTATGTGGCACAGCCGGGTGACGGTGTTACGGAGCTTTCTCCTCATATCGGTCCGTATGATATGTTTGCCATAGAATACGGCTATCGTTGGTATGGTAAAGAAACCCCAGAGGCAGAGAAGGACTTGCTTGCCGACTTCCTGAGCCGTCATACAGACCGTTTATATAAATATAGTGAGGCGCAGGATGTACGTGATGCCGTAGACCCGCGTGCGCAGAATGAAGATTTGGGCGATGATGCTGTCCGCTCATCTCTGCTGGGTATTGAGAACTTGAAGCGTATTGTTCCTCAAATCATCCAATGGACTACTACTGGCGAGAAAGGACAGACTTATGAAGAAGCTTCCCGCCTATACTATGCGGTTATCAACCAATGGAACAATTACCTCTATCATGTATTGGCAAACATCGGTGGTATCTATATAGAAAACACCGTTGTGGGCGACGGACAGAAAACCTATACTTTCGTAGAAAAAGAAAAGCAGCAAGCCGCCCTGAAGTTTCTGCTGGACGAAGTGCTGACCTATCCCAAATGGCTGTTCGACACGGAAGTGGGAGAGTACACTTACTTGCTGCGCAACACTCCACTGGGCGTAGTGGAGAATGCACCGACACAAGTGTTGAAGAATGCCCAATCCTATATCCTTTGGGATTTGCTGGGCAACAACCGCCTGATGCGTATGTTGGAGAACGAATCGGTGAACGGCAAAAAGGCTTTCACGGTGGTAGAGCTGATGGATGGCCTGCATCGCAACATCTTTGCCACTACGGAACGCGGTGCCTTGCCGGACGTCATGACACGTGCTTTGCAGAAGAACTTCGTAGATGCACTGATTACGGCAGCTGCCGAAAGCGAAGGAGTGAAAATAAACAAAAAACTGATGGACAACCACTTCTTGCTGGACCATCAGACTGCCCTTTGCAGCTGTGACGAGCATGCCGGTAAGACTTTGGATGCCGACCGTATGGGTGCACACCGCGAACTGAACTTCTACGGTTCGCAGATAAACCGCGTATCTGATGTCATCTCCGTGAAGCGTGGTGAGTTGCTTCGCATCAAAGAATTGCTCCAAAATCGTCTGGGTGCATCGGATATAGCCACTAAATATCATTATAAGGATTTGATTTTGCGTATCAATACTGCATTAGGAGTAAAGTGATTTTTCTTTTCAATAGAGTATTAATTAATTTTATATGTAACGCATGAAAAAACGTGTATTAATCGTTTTGCTATGCTTTGTAGGAGCTTTGTCATCTGCTTTTGCTGCAGAGAAAAAAGTCCAGGGCGTAGTAATATCTTCAGAGGATAACCTACCGCTTATCGGTGCTTCCGTTTATGTGACTGCGGAAGACTTGAAAAAGGCGGGGAGTGCTCAGACTACAATGGGGGTCATCACTGATGTGGATGGTCAGTTCTCTATCGCTATACCTACGGGGATAACCCGTTTCTTTTGTAGCTACGTGGGATATGACGTATTGGAAGTGAAGCTTGTTCCGGGAAAGGAACATTATGAAATAACACTTCATGCATCTTCCCAAATGCTCGATGCCGTTGTTGTGACGGGTTACCAGACAGTGGAGCGCCGCAAGCTGACGGCAGCGGTATCCAAACTGGATATATCGGACGAGACCATCGGTGCAGTAAAAAGTATCGACCAGGCACTTGCCGGACAAATTGCCGGACTTTCTGTCAGCCCGACTTCCGGTGCTCCGGGTGCTCCGGCAAAGATACGCATTCGCGGTACCGCTTCATTGAATGGTACACAAGACCCTTTGTGGGTGCTGGACGGCATTTCTTTGGAGGGAACGGATGTTCCCGAACCGGATGAGCTGAATGACATAACCAACATGAAGCAATCTTCCATTGCAGGCTTGAATCCGGCTGATATTGAGAATATCACCATTCTGAAGGATGCGGCAGCCACTGCCATCTATGGTGCGAGGGCAGCCAATGGCGTCATTGTGATTACAACAAAGAAGGGTAAGGTCGGTAAACCGGTTATCAATTTCTCGTCCCGGTTTACCTATACTCCTACATTGAGCCTTGACCGGTTGAACTTGCTGAACTCAGCGGAGAAAGTCGGATTGGAAATGGATATGATCCGTAATAACTATTCTCCGGACAATCATAAAGGAGGCGTATATAATATTCTTTCCAATTACAATGAGTTGTCTGCTTTCCAGAATGGAGGATGGGATGCCTTGAGCAGTGATACACAAGCTGCCATCAACCGTTTGAAGAGTGTTAATACAAACTGGGGAGATATCCTTTTCCGCGATGCTTTCAGCCAGGAATATAACTTGAGCCTTTCCGGCGGTACGGAAAGGGTTACGTATTATACCTCTTTCGGCTATTATAAAGAGGATGGAAATGTGGACGGTGTGGGTATGGACCGTTTCAACTTGGTAGGAAAGACTTCCTATAAGGTGAACAGTATACTGAAAGTGGGTGCCTCCATGTTTGCCAACCGTCGCAAAAATACCAATTACTTGACAGATGCATACGGTATGTCGAATCCCGTGTTCTATTCACGCAAGGCTAATCCGTATTTTGAACTTTATGACAAGAATGGCAACTATAATTACGACTACGATATTCAGAACAACACTGATAAGGATTTAGGATTCAACATCTTTGAAGAACGGCAGAACACGTCTAATGAAAGCGTGGTGAATTCTTTTTCATCTATATTTGATGCGGAGCTACGGTTCAATGACAAGTGGAAGCTGACTTCCCAGTTTGGCTATCAGTTGGAAAAGACTTCCAGAGAAGAAATAGCGGACTGGGAAAGCTATGCCATGCGCTATTACTATAAGTTGAGCGAATACTCCCAGGGCGGAGAAACCAAACACTTCCTGCCCGAAGGAGGTATGCAGAAGTCTTATGAAAACTCCAATTCACAGATTACTTGGAAGGCGATGGGAGAATATCGCGACAGTTTCAATGATATTCATGAACTGGAAGTGATGGCGGGTACCGAGCTGCGCAAGACCTGGTATGAAACCTTGTTTTCGGCAGGGTATGGCTTCGACCGCAAGACGTTGACGACCAAACCGGTGATTTTCCCCAACGAAAGTTACGCCACGTCTTTCCCGCTCCATCAGACGACGTATAAGGAGAATGCTTATGTATCTTTCTACTCTACGGCCTCTTACTCTTTATTGAATCGCTACACGGTGGGAGGAAGTATCCGTTTTGACGGTTCCGATCTTTTCGGTGTGGATAAGAAGTACCGCTATCTTCCTCTTTATTCTGTCAGTGCCTTGTGGCGTCTGTCGCAAGAACCGTTTATGCAGCAGGCCAAGTGGGTGGATAACCTGGTGTTCCGTGCATCTTACGGTCTGCAGGGAAATATTGACAAGAATACTTCTCCGTTCCTGCTGGGTACATATCGGTCGGAGAGTATTTTGCCCGGAGTATCGGAAGATGTAATTATTATTAATTCCGCTCCCAACAAGAAGTTGCGTTGGGAAAAGACGCAGTCTGTCAATGCCGGCTTTGATTTTTCTGTATTGAACCAGGCTATCAATCTGAGCGTGGACTATTATTATCGTAAGGGTACCGATTTGATAGCTTTGCGCATGCTTCCTCTGGAGACGGGCTTTACTTCAATGAACGTCAACTGGGCAAGTATGGAGAACAAAGGTGTGGAAATCAGCTTGTCTACCCGTAACATAACGACAAAAAACTTCTCCTGGTACACAAATTTCAATTTTGCCTATAACGGTAATAAGGTATTGCAGGAAAACATACCGGAGCAGCAGACCACTCCGGGACGTGAAGGCTATCCCGTAGGGGCAATTTTCGCACTGAAGACTGCGGGAGTGAATAAGGAAACCGGTAATATGATGTTCTATAATCCGGAGGGAGAGAAAGTGACCTTGAAGGAGCTTTACCGCCTGAAGGACGAGTGGGGGATAGGTATTGCCTCTTCCGATGTAACTGCAGCCGAAGAGAGAACCTTTTATTCGTATATCGGGAGTAGCGATGCTCCTTATACGGGAGGTTTGATTAATACCTTCAGCTATAAAAACTGGGAGCTGAATGTCAATTTCTCTTTGACGTTTGGCGGGTACGTACGTACGCAGCCCTCTTATGACATCATTAATCCGGATTATGGCAAGAACTATAATGCGGATGTGCTGAACCGCTGGACTCCGGAAAACCCGAATGCGGAGCTTCCGGCATTTATGCTGAGTGCTTCCAACCCGGAAGAGTACTCCTGGTATGATTCTAAAACCATCTGGAGAGATTTGGATATCTGGGTGAAGAAGCTGAACTACGTACGTTTGCAGAATCTGCGTCTGGGTTACCGTATCCCTGAGCTCCTGACAAAGCGTTTGGGAATGAACTCGGCAACGGTATCTATTGAAGGACGCAATCTCTTCGTGTTTGGTTCGGGATATAATAACTACATGGATCCGGAGTCGATGTACAATCCTTATGCAACTCCCGTACCCAAGTCGGTTACATTCAGTTTGAACTTGAATTTCTAACTTCAAAAGCAGAAAGAAAATGAAGAAAACAATAAGTCTGATGATAATGGCCTGCATGCTTCTGCTTGCGGCATGCGACAACTATCTGGATATACAGCCTACCGGTAGTGTCATTCCCAATTCTTTGGCTGAGTATAGAGCGTTGCTTGCCCGTTCTTATAAGGACGTGAGTAAATTCAGTGACCGGGGAATGGCTTGTTTCCGTTCCGACGAGATGCAGGTTCGGGATAATGAATATGACCAAAATTATTATATGGATATAGAGCGCTGGAACGACCTTGCTCCCAATGCCTATACCTCATCGTTTGAATGGGCCAAGTATTACAATGTGCTTTTTATTGCCAATCACGTTATTGAGAGCAGAAGTGATATTAAGGAAGGCACTGAGGAAGAGATAAATCAGCTTGTAGGAGAAGCGTATATGCTCCGTGCTTATGTACATTTCTTATTGGTAAATCTTTATGGACAGCCCTATACTAAGGAGGGAGCTTTGGATACCAAATCGGTACCGCTGAAATTGGATACGGATTTAGAGAAAGTCCTGAAACGCAATACGGTGGAAGAAGTTTATACTTCCATCCAAGCAGATATTGACGAGGCACGCAAACTGGTCACGAAGGCAGAATGGGAACAGAGATATTCATATCGTTTCAATGCGGCTTCGGTAGAGGCGTTTCAATCACGCGTATCCCTTTATAAGGGCGAGTGGCAGGCGGCTTGGGATGCTGCTGAGGCAGTGCTTGCCGTGAAGTCTGTATTGGTAGATTTGAATGATGCCGCTGCAACTCTTCCTAACAGTTATAATTCCGTGGAAAATATTACTCCACTGGAGACGCCTCTGAGCAGTACAATCAATGGGGCTGCTCTGGCTACTCCGGTTTTTCTCTCCCTTTATGCTGAGAACGACCTTCGGCTGGACAAATATTTTGCTGAAACGGATGAAAAAGGTTTCCGGAAGAATAAGAAGGCGGGAAGCAATAACTACTTGTGTACTTTCCGTGTGGGTGAAATATATCTGACGGCTGCTGAGGCTGCTGCCCGACTTGGAGAACTGTCTCAAGCACGTACTCGCCTGCTGGAACTGATGCGGAAACGTTATGCACCGGAGGCCTACGAAGCGAAATCCGTTGTTGTCAATGCCATGGATAAGGAAGCGTTGGTACAGGAAATATTAGATGAACGTGCCCGTGAACTTGCTTTTGAAGGACATCGCTGGTTTGACCTTCGTCGTTCCACCCGTCCGCGTTTGGAGAAAGTGCTTGATGGTACGCGTTATGTACTCGAAGAGAATGATGCCCGCTATACATTGGCCATTCCGAAAGAAGCCATAGAAGCCAATCCGGGATTGCTGAACTGATAAAGATAAAACTCCCCGATTCTGTATTGACGAGAATCGGGGAGTTTTGTCTTTATGTGGATTGGATATGTATTGTTTACGGACCTTTG
>ERZ507073.1581-NODE-1581-length-13566-cov-12.752202_pt1 | contig 13566 bp, 9 predicted proteins | sample MGYA00512290_ERZ507073 | MGnify/ENA metagenome assembly ERZ507073 | reverse complement strand
TGCAGCTCATAGGGCATATCCAGCCGCTTTTCCAGCGGGATGCCCTCCTCAAACCGGAAGGGTTCCGGCAGCTCGAGGAACTCCCGGATGGTGGAGATGTCCAGGCTCTGCTTGCGCAGGAGGGCAAACTGCTCCATCAGGCCTGTGACCCACTGGGCAAAGCCGGAGGCCGCACCGAAGTAGAGCAGGAATTCCGACACCGGCAGGCCCCTGGTCACGGTGAGCCAGAGCAGATAAGCATAGGCCGCACCGTTGCGCACCAGCAGCAGGGCCAGGTCGATGAGGTTGGCGGTCAGGTAGGCGCGCTCCCGCTTTTCGAGAAAGGCATAGTTGAGCCGCAAAGCAGAATCGTACAGGTCAGTGAGCCACTGCCGCAGGCCGAAGATGCGGATATCCTTGCCGAACTCGCGTCCCTCGGCGGTGTTGCGCAGGTAATGCAGGCTCCGGGTGATCTTTGCCCCCTCCTCCCGGTGGCGGTAGCCCCACTCGTTGATATTCCTGGTGGAAAAATAGCTCACCACAGCGGTCAGGGCCGTCAGGACACAGAGCCAGGGGTTCAGCCCGGACAGCAGAGCCAGATACACCCCGAAGCCGATGAGATTTGTCATGATATCCGTCCAACTTTTCCAAAAAGCCTCGCCGGAAGCACGGTTGTTCATACAGGCATCGTGGCCCTTCTGATACATCAGACGGAAGGCTTCATCCAGCAGGTTGGCATAGGCCGTGCGGGTGCGCTTGGTGTTGATGCGCTTCAGCAGCTCCAGCCGCACGCCGCACCGGCCAAACATGGTGAGGTGGTCGATGTAGTAGCACAGCGCGGTCAGGGCAAACAGCAGGATGGTGAACCCGCCGATGGCACCCAGCAGCTGGCCCAGCGGCGCGCCGCTTTCCAGTTTGCCCAGCACCGCCGGGCTGATGAGCATTTCGGCAGTGGTCTTGCCTGCCGTGCAGACAGCCAGCAGCACCACCAGCAGCGGCACGCTCCGTCGGGTGTCCCAGGCCACCGAGAGCATGTAGGCAGTGTTCTGCCAGACATTGTATTTGGGCTTTGGCTTTTTGGTTTTCTCGTTCTTTCCCATTTTGGAATCCCCTTTCACTTGTCTGGCAATGATCCTAACACAAAAAATCGCCCCCGACACATTCCGGGGACGAAACGCCTGATTTGGGGGATGAATTGCAGGAACCTCTCCGTCAATGCTTCGCATTGCCACCTCTCCTAGTAGGAGAGGCAAGCCAGTAGCAGCGTGAACTTGGCTCCCCAATCAGGGGAGCTGGCGCGGAGCGCCTGAGAGGTTTACACCTGTGGAATCAATATCTCCGTCGTGAATGCCCCATCCTCGCTGTTGCGGCTGAGGTAGCCATCCAGCTTTTCCACGATGGCATCAATGCGCACCAGCCCGAAGCCGTGGCCCTCGCCCTTGGTGGTGACAAAACGGCCCGCAAGCTTTTTCTGCTTTTTAGTTGCCGTGAAATTGGTGAAGGAGATATAGAGCTGTGTGCCCTTCATATCCATATATACCCGGATGAGCCGCTCCTCCTCGGGCAGCTCCGCACTGGCATCCATGGCGTTATCAAAAAGGTTGCCCAGGATGCAGCAGAGGTCAAGCTCACTCATTTTCAGTTTGACCGGGATATGGGCATCGATCTGCACCGGGATATTTCGGCTCTTGGCAAGGGAGATCTTGCTGTTGATGATGGCATCAGCCATGGCATTGCCGGTTTTTACAGCCAGATCAACAGTGTTCAGGTCGGTATCCAATGCATCCAGGTAGGCTTTGATGCCGTCCATATCCCCCTGTGCCGCCAGCACCTTCATGGTCTGGATGTGTCCCCGGTAATCGTGCCGCCATCCCCGCATCTGGCGGTACATGTTGTCCACCTCTTTGTAGTGGGTCTCGATGAGCTCCCGCTGGTAAGCGGCGATGCGTTTATCGAGGAGCTTTGAAAAGAATTTAAGTTTCATCATTAAGTCCTCTCAATGATCGCCCGGTTCAGGGGCTCATAGGCACCCCGGGGCAATGGGAGGGCGGTACCATCGGCCAGCACGACTTCCTTTTTGGTCACACGGCGGATCTGTTTCAGGTTCAGGATCATCCCCCGCCCCACCCGGAGGAAGCCTTCGTCCAGCTGGGCCTCGAACTCACCAAGCGTCCGCTTGACGGTGTAATCCTGCTTGGCATGAACCGTGACGTAATTCTGGTGCACGTCCAGATACCGCACCTCATACAGCGGCAGGCGCACCAGCTCGCCGGAAAGCTCCAGGTTCAGGCACCGGGCGTTGCGGCGGTGCTTTTCCCAGGCACGGTCGAGAACAGCAAAGAGCTTTTCGCGGCTGACCGGCTTCACCAGGTAGTGGAGGGCGGCCACGTCATAGCCCTCGGCAATGTAATCGGAGTAGCCGGTGATGAACACGATCTGCACGGCTTCATTCTCCTGCCGCACCGTTTTGGCCAGCGTCACACCGTCCGTGCCCGGCATTTCCACGTCCAGAAGTAATAGGTCAAAGCTTTTGTCCTCTGCGTAGCGAAAAAGAAAGGCATCCGCCGAGGCAAAGCGCTCACTCTCCACCTCAATGCCACGCTCTGCGGCCCACTGGTGCAGAATGCTCCCCACAAATTCAGCATCGGTCGTGCTGTCATCACAGATCGCGGCACGGTATGACATGGCGGCTTCTCCTCTCTTTCCGTAAACTCTGGGTAGAAGTATGACACACTTTGTCCGCAATTGCAACAAAAAGAAGCGGCTGACACGACAGCCGCTTCTTTTTGTACGATTTCATTTTATGAATTATTTTCAGTTGTGCTGTTTCAGGGCGCAGACCGCAATGCTCAAAGCACTCCAAGCTGCCTGATACATCAGGACAGCGGCCACCGACAGGGTGCCGATGCTGCCCGCGTAGGTCAGCAGAACACCGATGACCACCGAGAACCAGACCGAGACCATCTGCACCGTGGTGGCGCTCGTCTCGGCGTTCTGGGCCTTTTCCGCCGCGCGCAGGCCGCCGATCAGGCTGGCAAAGCCCTTATCATGCAGCATACAGCAGCGGGCCGTCTCGTCCGGCTGGGCAGGGGTCAGCGCGCTGCACTGCTCCTGATCCAGCAGGGTGATCATCCCCTCGGGCAGATGATAAGCCTCAGTGATGTGGCGGGCCGTCAGGCTGGGGTCCTCACAGGTGACCAGCAGGCGGATGTTCTCCCGCTGCAGCACCTCCAGCCCGCGGGCGGCGTTGCGGCCGCCCACATAGTGGAGCACGAACATGGCGTGCAGGCTGCCAGAAACAGCCAGATACAGGATCTGCAGCGCGCCGTTTTGGGAGTGCTCATCCTCATACTCCTGCTCGGGCAGGGGCACGCCCTCCCGCTCCATGTACAGCCGGTTGCCGATGAGCACCCGGTTGTTATCGCACCAGGCGGCAAAGCCAAGGCCGTGGTGGACCTCCAAGTCCTTCACAGGGTACAGGATCTCGGTGCGGTCCTCGATGATCTGGCAGAACAGGCCCCGCAGGGTCTCACAGCTGTGGTTGAGGATGCTGGCCGCATAGAGGATGGCACGGTCGATGCGGCCGCCCTTGAAGATGCGGATATCCTCCAGATTCACGCTGTCGGCGGTAAAGAGCTCGTCGGCATCCACCTGCACGGTGTCCACACCGCCCAGCTCCTCAATGGCAGCCCAGCCGGGCACCACGGCACCGGCGGCGGCTGCGGTCTTTTGCAGGCGCAGAGAAGCGATGCCCGCAACCAGGGTGGAGGACAGCGGTGCACCCATGCAGAGCATGGAGGTCAGGGCTGCAGCCATGCCGTTGGGCCCGCCGCCAAACAGCAGGAACACCAGCCCGCTGAGCACGGCAGCACCCAGCAGGATCAGGGCTGTCTTGCGGGCGCGGCGCTCACTGGCGCGCTCCCCGAAGCTCTGCTCCACCAGCGCCTCATCCCACTGGACAGGGCGGCTGAGCAGCACCCAGGGGTCTTTCTGATCCAGGCTCCGGGCCAGCACCCGGATCAGGTCCTTATCCCGGACGCGGAATGCGCCCTGCAGCCCCTCGGGGGATCGGGCGGCAAGGTCATAGCCGTTTCTGACGGCAGTCAGCAGGACACGGCTGCCCAGCAGGGCCAGGAACAGGCCCAGTGCGGCCACGCCGGAAAGCAGCGTCCAGCTGGAATTCTGATAGCTCTGGGCGTTGAGCAGGGCGACCGCAGCCTGCACCAGCGCACCGCAGGCGGCCAGCGCCGGCATGGTGTCTGCACTGGGGCGGCCCTTGAGGCCCTGCAGGCCATCCCGCAGGACAGGCCAGCCCACAGCCAGCGCACCGGCCAGAAAGAGCAGGTTGGCAGCATAGAACGCCGCCGGGGCGATCACGGGGTCAAGGGAGGCCACAGGGGCCAGCAGCCCCTCGGCAACAAGGCCAAAGTGGAGCAGCACCACGGCTAGGATGCCCTCCAGCACACACCGCAGCGTCAGCTCCGCGCCCATCCGGCGGAGCTTCTCCCCCACCTGCTCGGGCGTTTCCGGCTCGGCTTCTTCTGCAGGCTTCTCCTCAGTCTCCGGGGCGGCAGGGGCCGCTTCCTCAGCAGGCTGGGCCGGGGCCTCCTCTGCCGGAGCGGCAGGCCGGGCGGGTGCCTCGTCCTCTTCCAGCCCCATCAGCGGCAGGCTCATGCTGTCGTCCTTGCTGGGGGCCTCGGTGCGGGTAGGGGCCTGCGGCTCGTTCTCGTCCGCGCCCTTGCCAAAGAACTGGAAAGCCGTTTCCGGTTCCGGCTCAACCTCTGGCGCGGCTTCCGGGGCAGACTTTGCCTGCTTTACCGACTGATCCTCGGCAAACACCATGGGGATGGCCGGGCCCTCAGGCGCTGCGGGAGCTTCCGGCTCCACGGCCAACACCTCTTCGGGGGCATCCTGCATTTCCTCCACCGGGGCGGGCTTGGGGGTGCCATAGAGCATGGCCTTGAGTTCGGCCATCTCTGCATCCTCCTGCTGCTCCTGCGGGGTCAGGGGTTCCTGGCGGCGGGGCGACTCCGGCTTTTTCTCGGGCTGGGGTGCGGGCCGGGGTTCCGGCTTCGGCGCTGCGGGGGCTTCCGGCGCGGTGGGCAGAGCCACAGGCTCTGCTTCCTCCAGCTCTCCGGGCTCCAATGCCAGCTCCAGGCCGGCCTCGGCTTCTTCCTCATGGCCCAGCACGATCTCACCCGTGGGCGGCAGCTCATTCTGCACGGCCGGGGCGGCGGCAGGCTCCTCTTTGTCCTTTTCGCGGTGAAAGAGCTTGCCCAGCAGGCTGCCGGTATTCTCCTTTTCCTCATCGCGGCGCTTCATCTCTTCGGGCACCTGTGCCACGCTGGTGCTGAAAAACGTGCGGAACTTCTCGTTCTGCGCATCGATCTCTTCCTGTGTCAGCTCTTTGCGCTTATCATCCTTTGGCATCCTAGTCCCTCCCTGTTCTGGTCACGGCGGTCTGGCCGCTGTTTCTTACTCTGCGGCGCGCTGGCTCTGGATCTCGTACAGGATGATGCCAGCTGCCACCGAGACATTGAAGCTGTCCACACCGGTGCCCTGAGCGGCCATATCCAGCCGCACCACACCGTCACAGAGCTTTTTCACCAGCTGGGATACACCGCTGCCCTCGCTGCCCAGCACCAGTGCGATGGGGCCGGTCAGGTTGTTCTTGCGCAGGGGCACACCGTCCATATCGGCGCAGTAGACGAACACCCCCTGATCCTTCAGGCGGCGGATGGTCTCGCCGATGTTGGCCACGCGGGCCACAGGCAGGCGCTCGGCCGCACCGGCGCTGGACTTGATAACGGTGGGGGTCACGGACGCGCCGCCCCGCTTGGGGATGACGATGCCGTGGGCTCCGCACAGCAGAGCAGAGCGCATCACCGCACCCAGATTATGGGGGTCCTCGATGCCGTCACTCAGCACCAGGAAAGGAGGCTCCCCCTTCTCTCTGGCAGCGTTCAGCAGGTCCTCCACGGTCACATATTCGATCTCGCTGGCAAAGGCAGCCACGCCCTGATGGCTCTCGGTGCCGGTCATCAGGCGCAGCTTATTGGGGTGCACCCGCTTGACCGTGGCCCCGGCCTCCTTGGCCATGGCGGTATAGTAAGCTGCCACAGCGGGGGCCATGCCCTCCGCGATCAGCACGGTATCCACGCCGGAACCGCTCTTGAGCAGCTCGGTCACGGGGTTTTTGCCGTAGACCAGGCTCTCATTCTTGGGCTGCTCCTCCGTGCTGCTGCGGCGGGGGCGGCGCGGCATTTTCTGTTCGTCCATTGATGTGTTCTCCTTCCATTCTATGGCAAGGCGGGCCGTTTGAGCCGCGCCATGGTTTCGTTCTGTTTCAGTTTTACTATATTTTGACACTGATACATTCTAAAGTATAGCATACCCCGGCATTCTTCGCAATGTTTGCCGAAGGCAAAAGTTTCCCACATTCAGCAGGCTATACAATCGGTAATTCGGCTCCAGTTTTTCCACATGTTGAAAACCCGGTGGAAAATGTTCAAAAATCAAGTTTGTACGCCCACTTTCCGGGTGGAATTCCACAGTTTCCACCGAGTTTTCAACCTCCCGGGTTCGACGCGCTAACTTCCCGCCGTACTTTTTGTAAAATTCAAGTCGGAATTATGACAATTTTTTGAAGGGAGATCCAGTGGTTTTTGCCAGAATCTCCAACATCAAAATGCCCAATGTGAATTTGTGTTGAAAACGCCGCGGGAACCGCCTTGATTTTATCCTGTAATTGGGGTATACTACCCTTAGGTTCGTTAAAGGATGCGCAATCTTGTATCCAAAACGGCTTTTTCACCCCAAAATGATTTTGCGGAGGTAATGAATAATGTTGGTAAATGCAACCGAAATGCTGATCAAGGCACGCGATGGCCACTACGGTGTGCCCCAGTTCAACATCAACAATCTGGAGTGGACCAAGGCAGTCCTGACCGCCTGCGAGGAAATGAAGAGCCCCGTTATCCTGGGTGTCTCTGAGGGCGCAGGCAAATACATGACCGGCTTCAAGACCGTTGCCGCCATGGTCAGCTCCATGGTGGAGACCATGGGCATCACCGTTCCCGTTGCCCTGCACCTGGACCACGGCACCTACGAGGGCTGCAAGGCCTGCGTTGAGGCCGGCTTCTCCTCCATCATGTTCGACGGCAGCCACTACTCCATCGAGGAGAACGTGGAAAAGACCAAGGAGCTGGTCGCTCTGGCACACTCCAAGGGCCTGAGCATCGAGGCCGAGGTCGGCTCCATCGGCGGCGTTGAGGACGGCGTTGTGGGCGCTGGCGAGATCGCAGACCCCGCTGAGTGCGCAAAGATCACCGATCTGGGCATCGACTTCCTGGCTGCCGGCATCGGCAACATCCACGGCGTTTACCCCGCCAACTGGAAGGGCCTGGACTTTGAGGCTCTGGACCGCATCCACAAGGCTACCAACAACATTCCTCTGGTCCTGCACGGCGGCACCGGCATCCCCGACGAGATGATCGCAAAGGCCATCAGCCTGGGCGTTTCCAAGATCAACATCAACACCGAGTGCCAGCTGGTCTTTGCTGAGGCCACCCGCAAGTACATCGAGGCTGGCAAGGATCAGCAGGGCAAGGGCTTCGACCCCCGCAAGCTGCTGGCTCCCGGCGCTCAGGCCATCGTTGACAAGTGCAAGGAGAAGATCGAGCTGTTCGGCTGCGCAGGCAAGGCCTGAGCCGAGGCGCATCTCCTGAGCACATTCCCGCCCCATAAATGATACTGCCCCGCTGTTCTGTGCATCACAAAACAGCGGGGCATTTTTTGTAAGCCAGTCCGCAAAAAGGGGGCTGCTGCACCGGTTTTTCCGTGTGCCGCAGCCCCTCTTCTTTACTGGTTCAATTTTGCAAACGCTTTCCGCACATCGCCGGAGAAGTAGAGCGTGCCCAGTGCGCACACGGGGCCGGTGCCCCCAAGGGCGACCGCCCGGGCCACACCGGCTTCAATGGTGGGAGCAGGCTCGGCCCTGCCGCCCCGGGCGCGGATCTGTTCGGCCAGCGTCTCAGCGGGCATGGCGCGTGGGGTATGGGCCGCTACGGTGACGAACTGCCCGGCCAGCGGCAGGAGCAATGCCAGCATCTCGTCCACATCCTTGTCCGCCATGATGCTGAGCAGGAACACGAACTTCTGCCCCGGAAAGCGGTCCCGCAGGCTCTGCACGGTGGCCCGCATTCCGTGGGCGTTGTGGCTGCCATCCAGCAAAAAGACGGGCGAATGCCGCAGCAGCTCGAACCGGCCCGGCCAGCGCACCTGTTCCAGACCGGCACGGATGGCACTGTCCGGGATGTTCCAGCCCCGGCTGCGCAGTACCCGCAGGGCCGTAATGGCCGTGGCGGCGTTCCGGGGCTGATAGCTGCCGATCAGGGGCAGGCGGATGCCATTCAGGCCGTCAAAATCAAAGGTGACAGCATCCAGATCCCCGTCCTCGATGGTCAGCCTGCTGAGATCCACCACGGTCAGCGGCGCGTGCCGCTCTGCCGCCGTACGGGCGATGACGGCATCGGCCTCGGGCACACCGCCATAGCTCACCACCGGACTGCCCGGCTTGATGATGCCTGCCTTGGCCGACGCGATATCGGCCAGGGTGGGGCCCAGCTCCTTCACATGATCCATGCCCAGTGCCGTGATGACCGCGCACTCCGGCGGGTCGATGACGTTGGTGGAATCCAGCGTGCCGCCCAGGCCCACCTCCAGCACCACGATGTCGCATTTCGTCTCAGCGAACCAGAGCATCCCCAATGCCGTGATGATCTCGAACTCGGTGGGGATATCGGTCATGGCATCGGCAGCGGGCTTCACACGCTCCACCAGCCGCACCAGCGCCTCGTCTGGGATCTGTTGGCCGTTTACCTGAATGCGCTCGTTGAACCGGTTGATAAAGGGCGAGGTATACAGGCCCACCCGGTAACCCGCCGCCTGCAGGCAGGAGGCCAGCATGGCCGCCGTGCTGCCCTTGCCGTTGGTGCCCGCCACATGGATGAATTTCAGCTGATCGTGCGGGTTCCCCAGTGCGGCCAGCAGGGTCCGGGTGCGGGTCAGGCCCGGCTTGTGCCCCGCCCACTGGACGGCGTGGATATAGTTCAGCGCTTCTTCATAGTTCATTGTGCAATGCCTCGGATCGTTTTGTTCTCCAGCAGCAGGCGCACCAGCACGGTGTTCACCGCCGCCAGGACCAGCGCGTTGGGAATGCGGGTCACCAGCACGCTCCACGGATAGTTATAGAAGAGGTGGAGTGCCAGCGAGTCGATGACAATGGAGCCCACCGCATGGCCGGCAAACACGCTGATCTGGGTGCGCAGGCCCAGCCGCAGGTTGGGCAGAGCGCGCCAGAGAAGGCCCGCCGTCAGGCCGATGGAGCCAGCCCCCAGCGTGATCAGCGGATTGATGGCGTAGCCGGAAAGGGTGCCGCCGATCATATCGGCCACTGCACCCACGGCAAAGCCCTCCACCGGCCCGAACAGCACAGCGGCCAGCAGGGTGGGCAGGCTGCCCAGGTTGAACCGGACAAAGCCGGTGGAAATGCTCAACACCCGGGCAAACACGATGCTCATGGCAGTGAGCAGGGCCAGCATGGTGAGCTTGCGGACGGAATTTCTGGAATGGTTCATATCAATTGTCCTCCCCTGTTTCGGGAACCGCGGGGCGGGCAATGCAAAACGCCCTCCCCTGTGACAAACCGCACAAAGGAGGGCGTGATTCAACGGTTCACATCCAGACGGGGCCGCAGACGGCCCCGTCTGCACCCAAGTCCATGCAGCAGCGGGATGCAGGCCATGCACCGCGGGTCTTACCTTCGTCCGCAGCACAACTCCCCGTTGATGCGGCACTTAACGCGCATGGCCTTACTCTGTTGATGGTCTTATTATATGCCTTTTTCCGGCCCATTGCAACCACAACTCCCATCATCTTTCCCAATTCGCGGGGCAGATTTTTGGCGGAGTGCACAATTCCGGGCCTACACAAAAAGCCCTCCGGTGCGTCTCGTCCCGGAGGGCTTTGGGGTACAAATGGGCTGATCAATTACTGCACATCGGTCAGCTCAGCCAGCTTGTGGAAGATCTCGGTGTTGTCATACACGCCGCGGAACTTGTCTGCACCCTGACCACGGGCGTAGAGGTTCACCATGGCACCGGTGTGGGCGTAGGTGGTGTGATCCACACCGGACTTGTGGTTGATGGTGTGGCAGATGGCCATGCTGAAGGGGATGTAGGTGCCATACAGCTCGTAATGCTGCTGGCTCATCTTGCTCTGGCTGGAAGAGCCGACCTTGAGGGTGCGCTCGTAAGCGGTGCGCAGGTTCTCCACCTCGTAGTCAGTCAGCAGCAGCTTGCCTGCGTTGGCGGCATCGGGGTCGGTGGGCAGGGTCAGGCCGAAGTTTGCCTTCACATCCTGCATGGCAGTCTCAAAAGGAGTCTGATTCTTCACGTAGTTGTTCACATAGGTGGAATCGAACTTTGCGTAGGACATCTTCTGGTGGGCCAGGTTGGTCAGGAAGGTGTCGTAGTTGGTGGTCTTGTAGCCAATGCCCAGACCGCCGGTCTCGTGGTCAGCGGTCACCAGGATCAGGGTATTGTCGGGGTGCTGGGCATAGAACTCCACAGCGGCCTGCACCGCGTTGTGCATCTCGATCACATCATGGATGGAGGCAGCGGCATCGTTGGCGTGGCAGGCCCAGTCGATCTTGCCGGACTCCACCATCATAAAGAAGCCGTTGCTGTTGTCCAGCAGCTCAATGCCCTTGCGGACATAGTCGGTCAGCTGCCACTCTCCCGGAGCGGCATCCATGGCGTAGTTCATGGCCTTGCCGTCGGCCAGGTTCTCGGCAATGATCAGGGTCTTGCCTGCCCCGGCCTTCAGGGCAGCAGCACCGGCCTGGGTGGTGACAACATTGTAACCAGCCTGTGCAGCCACCTCGTGGTTGTTGGGGCCGGTGCCATCGCCGTTCACCTTCTGGAACTCGCCGCCTGCGAAATACTCAAAGCCGGAGTTTGCCAGCTCCACGCCGATCTGATAGTAGTTCTTGCGGGTCTTCTGATGTGCATAGAAGGCAGCAGGGGTGGCATGGTCAATGTTCACCGTAGAAACGATGCCAACCTTGTAGCTCTTCTGCTTATGGAGCTTCTCTGCAATGGTCTCATAGGGCACATCACGGGTCCAGGGGCACATATTGATGACACCGCTCTCGGTCTTTTTGCCGGAAGCGATGGAGGTGGCGGTGGAAGCGGAGTCCGGGCAGAAGGAGGTGCTGTCGTAGGTGGTCACGCTGCCCACCTCCGGGAACTGGGTAAAGCTCAGCTCCGCCTCGGTGATGGCACCGTTGTTGGTGACAGTGCCCTGATAGAACCGGGCAGACTGGATCTGGGCAGTGCCCATGCCATCGCCGATGAACAGGAAGATGTACTTGGGCTTCTTCTGGAACAGGCCAAAGCAGTTCTCCTCGTCAGCTGCAGTAGAAGCAGCCGGAGCGGCAGCGTTTGCAGCCACGGGGGCAGCAGTCATCAGACCGGCGGCAGATGCCACAGCACCCACTTTCAGGAAACTGCGGCGAGACATTTTATGTTCTTTCATACGATAATTCCTCTCTTATCCTGAGCCCTCCCGGGCCCTGTTGCAATGTATCTTGGGAACGGTTCTATTGTACCCGTTCGGAGAAAGAGGGGAAACCATGGTAAGGCAAATCTTAGGTAAACCTTGGGCAATGAAAAACAGGCATTGGTAAAAAACAGGTGGTCTTTGTAAAATCGGATTGTTCCCGCCCGCGGGCCTTTCCACTCCGTCAGGATTCGCCCCGGATCGGTTGCATCCGGTGGGCAAATCGTGTATACTGTAACCCGATTTTTATTTGCGGAGGGAGGGGTGTACATGTCCGTTTTGTGTCTGGGCGAAGTCTGGCTGGAGCTGAACGCCGCCACGGCTCCGGAGCTGACGGAGACGTTCCGGGCGCAGACCGGCGGCTGGGGCGCAGGCTTCTGCCGCCAGTACGCCGCATTGGGCGGGCAGGCGGCTCTGCTGGCCCAGCTGGGAGCCGACCCCTTTGGCCGCAAGCTGGCGGCCCGGCTTGCCCGGGATGGTGTGGATTGCTCCCTGCTCTGCTTCACGGATGCCTTCCCCACGCCGGTGGTGTTCACCGGAGCGGACACCGCTCTGCCCTACCGTGCCCACACCGCCGGGCTGGCCCTTGGGCCGGAACAGCTGGAGGCCGCCCCGTTCCGGGGCTCCTCTGCCTTCTGCTTTTCCTCCGCCGGGCTGGTGGACAGCCCCCTGCGGCTGGCCCACCTCGAGGCCCTTGCCGCCGCCCGGGATGCCGGGGCGCTCTGCTGCTATCTTCCCCGGCTGGCGCAGGCCGCGCCCTACTGGCCGCAGCGGGAGGCCCTGTGCCAGACCGCCCTGCAGTTTCTTGACCGGGCAGACGTTCTCTTTTTAGAGGAGAGCGACCTGCTCCTCCTCTTCGGCTCCCGGGAGCTGCGCACAGCCCTGTTTGCTCTGTTCACCGGCCATGTGCAGCTGATCTTTTTCTACAAAAAGGACAGGATTCTCGCCTTTACACGCAGTGTTATGGCTTCTGCCGCAAAAAAAGACCAGAGCCCCGCTCTGGTCTTGTATCGGATGGAAAAAATGATGCTCCCTGTCTCCGCTCTGCCCAGATTAAAGGAATCTGAGCTGAACGCGCTGATCGGATAGCCCCCTGCCGCTGAGATGGCGGCGGGAACCAAACAAAAACAGCCAGCGCCGTGGAAAGGAGGAGAAAGCGGCGCTGGCTGTGTATGAGAACTCCCAAACATTTGCGGCTGTCAGGAGATGGTTGGTAGTCTGTCCGCTGCCTTGGCTATTGCCTCGCATCAGCAGGGGACAGTGTTTTTTAAAGGGACCGCGCCGCCCGGCTTCTGCCGGAGATGCGCGGTTTTCATTGCCTGCATGGCATCTTGGGAGGATATTTTTCTGTTCCTCCCTGACTGCACCCTTATTGTACAGGATAAAAATGGAGTTTCTTTGTGAGGAATTTGAACAAATTGAAAATAAACGGAGCCGCTGCACATCATTTTGTACAGCGGCTCCGTTTTTTACGCTTTTTCTTTAATTTTCAGCCAGATTACCGGTGTAGAGCTGGTAATACTTGCCCTTCTTGGCGATCAGCTCGTCGTGGCTGCCGCGCTCGATGATGCGGCCCTGCTCCAGAACCACGATGCAGTCTGCATTGCGGACGGTAGACAGGCGGTGGGCAATGACAAAGCTGGTGCGGCCATACATCAGGCCGTCCATGCCCCGCTGAACCAGCGCCTCAGTGCGGGTATCAATGGAGGAGGTCGCCTCGTCCAGGATCAGCACCGGGGGATCGGCAACCGCGGCGCGGGCAATGGCCAGCAGCTGGCGCTGCCCCTGCGACAGGTTTGCACCGTCGTTGGTCAGCATGGTGTTGTAGCCATCGGGCAGACGCTTGACAAAGCCATCGGCATTGGCCAGCTTTGCGGCGGCAATGCACTCCTCATCGGTGGCATCCAGGCGGCCATAGCGGATGTTCTCCATGACCGTGCCGGTGAACAGGTGGGTATCCTGCAG